>Ga0209605_1000490_pt1 | contig 49403 bp, 66 predicted proteins | sample AD_UKC035_MetaG_FD_184408 | JGI IMG/M metagenome (GOLD analysis project Ga0209605, IMG submission 184408) | Active sludge microbial communities of municipal wastewater-treating anaerobic digesters from USA - AD_UKC035_MetaG (SPAdes) (version 2) | ecosystem: Engineered > Bioreactor > Anaerobic >...
ATCGCGGGCGATCTATGAGAGCCACGAGTCGTGGTGGCTGTATGACGCCGAGGGAGGGCGCATTGAGTGGGACGATCTCACGAATCCGCAAAAGATCGCGTTGTTGGGGAAGTTCGCGCAACTGCGACTGAAGCAGGCGGCGCACCAGAGGTACGTTGACGAGTTGCGGGCGGCGTTGGTGGTGGAATATCCCGACGCTCGCTATGGGACGTGATTCGCAACAGCTTCCGCTACTCCACAATGGTGAATTCCCGGCGCGGGCCACTGTCGGCGTAGGGTAATGCGCGGGAATCGACGGCTGGTTGAATGTAGGGCATTTGCAAAACGATCGGCATTGCCCCCTGGGGATACTCCGGGCGCGACTCGCGGCGCGGCTCACGCCGCAGCACCAGGAAGCCCAGAAAAGCGCAGACCGGCAGCAGGACTGCCCCGGTCAGCACTGCGCCGGTGATGAGCGCCAGCGCGTCGGTACTCAGGCGTTGGGTGATCAGCACTGCCGCGATGATCGCAAATACTACCCCCACCAGGGCGAAAAAACGCCCTAGCCGCTGGCCGAGTGGCTCGTATTCCTCATGTACTGTCGTCCGTTTCATAGTAGGTTCCCCCTGGTATTTCGAGTTCTGTCAATGGTTCTGTCAGCCGGCAATGGCTACAGTTCTGTCAGCAGCCAGGAAATGGCTCAGTTTTTCACGGACAGAACTTTTGACAGAACTTTTCCCGGCTTCCAGATAGGCTGCCGCCGCCTCTAAGTTGCGGGCATAGTGTCCTTTGAAATCCGCGCCGTCGAAAATGGCTCGACATAACCGCGATTTGAACCCGTACTCATTGTGCCAGCGCTCCCGAATCTGCTCCCACTCCGGGCGCAATTGATCCACCAACTCGCGCTGTTGCGGGGTCAGGTCGTTGGCCTCGGCAACGACCGGCAGCACGGCGACTGCGTCCGGCGGCGCCTGCCACGCCGATGCTGCCGTTACTGCCGCCAGCGCGCGGGGCAGCGGCGTGGTTCCCAAGCTGCGCTGGATGTCAGCCGGGGCGATAGCGCGCGCCTGGAAGCGCAGCACTTCGCCGTTGGCGACGCACAGGAAGTCGCCGCGCCCGGTCAGGTGTTCGGCGCTGCTCTTGGGGATTCCGGCGGCGATCAGGGCATCCGCTGCCGATACGACGCGCCCCACCAGGCGCACGGGAAAGTTCGCGCGCATCAGCCCGGAGATGATCGCCGCGCTGGGCCGCTGGGTCGCGGCCAGGACGTGAATGCCCGCCGACCGCCCGCGCTGCACCAGGCGCGTCAACAGCGCCTCGGCGTCAGGCGCATTCATCACCACGTCGGCCAGCTCGTCTATGACGACCAGGACGTGCGGCGTGTCCTGGCGGCGCCGGTCGCGCTGCTCCATCAAATGCACGAGCGAGCGGAGCGCCTCGGTCATCCCCGACGCATCCGCCTCGACCCGCTTCAGGTGCGGGAGACCGCCAAACGGGGTGAGTAGCGCGCCCTTCGGGTCCAGCCCGACGATCTGCAATTCGGACGCCGGGGTGTGTGCAACCAGGGATTCCAGAAGACCCCACAGGAGTACGCTTTTCCCGCTGCCCGTCGTGCCGGACACCAGAATGTGGGCAACGTTGGGCGAGGGGAGGCGGAGCAGGAGGGGCGCGCCGTTGGGTTGCAGGCCTAACAGGGCCGTTAGCGCGTCGCCGGTATGTTCGAGCGTGAAGGGCACATCCATTCGTTCAGGGTTGTCAAACTCCAGAACAACACCTTCCTTGCCGTGGGTGATGGCGACGCGCGGCACGCGCAGTGCGACGGCCAGATCGTCGGCCAGGGCGATGATCTGCTTGACGCGCACGTGGGGCGCTGGATTCAGGAATAAGCGAATCAGGCGCGGGCCACAGGTCCCGCCGGAGATGTGCGCCGGCGCACGGTGTCGGTACAATACCGCCTCCGCGCGGTCGGCCTGCGCTTCAAGATAGACACGTTGGGCGTGGCTCATGGTTCCTCCGCGAATAGGGGCAGTTCTGTCACGGGCTTGACGATCTGGCAACGGCGGGGTAGACCGCACGCTTCGCGCACGCACTGACACCACACGGCATAGGGCCAGTAGCGCCGCTCGCCGAACGGGTAGGCTGCGCGCAGGTGCGCGCGCAGTTCGTCGCCGGCGGCGTCAGGGTGCGCCGCGCGCACCTGCGCGATCACGGCGTTGGCGTGCATGCGCCAGGTGGTCATGCCAACGCCTCCACGCCATGTCCGTTCACCCGGATCACGCCGGCCGCCGCCAGGCGGTCTACGTGCGTGCGGATCGTCGTGCGGCTGCACGCCAGATCGCGCGCTGCCTGCGCATACGACGTGCCGGGGTGTTCCCGGTAGTACGCCAGGGTGCGTTGCAGGGTGTCACTCAATGGCGCGTGAGCGCCGGTCTCCGGCCCGCCATCTGCCACCTGCGCCGCCAGTGCGTCACGTTCTGCCGTCAGTTGTTTGATGACGCCGATCAGGCGCTCTTCCTCCCGATTGCCCTCGCGCACCATTTCGCTCAACTGCGCGATCTGTGCCTGTAGTTGGCGTGTATCTGCCGCGCCGGTTATTGCTTCGTCGTGCTTGAGCGCGTGGAGGGCGGCGGGTAGATTGTGCTGCTCTTCGTACCACCAGCGCGCCGTCTCCCAACGGGCGACATTGCGGTCGCGGATGCTCAAGTAGTCGCCGGCCTCGTCGAACAGGAAGTAAGCGTCGGCGGCGCTGGAGATGACCAGTAGTATGATGGCGCCGATGGATTGCGCCGGGTGCAGCGCCAACATGCGCGCGATGACGGTGGCTGTATACGAGATCAGGATGCCTAGCCCGTCTTTCGATACTGGACGTCCGAAGAGCGTCAGCATGTTGGCGTCGCCGTCCCGCTTTTTCCGGGCGATTTCGATACAGGCGGCCAGCGTGCCGCCCTCGCACCCAATGCCCAATAAGACCGCCCCCCAGCGAACGGCCGTATTTACCCACGTTGCCGGCAGGACGCCGCCTTGTGTCACCGCGACTCCTTGCACGCTGTAGGCGACGGCGCCTAGCATCGCTGCCAGCGCGGGGATCAGGAGCGACCAGGCGCGCAGGTCGCGCCAATAGGGCGCGGGTCTGGGTTTCCAGAATTTTGCTTGTGTAGTCATCATTTCCTCCCTCTGTGAAAAGCTAATTATTTCCTGGGAAATAATTGAGCGGCGTCTTGCTCATCAGTGCTGAATCAAGTCGGCATACGCGCCGGTAACGTAGCGTTGGGGGTCGTCCGCTGCCAGGTCTACCACCGGCGGCGGGTCGCCGCGCTTGAGCACCGCCACCAGGAAGGCGGCCGGCGACTTCAGGCCCGCGCGCGTCTCAACGTGCGCAATCCAATCGCCAATCAATTCCGGCGCGCACCGCGTTGCCAGGCGCGCCGCGACGCTCCGGGTGACGCCTTGCGCTTCCAGCGCAGCGGCGGCGGCTTTTTGCGTTGCTATGAGCAATGATGATCCAGCATCATCATCATGATGATGTTCTTTATGTATTGTTGTATGTCTAATTTCTGTACTTGGTCCAAGTACAGTTTCTGTACTTGCAAGTCTAATTTCTGTACTTGGTCCAAGTACAGTTTCTGTACTTGGGAAATCGGGGATTTCGACCTCAAGTCCATTTTCTGTACTTGGCTCAAGTCCATTTTCTGTACTTGGCTCGCCGGTATAGTCCAGTTCCAACGCGGTATTCAGGCGGTAGGCATAGCTCACGGTGCCCAAATTCGAGCGTCCGACCACCTCGCGCACCAGATATTCGCGCTCCAGGCATTCCATCAGGGCGGCATTAACCGTCGTGTTGTTTTTGATGCCGGAGAGCGTCTTGAATTGAGCGTAGCTGATCTGGTCGCTCTTGCGCCGCCAGCCCAGCGTCTGGCGGATGGCGACGCAGAGCACTTTGAAGGCGTTGGGGCTGAGGGTCGGCATCATCACGTCGAAGACGGCGTTATGGATGCTGAAATAGCCGGTGTGGAAGGGTTTGATTTTTGCCATGTTACACTGTCCACAGGTCGCCCAGGAGCGCGTCTTGTTCGGCGGCGCAGCGGCGGCGGACTGCCCGCTTCTCGGACGGCGTGCGGCGCGAGAAGGCGCTGGCAATCTCCCACAGGTCGAGCGTGTGCTGGGTGAGCGCGGCGTGTAGCTTGCGAAAGCGCGCGTCGAAGACCGGATCGCTCAGCGCGCCCAGGTCGCCCAGGACGCGCGTGAGGAAGTGGCGGGCCTGCGCCATATCGGTATCGGCGGGGAAACGGCGTGGGGTCATTCTATTCACCTCCTACGTTAAGCTCATTATTTCCTGGGGAATAATTTCAGGGTAAGCGGAGCGGCGCGGTTCCGGCAGTTGGGTATGGCGCCAGACCCAGCCGGGGGCGTCGCCGGGAGCGCGTTGGAAGACGGTTTGTCCTTCCCACACGTCGCCATACTCGGCCTGGCCGTTGAGGATGCCGTGGACGGTGCCCCGGTCTACCTGGAGGCGCGCCATCACGAGGTCTTCGATGCGGTCTTTGCTGGCCATCTGGCGCTGGGTCAGGAGCAGGTATTTGACGGCCAGACACTCGCGGACGACCTGCCGGTACAGATGGTCTTGCGCGGCGCTCAGGGCGTGGCGCAGGTCGGGGAGGTCGGCGTAGTGCAAGGTGATGTGGCCGACGCCGTCGCGCACTTCTACGCCGCCGGTGGGGTACACAGTCAGGGTGAGATTCCCAGAAACGGGGCAGGTATAGGTCTCAGGCATCGGCAGTCTCCGGGCGATACTTGCGCGGGGTATGCTTCGCCGGGCCGAGCGCGGCCTGGGCCTCCTGGTAGGCGATCACGTCGGCCAGGTTGACCCACTGCCGCCCGTAAATGGCACGGGTCGTGACTCGGTGGTCGCGGGCAAGTTGTCTGATCATCGTGTACGAGTAGCCGGTCTGGGTGGCGGCTACACTGTAGGGAACAAAGCCGTCCATAGTTTCCTCCTGCGTCATAGTTTCCTCCGGGAATTAAAACGCCCTACCGAGGCATAGGAGGTAGGGCGTTAGTGATTATGCTCCCGATGCGCCGGAACGGGCGGCAACCCGTTTGCAGTAGATGCGTAAGTTATTACGCAACTTACGCTAAGTATATAGGGACTTTAGTTTCTTGTCAATAGATTTGGGGAACAAAAAAACCGCCTTTTCAGGCGGTTTTTTGGGGGGCTTGATTTCTGTATATTTTTGGAGTATGTTTTTGGGTCCCTAATGCTTTCATTCTGTCAGCATATTCTAAAATATCTTTTCGTAAATAGAATAGCATGTTACCGCGCTTTATGAATTTAAGAGTGCCTCTTTTCGCGGCACTTAGGATCGCTGTTCGGGCATACCCTGTCAGTTCTTCAGCTTCCTTGCTGGTAATCCAGTCATTCGGGTTAAACTCGCCCGGATTAATTATCTCAGTTGGTGAGGTCGCCATAGGTAGCCTCCTTGCTTTGTGTAGAAATTATGTGCTATACTGGACGTAAATGTGAATGAGAAATGCTGTTATTCGGTTTTGAAGCCGATGGGCTTCGTGTCTTCTGGGAGAGACTCAGGATGAGCCGCAAGACGAGCTTCGATGGCGCGGGCCAGGTCATAAGCCGCGACATATTCATCAACGGCCAATTCTACCCAAACGAATTGGGGCTGAGTGCCGGACAGGGTCAACTGCACCAGCGCTTTAATTTCCGGGCCTTTCAGCCCCGCCATGTAACCAAGTTGGTGGACGCTGACATCCGTAACTTGCATCCGCAGCTCCTCTTAGAATGGTTGTGGTGTCCGCAGTGCCAAAAATGGCAAGTGAGCCTGCCGCCGTATTGTCCGCGCGGGCACCTGGTGCCGTGCCCGCCATAGTTCAGTAGCTTCGGAGTAGATGATGGGTGTGATGATGTTAACTATCTTTTTCTCTGGGTTTCGCCGGTGGCTGGCGGCTTTCTTCCAGCCTAGCGCCTTGATCGCTAGATTGTGGGCGTGGACTATCATCGCTTTTTCGCAAAATCTGTCCCTGGTCGCTGGCCTGGGGACGGGATTGTTGATCGGTATCGGACTGTCGCGGCGGCCTCTTGTCAGTGTTCATCATCAACCTGCTATGGTGAAAGAAACTACTTTCTCGGAAAAAGAAACCCTGGCCCTACAGGAAATCAAAGAAATGTATGCCCAGGGTATGGATGCAGTCGAAGTGCTGGCTAATAAAGCCACCTCACTGCTTGCCAACTCCGGCTTGATTCTTACCTTGTTCGGCATATTACAGCTTGCCTTGCTAAAACTTGGGCAGCCTGTTTGGTATCAGATCGGCCTGGCATTGGTGATTGGTCTCTATGCCGCCGCTGTTATCCTGTTCTTAATTGTCCTTGCGCCGCGCAACTATCGTATGGCCTTTGTGGCCGATTGGGAGGGCGTAGATAAGGCCATCCTTAAGCTAGATGCTGAAAAAGTGCTTTTGCAGCTTATGGCTAACTACCTGGAGCGCATTCAACACAATGATTCTATCCATCATCGCAACGTCGTTTGTTACCAATGGGCTATTCGCCTTTTCGGCATCACGACGATTTTATTGGTCGCGTTGAGCCTGTTTGCTCAACGTTAGTGTTAACGAATCACAAGATAACTAGAGGTACACTATGAACGAAGAAGAAATTCGCAAGATTGCCCACGCGGAAGCCATGGCGGTGTTGGGCAGAAAAACTATCTCTGAAGAAGAAATTCGCAAGATTGCCCACGATCAAGCCTCTAAAACCTGCTTCTCCTATTTTCTTATTATTGTTTTTTCCATCGCCGTAGCCATTGCGGAACATTTTCTATTTCCATAGCCAATGTGTCAACGCGCTGGTAATTAATGCCGACACGATCCCGGCGAGTGTGGCCCGCCATTCTGATTTGGCGTCTTCCCATTCTTCCTTTAGCCAACGGCGCCATCCTGGAAGCGCCCAGTGCTGTGCGTAAGTGTGTGCTTCGGCGGTTAATACAAACGTATTTCCTGCTGACAGACCGGATAAGCCGCGCCCTACCTCGATTAAATTGCGCGTTTCCCAGACTTCCAGCCAGTCCGGTAGGATGACAAGCGGCGTAAGCTGCGCTTGGTGCCTATTTAGCGGCGCGACGTAAACATCGTCATCCGTGCGCCCGATGATGAACTCTAGTGATTGTTGAGCGTTTGTTTCCGCTGCTACTATTTTCAACAGCGCGGCGCGTTGATCGGGAGTAAGTTTCTGCATGTCTTAATGCCCTTTCGAGCAGTTATCTACAAACACAAAAGCCCCCGGAACTAGCCGGGGGCTTTTGTGTTTAAAAATATGATACATAGCTAGTTCTTAGCAAAAAGATTATGCCCCAGAGAGGACTCTGATGGCATCTTTTAAGAACTACGCTGTGCGTCGTTAACTTACGTCAATTATAGCATAAATTACCCCAAACGCACATTCATTTCCGGGGCAAAACGCCAAATGAACGGCCAGAGCGGTTCTAGCCATTCAGCAGGGACGATGCGCGCGATGTGACCGTCAGCTAGTGGATTACCAGAAACTTCCACGCGCACAAAGAGCGAGCGCATGACGTTGCGCTGCTCTTTGCGGGTAATGAGCGGTAATCCTGAAAGCAGGTCTTTGAACTGGTTGACCGTGGCGAGGATGGCGGCGATGTCGGCAGGTATGGCGGCGCGCGCGGTAGCCAGATCGTGTTCGAGCTGTGCCACTTGTGCCTGATATTGCGACTCAGAGACACGTCCGGCCAGATAAGCCGCTGCCAGCCGTTGCAGACGTTTTTCAAGGCGCATGACGGTTTTACGCTCCTGTGCGGCTGTGGGAGCCAGGGCATCCAGGGCCTCGTAAATTGCAGGAAGGATGGCCGGTGAATCGAGTTGTTCACACCATGCCACGAAGCACTGATCAAAGTCGTCGGCATCAATCCACGCGGGGCGTTTGCAGCGTGCGTGGTGGCGATAGACGTGGCGGCCATCTTGCGCGCTGCCGACCAAGGGCTTACCACATTCCGCGCAGGCCAGCACGCCGGTCAATAGATAGGCGTGATTAGGTCCCTTGTGGGGGTAAGTGCGCGCGCGGCGCTGCACTTCGGCCCCTACTGTCGCGCAAAGGCCCGGATCAAGCAGGGGATCGTGCGCGCCTTTGAGGACTTCGGTGGGGCCATCCTTCAGGCGGCCCAGGGGGAGATCGCCGGCGTAGAGTTGCCAGGCGGCCATCACCCGGCGCGCATCGTCCACCGTCCAGGCGCGGGGCGCGCCCTGGCGGGTCTTGAAGCACCACCCCTCGGCATTGAGGGCGGCGGCAAGGGCGTCATAGGTATACTCGCCGGTGGCAAACAACTCGTAAGCGCGCGCCAGCGCGCCGTGGTAGGCTCGCGCGACGGGTTCTCCGGTCTGCGGGTGGGGCAGATACAGCGTTTCGGGATCGGGTGATAGGATGCCTTTTTCGCGCTGGCAGCCGAAGGGAATTGGCCCCCAGTGTTGCCCGATGCTGTGGCGTTTGTAGGCGATGTTGGCCGTGACGCGCTCTGAGGTTTTGCGCGCTTCCATCTCGTACATTGAAACCAACACCGTCGCCAGCATCCGCCCACCGGCGGTGCCCGTGTCTACCAGGTCGTGAACCAGCACGATGCGCTTCTCCAACTGCTCCAGTTCGTCTACGAACTCCAGGAATTCGCGCGTATTGCGATAGACGCGGCTCAGATCGTAAGCGGCGATGCCGGCCACGTCCGCGCGCGCCAGTTGCGTCTTGAGCCGCAACCACTCCGGGCGGCCTTCTTCGGAGAGGCCGCTGCGATGGCCCTCCGCGTCTACGTACCATTCACAGGCGAAGCCCAGCGCCGCGACGAGCGCCTGCACGGCCACCTGTTGTTGTTCGGGGGACACGCTGGCATTTTCATCGGGCATATACGAGCGCCGGACGTAACAGAGTAAAGTTTTCATGCTTCAAGGGTACTGTAGAAAGGGCGATTTGTGAATAGGATTCCCGTAAAAAGCGGCGCAATTGGGAATTGCGCCGCTTGAAAAGCCGCTACCACGTTAACTGATTTTATACCACAAAAACAAATGTTCTAGCAATTGCCCCACCCCGCGCTTATTCCCCAGAAAATAAGCGCGTTAAAGCCAAACGATGTTATAATTTAGCGAGAATAGAACAGGCGAGCCGACTCAGCTACTAACTACGGGTATCACGCCTTAAGCGCGATAGGTTTGTCCGCAAACGCAACGCCGTGCTTGCCCGGGTCGCAACGTGAAGCTCCGACCACAGGCGCAGCGCACTTTCAAAGTCAACTTGACTGGGCGTACTCGTCTTCTCATCTTTTGCCTCCTTTCCGCTCGGCTCATTGGCAAACGTGCTCGCGTTTGCCAATGGCCCAACGAGATGACGAGTCGGCCCGCCTGCTCTATTCTCGCTAACCAACAAAAAAGCCGCCCACCAGGGCGGCTAGATGCAATGCTTGACATGAGGTGCTTGTATGTTATCATACATACAAAGCACTCATGATCCGTCAGATCATTGCTTTCCGCCGCCCGCTTGCCCAAGCGGGCTTTTTATTTTTATTCGCTCATTTGTTCTACCCATTATAATCTGACCACAGTAAATCGCAAATATATCAGAGGCCGCTCCGGAGTACGCCCGGCACGGCCTCGTTTGTTGTGTACTCATCCCCATTATTTCCCAGGAAATAATCTGCCCCCCAATTTCTCAACAGAACACAAGTTCTATATTGACAAGATCGAAAGTGGGCTTATAATCAGGGTAGTTGCGTAAATTGTTACGCAACCTTAACAGAATTAAACAAGCGAACGACGGGAGGGTTGCCGCCCATCCCGCCGTTCTAGCCCGACCACCAGCGCATTGGCGGACAGGTTAACCTCATTATATCACGAGAATTGAGGCCCCCCGTCGCAGCTTGCTGGCGGGGGGCTTTTCTATTTCAACCTATAGGAGGCGATGATGACGAAGGCAGAGAGTGTACAAATGTTGGCGACGTTGGAGACATTGCTCCCGCAGTATCGGGAGCGGTGCGCGAAGTTTTATGAGACCCACGATCAGAACAGCGACCCCATCGCTGCGAATCGCTGGATTCACCGAGAGTTAATGGATCGTTTTGGGACTCAGCCGGTTTTGGCAGAGGGCGTGAAGATTCGCCGCCGGCTGACTATCGCCCGCACCGGCGTGCTGATTCTGCTCAAGGGGCGGAAGTCCCAGCCCTGCGAGTCCAAGCTGTGGAAGTGATGGGATGAGCGGTTACAGCTTCCCCGCAATCTGGCCGACCACTGGCCCGGTGATGCTGCAAAAGGCGCCCCAGGATAATGCGGCCCCTAAACGCGACTGCCTGGAATTCATCACCTGCCGTGGCGGGCGGTTCTACATCGCCATTGATGCCGGGCGGCCGCGTCCTGCCGGGATGACCTACCAGGAAGCCCGGAGTTGGGCGAAATTCGGCACAGTGGCATTTGATACGCGCCCCTACAGCTGGAACGTTTGTGCTACGTTCTGCGAGCCTTTCCCGCGCTGTGTGCGGCTGGTGAGTGCGACGCGCGGCACGTGTTTTGTGGAGTTGCGCGAGGGCGCGCCAGTCCCGATCACCCTCGCGGAATTGTCCGCCGTAGCGGTGGCGCTGCCCGGCGCGTGGACGCCGCAAGGCAAGATCGTGGGCACATTGGAGGTGTAGTATGTTGAACATTGCTATTTTAACCAAAGGTGACTTGGTTGCTTTGCGGGCGCAGTTGCGCGCGGCTTGCCTGACGCGCGACATCCTGGCCGTGATGCTGGACGAGGTGCGGCAGGAGCTCGCCGAGGTGCGCGCGCTGACCGACCAGTTGGCCGCCGAATTGGAGTGCGCGAGCGCTCCCCAAGACTGTTTACAGGAGGAATACGATGCCGAAGAGAATTGTGGGTGAAGGCCCGCACGTGGTGGAAACGCCGGCGGGAGTGCCCTTGTTGGCCCAGGTGCTGCACCGCGCGCGCCAGATGTCGTCGCGCGCCCGCGCCCCTTATGTGACGGAGGTATGCCAGACCTGCGGCGACGTGATCGCCCTCACGCCAGTGACGTTATGGAGTGGGTACGTCGTGACGCTGTTGCAGCGGCTGGAGACCGCCGCCGGGGAGAAGGAGCACGCACCGAATTTTGCGCAGGTGCTAGGAACGCTAGAGGCCGCGCTGCAAGCCCGCGCGGCCTCCGGTAGTTGGAAGTGAACCTGGGCTGCGGTCACAGCCCAGGTTCGGGTGGGGTTACATGCTATGCACCCAAAGGCATTGTAACCCCATCCACCTGGGGCGTCAAGCGAGGTGAATATGGAAATTTTAGCTGAAGAACAAACTGTCTATCGCGTCCCGGTGGAGCTGCGCGAATCCAGTGCTGCTTGCCAGGCGTGGCAGGAGGCCGCAGATATATATCGCAAGGGCATCCCGGAGTTGAGCTATCGTCTCGGCGATACGCCCGAAGACTATGCCCGTTTGCTGTCTAACGCGGCCAGGGTGGGGGAGGCGCGCGTGCGCACCTACCTGTATGAGATGGCCCGCCGTGATTGGGCGCGCTTCGCGGCCTCTGGCAACGATTCGCGTCTGGCGCCGCTGGACCTGGTGCAGTACGTGGACATCCGCAAAGCGGGCGAGATGTGGATCACCGTATCGCACTATCCGCGCCACGAGATCGTGACGCACAACAAGCCGGTAAACATCGCGGACGCCCTGGACAAAATGCGCGCGGTAGGCTGGACGATCCGCAATTACGGCGCGCGTTGGTATCGCGCCTGGCCGGGACGCCCGACGCCGGTGCGCACAGCGGAGGAAGTGAAGCGCGCGCGGCAGGAGATCGTCAATGGGACGTTTTACATCCCGGAGGACTTCAACCTGCCTCCGGGTCAGGTTGATCTGGCTTTTGACCTATAGGAGGAACGCAATGCCTTTCAAGAAGATGGAACCACTGAAGTACCCCCCGCGCCTGTGGGCGCTGGTGGGCTTTCCCGGCAGCGGGAAAAGCACCTTTGCTACCCAGATGCGCGGGCCGCTGTTGGCGATTGACGCGGATCAGCGCTTTGGCGAGGTGTTGGGATTGACCGGGCAGCCCGTGTACGCCCTGAGCGCCGTGGCCGTCGACAATACAGACCCGGAGCGGGTGGCGCAACTGCTCGAAGAGAATATGCCCGGCTCCGGGATCAAGACGATTGTGGTGGACAGCCTGACCACGATCATCGCGCCCCTGGTGACTAAAGCGGTTATTGACAACGACGCCGGCCGCAACAAGAACAAGATGGCGGCTTTCAAGGACAAGGCCCTGACGATGCGCTTGCTGCAAGACAGCGCCACCAAGTGGGGTTGTGACGTGTTGTGGATTTACCACCTCCAGGAGGGGCGCGACGCCCAGGCTAACCAGCAGACGGCGGCCACGATCAGCCGCACCGAGCGCGCGCGTTTGCTGCGCAGCCTGAACTTGAAGTTGGAGGTCGTGCAGGAAGACGCGCGCCGGGGCATCAAAGTCACGTGGGCGCGTCGGGGACGGGCCTACCCCGCCGCGCCGGTGCTCTGGGATGAGACCGGCACGTGGGCCGGGATGCCTGAAAAGATCGAGGCGGCGGTGTACGATGGCTTGTCGCAACAAGAGCGCGACGCCATCGAACAGCAGGTCCCGGCGACTTTTAAGACCGATGAGGACGCGATTGCCTGGGGCTTTGAGCAGGGCGCGTTCCAGGCGCTACAACACGCGCGCAATGCCTACGACAAGCTGAAGGCCGAATTGCACCCGCAGAACGCCGAGGAAGTGACGGCGTTATGGGTGGCAAACGTGGAATATCGGCTGGCTGAGGCGCAGGAGGCGGATCCCGCCGATGAGCCGGCGCCGGGCGCTGTGTTGGACGAATTCTTCCCGCGTGAGGATACGCCGGCGACGAACACGCCACCGACACCAAAAACCGCACCAGAACCGCCTACGCCCTCCAAAGCGACCGATAGCACCGCTTTCTGGACGCAGTTCTACGCCATGAAGGCGCAGGGCAAGCTCCCCAATGCCGATCGCTTGAAGACGGCGCCGGAGATCAAGGCCGCGCAAGCGTCGGGGGATTGGGAAACCGCAATGAAGTGGCTGCGCACGCAAGTGCGCGATTAACCCCGTGTCGGCCGGGGAGCGCGTTGTCTTGACGCGCTCCCCATCCGGGGGGCTGGCTGAGTATTTCCTGGGAAATAGTCCTGGGAAGGTAACAACGAAGGAGTGGATGACGATGATTAGAGTGCAATTAGACCGAGTGGATGACAACCCCCACCAGAGCCGCCTCAATTACGGCGATCTGACCGACCTGAAGGCCAGTTTCACGGGCATGATGGCGACCCTCCCGGAGACTTCCGGGTTGCTACAGGTGCCGTTGGCGCGCTTGGTGCTGGATGGACGGGTGGTGGATCCGCTGCCGCGCGATGTGACGGCCTTCCTGGCCGAGACGCCGGCGCGCGTGGAATTGGCCTACGGCCACCGGCGCAAACGCGCCTTCCAGCAACTCGCGCTTTCCGCTGGCGACGCCAACGATTTCAAGACTTTTCCGGTCAATCTGGCCGTGCTCGACGACGAGACGATGGCGAGCATCGCCTGGGAAGAGAACGAGAAACGTCAGGATATATCCGACATCGAACGCGCCGTCGCCATCGAAAAGGCTTTGCACACTTTTGGTTGGACGCAGGCCGAGGTGGGCCAACGGTGGGGTCTCAGCCAGAGCGCGGTGGCAAACTTGCTGCGGCTGCTGCGCCTGCCGGACAAGGTGCGGGGAATGATCCGCGATGGCGAAATCACCGGGCGTCACGGGCGCGCGCTGTTGCCGCTGGTGGATATTGAGGCGCGGTTGGAGGTGTATCTGACGGTCCTGCGTGGGGACGGCAGCGAATCGCCCCCGGTGACTGTGGTGGAACGCGCTGTGGCCGGGTATCTGGAGCAAAATACGTATTCACTCGCGGATGCGCCGTGGGCGGATGAATGGGCGCCGGAGGGCCTCAGTGAGACGGAGCGCGCCTGCGCCGGTTGTCCCCGGCGGGTTAGAGTGGGTCGGGACGAGCGTTGCACTAACCTGGTATGTTACCACGCCAAGCAGAAGGCGTACAAGCACCAGGTGCGCGGGCCGGGAATGGCTGCCCGCGTGTACAACGAGCAGCAGGCGCGCGGGTGGGAAGCGGTCGCGTCACCCAGCGGGTGGGCGCAGTGTAGCGGCTGCCACCGCACTCCGCGCGACTTCACTACCCAAACTGGGGAGTGGTTGCAGGCCGGTACTGTCTACATCTGTCCTGAATGTGCTGCGCGCGCGCAGTTGCACCCGTGCTCGGCTAAGAGTGTGTCCCCAGCGCCGGAAGTTTATCATCCCACGCCGAGCGATCCAAAGTCGTTACGCCGGGATGAGGCGGCGGAGTATTTCCCGGCTGGGCCGCCGCCGGCATACGCAGAAACCGTCGAACGTGGCGACCCGGCCACCGGCTTTACGTCCGGTGAGGACGAGGAGGGCGACGGCTTCGGCGCGGGTTACGTGGCCCAGGCGCAGGCAGAAGCAGCGGCGGCGCGCCCGACACTGCCCGCGCCCCAGGCGAAGGTGGTCTATACGTCGGCCAGCCTCCCGGCGCCGACGTTGACGAAGCCCGCGCCGGTGGTCGTGTTGACGGCGCGGATTATGCCCCCCAGCAACGGCGATGGGTTCGACGCGCGGCGGGTGCTGGTCTCCATCGGCAACGAGGGGGCCGGGCCGGCGGTGCTGCGGTCGGGGGCGTTTGGCGACATCGGGGTCTTGATCGGGGAAGCGCTGCACGCGCATTTCCCGGAGATGCAGAGTGAGGAGTGAGGAATTAGGAGTGAGGAGCGAGCGATGAAAATCTACAAGTACAACGATTATGAGTACAAGGACGAGGCCGGGGAATTCACGACGGAAGAGGTCAAGCGCCAATTGACGCAGTATTTCCCGGAGATTGCCAATTGCACGGTGGAAGAGAAAAAGAGCGGGGAGGATACCGTCGTCACGTTCGTGAAACGGGCGGGAACGAAGGGCCGAGAGGGAGAGGGGGAGAGAGGGAGCGGGGGAGACTTGCTGTCTGACCTCCACGCCGCCGGCGAGCTGCCAATACAGGATGGAGACGATGACCCCGCGTGACGTGCTGACGCGGCTGGACGCGCTGCCGCCGGTGGACTTGCCGGCGGTGGCGCTGGTCCTGTGGCTGTTGGAGTGGGACGGGGAGACGCTGGACGATTGCCCGCTCTCCGTCGCCAACGACGCCGAGCTATTCGCGGCCTGTGAGCAGGCGCAGGCGGCCCTGGCGCAATATGCCGGTATTTCTGGGAGGTTTAAGGAACGATGTGTGCAGCAATGGCAACCCATACCGGCCCCACAGCCGCCGGTGGGCTTCTAAATTTCGGGGCGGTCGAGCGCCTGTTTCGCCGCTTCCGGCTGCCGCGCTACGGCGCGCTGGCCGAGGCGTGCGGCGATCCAGAAGTGCGGCTGATTGTCCGCGCCTTGCGCCGCGCGTTCGCCGACGTGTTCGACGCGCCGGAAACACCGTTACTGGGGGCGTTGGAGTGTGAGGATTGGCTGCTCGCCAACGTCGAGCGCCATTTGTTCCCGCTCGATTTGGAGTACATCAACCAGATGCTCTATAGCGCCGAAGAGTCGGTCTTGCTGGGGGCGGTGTGCTTTGACGCCGCCGGCATCCCCTGGGAGGTATGCGGGATGGGCAACCTGCCGGCCGGTATCGAGGCGTTGTACGCGCTGACGTATCGCTCGTTGATACCGTTTGCCGGTATCAACGATGTCGGCGAGCTGGGCGACCGCCTCATCGAGACGGACGATGAGGTTGGTGAGTGGCTGACCGACCATGACTTACTTGAGAGCGCGTGGGGGTATCCGCTGATCCTGGCGGCGTTGCAAGCCTTACCCGCCCCCTTCACCGGCCTGGCCGCCGGCTATCGCCGTCTGGCGCGGCAGTCCGGCAATACGTTTATAGACACGCTGCCCGGCAGTTGGATAGGGGAATATGGTGTTTTTTGGGGAGAGGAAAGTGACTATGGCTGGTCGCCGCATGACTTGCGCCGATTGGCAGACGAGTGGGCAGAGGTGGCCCCGGAAGCGCAGGCGTGGCATGCCTACCAGGATTGGTATATCACCACACCGGGCGCGGAAGGCATGGTGATTAAGACGCTCTGTGCGGCGCTGGAATTGGCGCTGCCCGAGGAGAATGACGATGACGACGATGACGACTTTGACGCAGGTGCATAGCGCGCTGGACGTGGCGCGCTACGGCCTGAATCCCGCGCAGGATTACCAGAAACTACGCGGGCGGCTGGACGTGTACGACGAAGCGCTGCTGTGGACGCGCTACCTGGACGACGGGCGCGCCTCCACTTACGAGGTCTCGCCGCTAGATGTGGGGGCTGCGTTTGCCGATCTGCCGCTCGTGACTGGCATTCTGCCGCCGGATTGCCTGTGGTATCGCAAAACGGGCGGCGAGCAGGTGGGGCTGTACGTCGCGCCGCAGGCGTGGACGTTGCGGGATCACGAAGATACCGTGTTTGAGAGTGTGCCCCTGCCGGGTCTGGTATTTTGCGGCGCCGGTGGCGAATATCGCGTCTTCGCCGTCAAGCATCGCCCGGTGGACGCGAGTGAGGGCTTGTTCCACGCGCCATTGCCCAACGTCTTCAGAGATGGGCGGATTTGTAAGGGGAGCGCGGCTTTCCCGGCCTGCACGCTGCGCACGGTTCACGCGGCGCTTAAGTTGTTTATGGTCGAGAGCGCCTTCAGCGATCACTTGCGCGGCGGGCGCTGCAAATCGTATGACGACGACGTGCGCGGCCTGTGGGCGACGCTGGCTGGTCAGCCGGAATTCCCGGAGGGCGAATTGCTTCCGGCAAAAATGCAGGTAGGGCAATTATGGGCGCTATAATCTCGCCGGCGGCGTACACGATCTATCAGGGCAGCGCGCCGACCGTGCCGCCGGGCAAGAGCTACGCTTATCTCCTGGCCGGGAATGGCGTCTTCAAGCTGGCCGAATCGGCCTACTTGCGCGCGCTGATCCCGGTCGCGCCGGGGCGGGTGGCCGGGTTGCCGCCGTTGACGCCGGAGGTCGCGCTGCGGGTGGACATTCAGCCGCAATTATGGGAGCACATCCTGGCCGATGCGCGCCGCGTGGCCTGGGAGACGCCGCGCGAGGCGATGTACCACGTGCGCGTCAACGGCCATGGCGTCAGCGTCGAATCGCCGGCGCAGGTTGGCACTGCCGGACATCTGGCCTACCAGGGCGGCGCCGGGGCCGACGTGGTAATGGACGTACACAGTCATTGCCAGATGGCGGCGTTTTTCAGCGGCACCGATAACGCCGACGAGCAGGGTTTCAGGATTTACGGCGTGATCGGGCGCATCTTCACCCAACCGGAAATCCGGCTGCGCGTGGGGGTGTATGGAGATTTCTGGCCGATCAAGGCGGAGGAGCTATGAAAACCGTGGTAGAAATGTTTGGGGATGGATGGCGCGCTGTGGATGCGAAGTGGTTGGATTATCCAGAGCGCAACCAGTATTTCACTGAGGAATGGACGATGCAGGAGCGGCGGACGTTTGGCATGGGCGCTACGGCAATTCTGAGAGCGTTATGCCGGTTGGATGATGGGCACATGCAGCGCTATACCGATGGTAAATACCGTCCGTTGCGCACGGGGATGTTCACCCTTGAGGATATGGCAGTGATGTTCGTAGCATGGCTGCGCGCAGAGCGGTATATCTATGGATTTGGGAGAGGTTGTGGTGAGCTGATGAAGCAGTTCTTCGCCCCATTCCTGGATGGCGACGAGACGCCGCGCGCGCCGGCGGTGGCCCTGTATCCGGTGGACGTGCCGCAGATTTTCGCGGCGATTGTGGACGCGGTGGAGGCCGCCGAACGCCTGCCGGTGCGTCACGCAGTGGGCGGTGCGATGTATCCGGTGCGGGATCAGATTTTGCAGAACATTGGGACGTTGGCACGGGCGGGCTATGAAATCACGCGCCAGGTGGGGATGACGCTATGATTACCCTCACCCACGAAAAGCGCTATCGTATCCAGATCGGAGACCCGGAGCAGTTCCCGATCACCCTGGTGGGCTGCGGCGGGACGGGCAGCTTCCTGGCGCTGCACCTGGCGCGGCTGGCGTATCACCTGCGCGAGCAGTACGGCAAAGACGTGCGCCTGGTCTTCGTTGATCCCGACCGCGTGGAGGCCAAGAACATCGGGCGGCAAAACTTCTGCCCGGCGGAGATCGGGGAGCACAAGGCGCACACGCTGATGCGGCGCTACAATGCGGCCTTCGGCCTGGACATCCAGGCGGTCTGTGCGCCCTTCGAGCCGAGTATGACGACCGGGAGCGTCGCGTTCCGGCTGCTGATTGGCGCGGTGGATAACGCGGCGGCGCGGCGCGAGTTGCAGACGGCGGCCACGGTGATGGGCGGCGCGACGTGGTGGCTGGACTGCGGCAATCACGAGCACGCCGGGCAGGTGCTCCTGGGGAATCGCGCCGATCTGACCGCGCCGGAGATCGCGCTCGGTTTTTGCGGTGGGCTGCCGTTGCCGAGCGTGCAGGCGCCGGAGTTATTGGAGGGGGAGAGGGAGAGAGGGGGAGAGGGGGAGAGTTGTGCGGAGTTGGCGGTCCGCGATGCGCAAAGTCTGATGGTGAATCAGATGACGGCGGGCTGGGCGTCGTCGTATGTGTATCGGCTGTTGGTCGGTAGGGATTTGGACGTGTACGCGACGTACTTTGACCTGGTGACGGGGAGCGCGCGAAGTGTAGGGATTACCGGATAGGGGAATTATTTCCTGGGAAATAATGGCCCGCTGCGATTGAGCAGCGGGCTTTTTGCGTCTTTGGGGAGTTGTCTTATACTAGGTGGAGTGCAAAAAAATAAAACGCCCCGCGACTCTGAACCAGTCCGGGGCAACGGCCAACGGCGTTCTGACCGCCGAGGTGGAAGTAGTATAACACACTCCGCCCCTGCGCGTCAATGAAAGCTGACGCCAGGGGCGATTTTCGTTTAGGAGAGTAGCTATGACGGTTCGTCTGATCTTCACACTCGCGGGGGCTATAGCTATTATCGGGGCTGTGTCCGATTGGGATTTGCTGCTAAAAGCTGGCAAAGATTTTAAGTTTATGAAGGGATTTAGTCGAATTCAAAAACGGGTGGCTTACTTTATAGTTGGGGCACTCGTAATCTTTGGCGCCTGGTATTTTTGATAAGGGGAGCGTATGTCAACGTACACACTTACCGACATTCTAAAGCAATCTGAGTATGCACTGGATATTTTTACATCGGAGGAGATCGCGGCGCTAGACATCTTTGATAAGCGTGGCAAGCCATATCTGAAGGATTTTGCGGATGGAACAGAGCGTCCAGCGAAGCCAGAAGAAGTGGTACGGCAGTTGTTTCTGTATCGCCTGCTACACACCTACCACTACCCCGCCGAAAGAGTGGCCGTGGAGCGTGCAGTCTACTTCGGATCGGCGGTGGCGAAGAAACGCGCCGACATTGTGATCTACGACGTGGACGACCACGAATCGGTTTACATCATCGTCGAAGTGAAAAAGCCCAAACGCCAGGACGGCATCGAGCAGTTGAAATCATACTGCAACGCCGAGGGCGCGCCCATCGCAGTCTGGACCAACGGCGGCGAGATTGAGATTCTTCACCGCGAAGACCCGAACCTTTACCGCCGCATTTCAGCTTTGCCTACCGCGCACCAAACGTTGACCGAAGTGATCAACGAACAGGTGACGATTGACGAACTGACGACCCGAAATCGCCTGGTGACGGAACGCCTCACCCTTAAAAGTATCATCGAAGATTTGGAAGACCTGGTGCTGGCGAACGCGGGCGTGGATGCCTTCGATGAAGTCTTCAAGCTCATCTACGCCAAACTGTACGACGAGTGGCAAGCCGAAAATGCCCCACCGACGCGCGGCGGGCGCCTGGTGCATTTCCGCGCTTCTGGGGAAACAAATCGCCAACTCTACGACAAAATCAACGGCCTGTTCCAAAAAGCCAAAGGGCAATGGCCCGGCGTCTTTTTGGGAGATGATAAGATTGACCTGTCGCCCGCGCACCTGGCCGTCTGCGTCTCCTTCTTGCAGGACATCAAGCTCTTCAACTCCAACCTTCAGGTGATTGATGAAGCCTTCGAGTATCTGGTAACGCAAGTAGCGAAGGGGGCCAAAGGGCAGTATTTCACCCCGCGTCCCGCCATTGACATGTCCGTCAAGATGCTAAACCCGCAGTGGGGAGAGTACCTGATAGACACCGCTGCTGGAAGCTGCGGCTTTACGATCCACGGTATTTTCCACGTTTGGAAAGGCGAACTCACCGCCCGCCGCCCTGAATCCTGGCAAAGCTCTTACGCTGGGGAGAAGGTCTACGCTCTGGACTTCGACGCCCGCAGCGTCAAGATCGCGCAAGCCATCAACTTGATCGCCGGCGATGGGCGCACACACGTCTACCGCGTCAACACGCTTGACCCGCGCACCTGGGACGAAGCCGCCCGCGTGGGGCTGCGTGATCGCCTGCACCGTTTCCTCGACGATGCCGACCGCGACGCCTGGAACCAACAGAACTTCCGCTATTTCGATTTTGACGTGGTGCTCACCAACCCGCCATTCGCCGGCGACATCAAAGAAACGCGCCTGCTGCACCAGTATGATCTGGCCCGCAAAGAAGATGGCAAGTGGGAGTCTAAAGTCGGGCGCGACCTGCTCTTTATCGAGCGCAACCTGGAATTTCTCAAGCCAGGTGGACGGATGGCGATTGTGCTGCCGCAGGGCCGCTTCAACAACATCAGCGACGCCCGCGTGCGCGCATTCATCGCCGAGCGCTGCCGTATCCTGGCTGTGGTGGGATTGGATGTAAACACCTTCAAACCGCACACGGGCACCAAGACCAGCATCCTCTTTTTGCAGAAGTGGAACGATGACCCCAAAGCTGGAGTGCTATGTCCCAAAGTTGACGATTACCCGATCTTCTTCGCCACCAGCCAACACCCAGGCAAAGACAACTCAGGCAATTACATTTACCTCAAAGACGCCGATGGAACGCCACTGCTCGATCTCTTTGGACACCCCATCGTGGATCATGACCTCTACTCCAACCGCCGCGTTCTGGACGCGCAACTTGCTAAAGTATTGGAACGTGACCATGCCGACTCTACAAAGTGCGAGGTTCACCGCGCCAACCATGCCCGTATCTCGTCCTACTTGCCAGACTACCCCACCATCGCGGAGGGCTTCCTTGCCTTTGCCCAGGAACAGGGTTTTGACTTCGCAAAGGAGAAATAACAATGGCGGTATGGAGCGTTATTCCTCTATCAGAGGTTCAACAAGCGGAGCGTTTGGACTCGGAGCATTTTCATCCCAATGTTTTGGAAGTAGAAGGTCATGTACGGAATGGTAAGTATGTTCTGTTAGGGGACATTGCAGGTTACATTAGACGAGGTATTCAACCAGAATATAGCGAAGAGGGAGCTATTCCTGCGTTGCGAACAGTCAATATTCGTGAAGAAGGGCTTTCAGATACGAGACAAGAATTCGTAAGCTTGGAATTCTACAAAGCGAATTCGAGAGGGCAAGTTTTTAAAGGGGATATTTTAATTACTTCAACAGGTGTAGGTACGCTGGGGCGAGTAACCTATAATCACAAAGATTCACCGTATTTTGCGGATGGTCACATTACACTTGTTCGAGAAGTACAAAAATTACACCCGTTGTATATTACCACTTTTTTGCAGACCAAAACCGGTTTGGCTCTTATTGAACGTAGGCAAAGGGGTTCTTCAGGACAAATAGAGATTTATCCCAGTGACATTGCACGCATACCGATCCCTTGTGTGAATGACCAAATACAGGGTGAGATTGTTATGTGCAGTCTCAAAGCTCAAGAATTGCGTGTGAAGTCTCACACCCTCTACGCGGAAGCGGAAGCGTTACTGCTGCGGGAGCTGGGGCTGGAAGCTGGAGCGGGCGCGGCGGCGCTGGCGCCACAGACGACGTACACGGCGACGTTCGGCGCGGCGCGGGCGGCGGGGCGGTTCGATGCGGAGTATTTTCAGCCGAGGTACGCAAACCTCATCAGGCGTGTCAATGCTACTGGGCAAGCCGTTCGCTTAGGGGACTGGGTTCTACACGACATTAAGCGTGGTGTGCAGCCAGACTATGTTGAAGATGGCAATGTTCCCGTTATCAACAGCCAACATGTTGGCAAAACTCATATCGAATTGGAAGATAACCGTGCTACCACCTGGGATTTCGTCAAAGCTAAAGCTTCTCATAAGCGCGCTCAGGTCAAACAGTATGACATACTCTTAAACTCTACTGGTTACATCACCATTGGGCGTTGCCAGACTATGCTTGAGGATACTTCTGCCATCGTAGATGGTCATGTCTCCATCATTCGTCCAAAACCTGGTCTTGATCCTGTTTACCTGGGCCTTTACCTAAATGCCTTACCCGGCCAACTCCAAACCGAACGTGGCTGGACTGGTTCCTCTGGTCAAATCGAACTTCGCCCTGATACCGTCAGTGATTACGTCATTTGGAAAGCTCCAGTCGCTATACAACAACACATCCGTCAACTTGTTGTAGATGCACACACAGCTCGCCAAGAAGCCCGCCACCTGCTCGACGAAGCGAAGGGGCGGGTGAAGGCGTTAGTTCTTGGAGAGCAGAGTTAAAACAACGCCATTTTTAGAAATAGGAGACGAATATGCCAACGTTTCAGATTGATATACAGTATGTGGGTTCACTTCATTATAGCCTGCGAAATCAACGAAGCGTCAGATTAAGCAAAGATTGTGTGGAATTTAAGTTCTCAGAGGCAGGGTATAGCAAATTGCAGCAAGCTATTGATAAGGGGTGGGTCTATATTTCAGGAAAGGCTGAAGAAATTGTAGCCACTGCTTATTATGTGTGGTGTGTTAGTCAAGAGAGACCGTTTGTCAAAGTGAGTAAGCAATGGTCGGAAACATGCCAGTGCGAATTGGATACCTACACTACCTCATACAATTTATCGGAAGAAGGCTTAATCGCAATAGATAGCTTGTTTCGTCGAATCGCGCAGGTTCAGGGCAAGGCTAAGGGAAAAGTGATTATGGATGTAGGGGATTGGAGTGTTTGTAATTACATCCCACTGGACAAGGCTGAGGACGTTGCATTAGCTTTGCTTGAAATTGCAAATACGCAGCGTTTAGCGGTTTATGCCAGCTAGACTTTACGCTGGTTGGTGAGGTGTTGATTTGTTGTCAAGGAAGTGATAGCTCGGACATTCAAGGAGGCTATCTATGCCAGAAGAACATGAGTCAAACCAACAAGAATATTTACCTAGTTTTGCGCCAGGATTTTTAATAGACTATGCGCGCAAAATGATTAGCGATCCAAAAATCGCACTGATAGAATTGGTGGCGAATTGTTGGGATGCCGGCGCCGACACCGTAGAAATCACCTGGCCAGAAGAAAGCGTACCTAATCCCATTGTGATCCAGGATGATGGCACGGGGATGACAAAAGAGCAATTTACTCAACGTTGGCTACAATTCAACTATGATCGCAGGGAAGTACAAGGTGAAGATGTTGTTTTTCCACCTGGTAATCAACCAAGTCACCGAAAAGCCTTTGGTAAGAATGGGAAAGGGCGGCTGAGCGCGTTTTGTTTCGCAAATCGTTATATGGTAACGACTTGGTGTAATGGAGAGGCCAATAGTTTTGAAATACAACGCACGGCTGGTATTATTGCGCAAGCGCCTTATAAAGTTACGCATCAAGAAACCTTCTCACGAGAAGGACATGGTACAATTGTCAGGATGACACTTGTTAGAAGTCATATCCCGATTGAGGAGGCGCGTGATTTGGTAGGGTCCAAATTCATCGCAGATCCAACTTTCACCGTCCATATCAATGGTGTACAAGTAGAACTGGCTAACCTCGAACATCTTATTGATAGCCATGAAATCGTGATTCCTGACTTGGGTAAGATCAGTGTAAGCCAAGTGGATACTCAGAAAACCAGCAAGAGTAGCTTGTTGCATGGTATTGCATGGTGGGTCAATCATCGCCTGGTGGGGGAGCTTTCTTGGGAGGATTATAAACGTGCAAATCCTCTTGATCGGCGAACTGTAGAGGCACGCAGATATACATTTGTTGTTTTAGCCGATCTGCTGGCCGATGATGTTATGGAAGATTGGAGTGGCTTTCAAGAAACCACCCGTTACCAAATTGTGCGCAACGAGGTGTTTTCTTACATTCGCCGGCGTATCCACTCACTAATGAGCGAAGACTACAAACAAAGTAAGCGCGTCGCACTTGAAGCAAATAGGGAGCAGCTCCGTAAGTTATCAGTTAGTTCGCGTCGCTATATCGGTCAATTAGTAGATGGAATTCAAGAAGAAGTACTCGTCCCAGACAATATTTTGATCGCTACCGTGGGTGTGCTTGCTAACCTGGAACAGGCTCGCTCTGGATATTCTTTGCTTGAAAAATTGTCGCGACTTGAGCCATCTGAACTCGACGAGCTTGACGAGATTCTGAGCCAGTGGTCGGTGCAGGATGCACGTCTAGTATTAGATGAACTTGATCGTCGTTTGAGGCTTATAGAACGTTTAGAGGATTTGGTGGAAGATCCAACTAGTGATGAACTGCATCAAATTCATCCACTCTTTGAAAAGGGATTATGGATTTTTGGACCTGAATATGAATCAGTACATTTTAGAAGCAATAGTTCTTTGCTAACAGTGATTCGTGATTTGTTTAAGGATACTTCACAGATACCTCTTAAAAATCGACGTTGGAGACCGGATTTAGTTGCACTTCCTGATGCTTCTATTGGCGTCTATTCATGTGATGGTTACACTCAGCTTGGCGATGTGAATGGCTATGGGAAAATTCTAGTTGTTGAGTTAAAAAAGGGTGGATCAAATATAGGTCTAGAGGAATGTCAACAGGGTCAGCGTTATGCCGCAGAACTACGCAAAAGTGGTAAGTCTCAAAACTTCTCGAAGATCGTAGTGTTTGTATTGGGAACAAATGTATTAAGCGAAGCTCAGGCAGATATTGAACAGGGTAATATTGTAATCTGTGCCCGGCCTTATGGTGTAGTGCTTAGGATGGCCCATGCGAGGACATTCAACCTTAAGGACAAAATAGAGTCAATTAGGCAAGATGCTGAACTTTACGATATGGATGTTGAAGAAATAGTGGCGCCGAGAACTTTTATGGATATGCCGGAATATAGCGTAGTAAGGTAGACTTATAACCATAGACCGCGATCACATCGCCAGCTTCGTTCATCCTCGCCGATGCCCATGCTGTGCTGCCAGTCATCACCCCTGTCTCCATTCGGCGTGAAAAACAGAAACACGTAGAGACCATGCTGATTATGAAAGGCTAAGGCAAACAAATGCCCATTAACTCGGAATATAGTTACGCCTTAAAACTACAACAACTTTCTCAGGCCAAATCCTGGTATGAGGTCGAGGAATTGATTGACTACTTTATGACACACGCGGCGGAACGGCAACAAGCGTCAGAAAATGTCTTTGCCCACACCTTACAAGGCCGGGCATTACACGATGATGAGCGAATTCGCAAGAAAGCACTGGACGCCTTAGTGCAATTAGAGCGCTGGGAAGAAATTGGTCAAATCCTACGCACGTACATTGATCCGGAACGGGAGTTGGCCGACTATTTTTGGCGCTATGTTGCGAAAATCGTATTTCGTGAACTAGAGAAATTTGACGTAGTAGAAGGGATTGGACACACCTTAGTCAAGAGCCTGGAGGGAGTAGACGCCGCTCCCCTGTGGCCGTTTGTGCGCAATTATTTCCGGCGCAAGGATGAAACCGTGAAAAAGCGGGCCATTGTGATGATCGGGATGTTGCGCATTAAGCCTGGCCTAAAAAAGCTCGAACAAATCGCAAGCGACCCGGCACAGAGCGCCCTGCACCAGATCGCGCAGGCGGCCATCGCGCGGTTTGACGTGCTTTGAATTTAAGGTGTGTTAATGAAATGCTATCCTTAAATCCTTGCCCATTTGAACAAATGTTCGTATAATAGAGATATGATTGCGACTGAGCAAATTGTCAAAATCGTCAGCGAAGAACTGAAGAAACTCAAGGGCGAGCAGCACTGGGGCGAGGTGGTCTTCAAGGTCCCGCTGAAAAACGGCGACCCGCAGCAACTGCACGTAGTCTGCGAAAAGACTTTCCGCGAACCCACGCCGCAGCCGGTGCGCGCCGGGGTCTGACCCCAGGCCGCACTCAAGCCCGACTGAGACCAAATTTCCGGGGCTATCCTCCATAGGATAGCCCCGGTTTTTGTTGTATCCATCTGTCACCAAAGGAGATTGACGTGAAGCAGTTCAAAACTATAAGCTGGTTGAAAGTTGTCGTGTTGTTGGCGGCTCTGCTGGCGCTGGCCGCGCCGGTGGCGGCGCAGGGGCCGGGCGATAGCCCGCTGCCCACCCCGACTGCGCCCCCAGGCCCCACGCCCTTGCCCTGGGGCGACGGCGTGCCCACGCCGCAGGAGTTCCTCGGCTGGCTGGCCCTGGGCGGCGCGCCGCTCATCGGCGCATTGACCACGTTCCTGGAACGCAAAGCCAAGTGGTTCCAGACCCTCACCTCGGAGGGCAAATGGTGGGCGTCCTTCGGTCTCGGCGCGGGCCTGCCAGCCCTGGCCGGGCTGCTTTTGCTCTACGTGCCCGGCGAGGTCTGGACAGCCATCACCCCCGTGTGGACGATCCTCGGCACCGCCGTGCTGGGCTACCTGGGCAAAGAGGTCGCCTACCTGGTGCTCGTCAAGCCCGGTAAGCGCGTGTGGCTGGTCGAGGGCGAGTTGAACGACGCCTTAGAGTAACCGCCTCTGATGACCAATGGAAGCTAAAGGCACGCAGCCGCTCGATCCGCTGCAAATGATTCTGAACTACATCATGCGGATCGACCGCTCCATCGAACCGCTGCCGGGGCTGTTGGCGCGGGTCGAAGCGCTGACGGAAAGCACGCGCCAGTTAGAGATGTCGGTGCGCGAGCAGAATCGGGAATCAACAGAGCGCGGGCGGGCGGTGGATGGGCTGAACTTGCGAGTTTCGGAGGTGTTAGCCGCCATGACGGCAATTGGGTCGGATTTGCGCGAATTCAAACAGCAGGTCAATGGGCGTCTTGTGGCACTCGAACGGCAGGCACAGGCTGCCCTGGATGGGGTTTCGGTGCAAAATGCCACCCTACGCCAGTTGACAGCGCGCGTGGATGCTGTCGAAGACCGGCAGGGCGACCCGGAGTTTCGGACGCGCCTGGAAGCGTGTGCCAGTGAGTTTACAGCGGCGCGTCCGGTACTGGCGCAAGTAGCGGCAATTGTGGCCGAAATGGCCGAAATACGCCCGTGGTTCAAGGGCTTGAAATGGTTTGCGGCCATCATGGGGGCCGTCTTCGTCACCGCCCTGGCCGTGGCGATCCTCTGGCTCCTCGCGCAGAGCGGGGCCGGGCTGCCGTAAGTATTTCCTGGGAAATATCCCAACAGGCGCGGGATGTCGCAGACACGACATCCCGCGCTTTTTGTTAGAGCAAAAAGGCAAAATTAGTCTATTTAAAGTGTAGGACTAATTACCTATGTACAAAATAGTTTGACAGTAGGACAATAAAAGTATAAATAACCTTAACACATACAACACTCAAAAACAAATGCAGGGATACTAGACCCCGACCGCGACTCCGGGGAGGCTCACTTGCCCATTGGCGACCAGAGACCCTGGGGGGACGGCAGCACGGCGACGGCGTGCCCAGCGTTTGCGAGTAGGTGCATATCCTATTCATCCCGACGGTGCGAACCCGGCGGCGTCAGACCCTCGGACGTGTGAGAGCGGACCGAGCGCCACACCGAACCAGCGGTGCGAATCAAGGAACAGTGAGGGAGCGGATAGGAACAGGCGTTAATCTGGTGAGCCGAAACACCGGTCTTCCCGGTGTCCCCTGGGGTTGGCCGCCCAGGGCTGAGGATGGCAGGCCCAACTCTCTTTTTTTGCTATTTAATTCAATTTAGTTTGAGAGAATCACGGAGGTGTGAAATGACATTCGAGGAACGGACGGAGCAGATGGCGTTGGCGTTGGCGTTGAGCAACTATGGCGCGGAAGGACTAGGGGATCAGGCGCAGACGGCCCAGGGAGCCTGGTCGCTGATGATGATGGGATTGATGGAGTGCGGGCACGGCGAACGCGAGTCTGAAATGCTGCTGGACGCCGAGGTCAAGGGCTGGCTGCACGACATCGAGGGCGCCGACCCCTACGTGCTGAAGAGCGGCGCGCAACTCCTGGAACGCTTCGCGTGGGGTGGGTGAGTAGGAAGCCGAAACGCTCCCGTTGGTGGGAGCGTCCGGTGGGGAATGGCCGCCCCGCCGCTGACGATGGCAGGCCGAATTCAATCACGGAGGTATGAGGAAATGTCTGATCAGCAAGTAGTCTTCAATGAGAATGGGAAAAATCCCCTGGTGGTGGCGTTGACCACCTACAAAGGCGCGCAGCGGCTCGACATCCGCTACCACTACCGGCAGGGCAGCGACCTGCTTCCCACCCAGCGCGGGATCAGCCTGCCGGTGGGCGGGCTGGCGGAAGAGGCCCTCCGCGCCGCGCGGCGGGTCAACGGCGAGGTGGTCGAACTCGACCAACAAGCCCGCGAACCCCTGCTGGTGCAGCACAGCGTCTATCGCGGCCAGGTGCGGCTGGACATCCGCCGGCATTACTGGCAGAACGGCGACCTGCATCCCGGCAAGCGCGGCGTCAGCCTGAGTATGGACGATGGGCTGGCCGACGCAGTCCTGGGAGCGGCGGAGCAGTTGCTGGGCCTGACTGCCGCTCTCCCGGCGCGATTCTCAGACCACGACGCGCCCGATATGGAGACGCTGGAAGCGTGGCTGATGGATGGCATCGCCGAGGCCACCGATGGCTGCACCGTCGAACCGGATGGCGTCTGTCCCCACGGCTGCCGGTCGTGGCTGCTGGAACTGGGGATGGTCTAAGCCGAAACCACCCGCAAGGGTGGTTAGCGCGGGCCGGCCGCCCACGCTCTGACGATGGCAGGCCGATCACAATCACGGAGGTGAGTATGACCCAGCAAACAGTTACAGAAGTGCCGGTTGCGCTGATTGACCCCGGCGACAACGACCGGGAAGCGTTCGACCCGACCGGCTTGCGCGAGCTGGCCGCCAGCATCGCCGAACACGGGCTGGCGCAGCCCATCACTGTCCGCCCGATGTTGGGAGGCCGGTATCAAATCGTCGCCGGGGAACGGCGCTGGCGCGCCCACCAACTGCTCCAGCGCGTCACCATCCCGGCGTTGGTGCGCTCCCTGAGCGACGAGCAGGCCAGCGGCATCATGCTTCTGGAGAACATCCACCGCGCCGAACTCAACCCTATCGAAGAGGCCCGCGCCTACCGCAAGCGGATGACGCAATTCGGGTGGGATGAGGAGCGCCTGGCGCGCGAAGCCAACGTCCCGGCGGGGCGGGTGCGCCTGCGGTTGGCGCTGTTGGATATTGTGCCCGAAGCCCAGGACCTGGTGAAGGCCGGGCAAATGGGCGTCAAGTATGCCTACGTCCTGCGCGACCTGGACGTCAACCGCCAGCGCATCGCCCTGCGTTACCTGGCCGAGGTGGACACGCCGCGCATCCGGGAATTCCGCAAGCTCTGCGCCCGCCTGCTGGAAGAGCAGGCCCAGGAAGCGATGTTCGATATGGCCGCCTTTATGACCACCGTGCAGGATGCCCGCGACGCTGAAGCGGCTGCCCGCCCGGAGCGCATCATTCCGGTGGTAGCCGACTTGCCGGCGATGCGCAAGGCGCGCTCCACGGCCCAGGCCCTCGAACGCTACATCCGCGATCTGCTGGACGGCGGGTATGAGGAAGCGGCGGCGGTGGTGGGGACGGCCTACCGGGGTTTGCTGCAACACCAGATCGTGCAGTTTCCCCAGGGTGCCAGCCCGCTCATCCCCGGTGAAACGCTGGCCGATCAAGGGAGGGCGTGATGGAAACGCTGGTGCCGGAATTGCAACACCTGGTGCGCATTGGGGAGTTCCCGGCGGACTTCGCGCTCTACCTGGCGCAGGCGCGACTGGATGCCAACCGGCAGCGCCTCGTTTTGCGCCAGTACCGCGATCACCCGCGCCCCACATGGACGTGGTTCAAGGGGGTGGTGGCGGAGCAACTGCGTCACACGCAGGGGACGCTGGGCTTTATGCACCCCCTGTTCGATTTAAAAAGCGAATAGCGGGGGGGATGGCGCCCCACCGCTATTCAAGGCACAGCTCACGGAGGTGAGCGACCGTGCCAAGTTCATTATATCACGGAGGTGAATGAAATGTTAGTACGCGATTTTCCGGTGCAGGAACGCCCGGTTAACCGGGTGTGTGAAATGGGCGCGCAGAGCGTGTCTGGGGTAGAACTGCTGGCGAGCCTCTTGCAGACCGGCGACGCCTTCGCCCACGCGCGCGCGTTGTTGGAACGCTTCGGCGATCTCTATGGGCTGGCGCAGGCCAGCATCGCCGAAATCATCCAGGTCAAGGGCCTGGGCAAGGCGCAGGCCGCGCGGATCAAGGCGGCCCTGGAGTTGGGGCGGCGGGTGCTGACCGAAACGCCGGAGGAGAAATATCAAATCCGCAGTCCTGCCGACGCGGCCCACTTGCTCCTCGGCACCCTGGGGCCGGCCACCCAGGAGCACTTCGTCATCCTCTACCTGGACACGCGCAACCGGGTGATCGAGCAGGAGACGCTGTACAAAGGCACGCTCAACACCTCGGTGGTGCGCATCGCCGAAGTCTTTCAGGGCGCCATCGCGCGCCGGTGCGCGGGGATCGTCGTGGCCCACAACCATCCCAGCGGCGACCCCACGCCCTCGCCGGAGGACGTAGCGCTGACGCGGCGGCTCGTGGATGCGGGGAAGCTGGTGGAAATTGACGTGCTGGATCACCTGGTGATCGGGCGCAATCGCTACGTCAGTCTGCGCGAGCGGGCGTTGGGCTTCGAGGGGGTGTGAAATGGGAGCGACCGTCACCGATATGACCTACCCAAGCGCGCGCTACTACCTGGAGCGCGCGTTCCCGCTTGATCGTAAGGGCCGCCTCACCAGTAGCGACGACCTGGAGAAGTTGCGGCGCGCTCTGCCGAACAGTCCGATAGTCCAAGATCACGTGGGCGACTTGCTGCGCTTTGCGCGGCAGATGCTGCGGGACTGCGAGCAATCCGCTCCCGACGCGATCCCGATGGCGGAGATCGAGTTCGCCGGAGCCACACTGCACTTCAAATGGGCGGAGTGACCCGCGCGTATTTCCTGGGAAATATTGCCGAAACACCGGCGCGCCGATAGCGCGCGCCGGTGTCCACCGGGGAATGGCCGCCCCGGTGCTGACGATGGCAGGCCAATCACGGAGGTGTAAGGATGAAACACAAGGCGTATTTTCAATTCAGATTCGCCGGTGATAGTCGCCCCTGGGCGGACATCCCGGTGCGGTTCGATAGCGGCGTGCCGATAGACGCGGAGGCTGCTAACCATCAGGCACTGATCGCGCTGGTTCAGTATCAATACCTGGTCGAGGTGCGCTGGCACTGGGAGGGCAGCCGCCAGGGGCATTACGTCAACCGAGAGCAATCGGCGTCCAGCATCCGCTGGTTGCAGTCGCGGAAGGCGATCAAGCCCTGGCAGGAGGCCGCCCGCGCCGCATCAGAGGCCCTGGAGACCTTCTACCTGCAACTGGAACGGTGGTGGTCGTTCGAGCTTGTGCCGGAGGCCGAATTCCAGGCGGCCCTGCGCGCGCTGCGGCAGGAAGGGTTGGAGGGCTGGTTCGACGGCAGCCCGTTGAACATTGACCGGCTGCACGCTGTGTTGGTAGAAGGTCAGTGGGAGGAGGATAGCCGCCCGCCGGCGAAGCACGGCGGCGGGCAACTGGCCGACTGCGTTGAGGACGATGCGTATATGACGGCCCAGGCCGAAGAGTACGGTGAGGGCTGGGGAATGAGTGAGTACATTCAAGCTACCTGAAGGAGGTACGTATGGGACTGGCATTTACGGAGCATCACGGTTATTCACTGTTTGACGCCATCTCGGCGTTGCAGAAGGAAATCCGGCGCGGCAACGAGGCGCAGGCGTTCTACTGGGCGTTGGAGCTGATCCCGCGCTACGAGGTGTACCTGTGGCGGCGATTGCTGGCGATCACCAACGAGGACGTGGGGATTGCCAGCCCGCTGGCCTTGCTGCTGGTGCCGGAGCAACGGCGGCTCTTTTTCGAGTTTCGGGAGGCCGGTAAGAATGGCCCGGCGCGGTTGGTGTTGGCGAACACGATTCTCTTTCTGTGCCGGGCAGAGAAGACGCGCCTGGCCGACCACTTCCAGCGCGCCATCACCCAGCGCTTTATGACTTGGGAGAAGCTGCCTATCCCCGATTACGCGCTGGATCACCACACCGGGCCGGGCAAGCGGTTGGGGCGCGGGGTGGACTTCTGGCTGGCGGAGGGCTGCCGGTTGGAGCCGCCGGGGGACGTGGACGATCCCTACCGGGCGGAGGCAGAGGCGCTGTGGCGGGAGGGGAAGAAGGACGCTCCTGACTGGCCCCAGCGGACGAACAAAAACCACAAGAGCGATGAGGACGACGAGCAACTGCGGTTATTCTGAGTATTTCCTGGGAAATACTTGCCGAAACAGCGGCGCGCACCAGAGTGTGCGCGCCGCTGTTCATCAGGGAGTGGCCGCCCTGGTGCTGACGATGGCGGGCCAATCACGGAGGTGTAATGATGAAAGATTTGTTGACAATGACGCGCTACGAATTGCTCGAAGCCTGCAACGACATCGCCCAACGCTATGGTGGGCGGCGTCTGGGCTGTGTGAGCGGCTATCGCAACCAATGGCTGGTCGCGGTGGAGCTGCGCGATATGCAGCAGATGAACTCGCTGCTGCGGTCGGTTGTCGCGCTGGCCGGCAAGGATCCGCAAGCGTTGGACTTGAGCGAGGTCGAAGAGCACGTGTGGATCCGGCTGGGCTTCTGTCAATCCAGTATCCAGCGCGCGCCGGATGGCGGCTTCACGCTGACGATTGACTACGACGTGTTGCAGCGCTGCCGCACCCGCGCGCACGTCATGGCCTATTTCCAGACGATGCTCGGACGGGCGGAAGAACGGGAGGCGAAGCACCGGGAGTGGGAAGCAATGGTGGACGCGGCGGCGGTCGAGAACGAGCGGCTGCGCGCGGCCTTCCGGCTGACGCAGGAGTTGCAGGAATACGCGGAGGTGTTCGGTGGGACAGTTCAAGTTGTTCAGTCTTGACGCCGGGGGTGGGGTGGACCTGGAGTTGACCCACAGCGACAACGTAGAAGTTGAACACCCTATGGGGCGGTGGGAGCGATGGTATACCGAGAAATGGGTTGACGCGCTGGCGACTGCGCTCACTCAGCCGGTGCGCTTCTTTGGGCCGGACAGCCGGGCGGTGTATGAAATCCAGCACGCGGGAGACCAGGTGGTGTTGGAACGCTTGCTGCGGCTGATGCAGATCAGCCGGCGGCACAATGAACGTTTCGACGCCGCAGAGCTGGACGGTGCGGCGCCGGAGGACGTGGAGGAGCTGTATCGGGAGCTGGGCCACGACTGGAAGGCCCCCGCAGAGGAGCTGACCAACTGGGAAGTGTGTCTGCTGATGGTGGAGTTGTCCATGGTCGGGCCGATGGGGCGGGAGGGCTACGAGGAATACAAGCGCGCTTTCGCCCATTGCTTCGGGCTGGCGACGTACCGAACGATCTTCCGCGAGGAGCCGTTGGACGTGGACGAGTGCCGGATGGCGCGCTGGAAGGAACCATCGAAGCACCGCCTCCCGCCGTTGGACGAGGAGGAGCGGGCGTGGATCGCGCGGTTCAATGCGGCGTTGAAGGAGCCGTCACTGGCGGAGGAGTTTTTCAGGGCCGAGGTGGTGGTGAAGTAAGATGAAAACGCGGGGGCCAGGGAACTCTCCCCGGCCCCCGCGTTTTTTTTGTTGTGCCTATTACGAAGTTTGACATGTATACATTTTATGTGGTACTATTCAGGTAAGCCTGACTGAGCCAACCAAAGCCGGGGCGCGCTACCAAGCGCGTTCCCGGCTTTTTCGCGTTTAAAGGAGTGGATATGCCTGAAGACCTGACCACCCTGGCCGACATCCAGGAGGACGAACAGAACGCCAACCTGGGCACCGAACGCGGGGCTTTCGCCCTGCAAGAAAGCCTCGTGCGCTACGGCCCGGCGCGCTCCATCGTCGTGGACCGGCAAGGCCGCCTTATCGCCGGGGAGAAGACCAAGCGCACCGCCGAGAAACTGGGCCTGCCCATCGAGGTCGTCAAAACGCGCGGCGACAAGCTCGTCGTGGTGCAGCGCGAAGACCTGGACCTCGAAGAAGACGGCGGGCTGGCGCGTGCCCTCTCCATCGCCGACAACCGCACCGCCGAACTGAACCTGGCCTGGGACGCGCAAGCCATCGTCGCCGAGGTGGATGCCGGCCTCGACCTCTCCGCCTTCTTCTACGAGCGCGAGCTGGAACAACTGACCGGCGAGGCGCGCCTGGCGGAGTTGGCCGAGGACGAGGAAGCCGGCGAGGATGAGCTTGATCCTGTGCCGGAGATGGCGATCCAGCCCTTCGAGCACTATGACTACGTGGTTTTCTTCTTCCGCAACTCGTGGGATTGGGCGCAGGTGCTGGACTTGCTGGGCATCGCGCGGGAAGCCTTCTCCTTCGAGAGCAGCAAAGGCAACCTGCGCCGCAAGGTGGGTATCTGCCGCGCCCTCGATGGCGCGAAGTTGTTGGAGCTATTGCACAATGCGCATCGTGATTCCGAGTAGAAAGCGCGTGCAGGCCTGCACGCACGCCCTCAAACTCTTTCCCCAGGCTACCGTCTGCGTGGACGAGGCGGAAGCTGCCGACTACGCGCCGCTCTGCGCCGCCGCCGGAGTGGAATTGCTCCTGCACCCCTCGGAGGTGGCCGGCATCGGCCCGCTGCGCCAGTGGATTCTGGATAACGTCGCGGACGAAACCGTCTTCATGGTGGACGACGACGTGGGCTTTCTGGGGGTGGTGGCCGGGCGCGGCACCCGCCGCGCGCAGCTCCGCGAACCTGACGCTATTGCCCAGGTGGTCGCCAACGCTGCGCACTGCGCGCAGGTTTTGGGCACGCCGGTTTTCGGCTTCTCCCAGAACGGCGCGGACGTGCGCAAGTTTCGCCCGCAAGACCCCTTTGTCCTGGCGACCTGGGTTGGGGGGGGCATTGGCATCATTGGGCGCGAGCTGCGCTACGACACCGAACTGCGGCTGCGCGCCGACATTGACTTCTGCCTGCAAGCGCTGCTGAAGTACCGCTGCGTGTATATGGACAATCGCTTCGCCCTTGTCCACCAGCGTTTCAACAACACCGGGGGCAACGCTCACCAGCGCAGCGGGGAGCGCAACGCCCACGAACTGGCCTACCTCAGACAGAAATGGGGTAAGTGGTTGCAGATCAGGCAAGCAAAAAGCACAACGCTTTTGAGTATCACGAATGTGACCCGCCGGCAGACGATCCGGTTGCAAGATTAGGAAGTAGGAAGTAGGAAGTAGGGAGTATGGGAGCGGAGGTATTGGCGGATCTGCGCCGGGAGCGGGTGGCCTCGTTGTTGTTGCGGGGGTTGACCCCGTTGGAGATTACGGTGCAGCTTAAGCGGCAGGGGCTGAAAGACCCAGAGACGGGGGAAGCCTATCTGCTGGCCGTCATCGTGGCGGACGTGGCCGCTTTGGATGCCGAATGGCAGGCACAGGCCAACGATCCCGACGCGCAGCGGGCGCGCGTGTTAGCCGAGCTGCGGGAAGTGCGGCGCGCGGCCTGGGCGAAGAATGACATGGGTGGCGTTTTGCGCGGTCTACAGCAGGAAGCCGCGCTGCTGGATCGCTCCATGCCGCCGTCGCGCGCTTACGCTTTCACGCCCATCAGCACTACTGAGCGCGACTTGCTCCTGCCAGTTGATGGCTAAAAATGGTTAGAAGGCTGAACACAACGTGACTGAACAACGTTCATTTTTGCAGGTGAAACGTGAATGACGCGCAAATCCGCTGCCGCCGAACGCGAACTGCGCCGCAAACAGGTGGCGGCCAACTTGCTGGCGGGCCTGAACTACCGCGAGATGGCCGAGGCCCTCGACGTGTCCCTGGGCACTATCAAGGGCGATGTGGACATTGTGTTGGGCCGCTGGCAGCAGGAGCAGGCCGGGGACGTCGCCGATTATGTCACCCTGGCCGAACGGCGTCTGGATCGCGCCCTCAATGCCATCTGGGGCGACGTGCTGGCGGGCGATTCCAAAGCTATCACCGCCATGCTCAAGATCGAAGAGCGACGCGCCAAACTGCGCGGACTGGACCAACCGGACAAGGTCCAACACAGCGGCAGTGTGGAAACCCGCACCGATCCCCTGGAGGGCCTCGATGCTGATGCCCGCCGCAAGCTCATTGACAACCTCATTCGCGCTCGGCGCGCTCCCGCCGCCCCACGACGAGACGCTTCTGGCGACGGCGCTGATTGACGAAGCACGCGATGCTCATGCCGGCACACTGGACCTCCTGACATGGGCCATCGTCCGCCGCGCTACCCTCAAAGAGGGCGTGTGCTTTGACCTGGCGACGCATCCCTTCCTGGCCGACATCTACGCCGACACTGCCAGTGAACTCGTTATTTACAAAGCCTCTCAGATGGGGGCCAGTGAGTACGGCATCACCTACGCCCTACACGCCTGCGATGAGCGCCAGGCCACCGTGTTGTACGTTTTCCCCACCGATACGCATGTTTCCGACTTCTCTACCGCGCGCATCGGGCCGGCCATTGACTCCAGCCCTTACCTGGCGCGCATTATCTCTGAGGGGGAGCAGGAGGACGGCCAGAAGCGCCGCAAGACCGACCGCGTCACCCTCAAGCGCGTGCGGAACCGTTATCTCTATCTGCGCGGCGCAGCCGTCAAGACTGACGGTCTCGCTCCCCAGCTCAAGTCCATTGACGCCGACTGCCTGATCCTCGACGAGGTGGACGAGATGGACCCGCGCGCGCCCTCCATCGCCGTCAAACGCCTGGGGCACTCGCTCATCAAGGGAATCCGCTGGATCAGCACCCCCACCTATCCGGGCATCGGCATCCACGCCAAGTGGCTGGAGAGCGACCAGCGCGAGTGGCTGATCCGCTGTGAGCGCTGCGGGGAGTGGCAGCCAGTGACGATCCAACAGGTCGTCACCGAGTGGGATGCCCTGGGCCGCCCGCTGGCCTGGCACGGGCAGGGGGAGCGGCGCGCCTGGGCCGCCTGCCAGAAATGCGGGCAGGAACTCAACCGCCTGGCCGGGGGGCAGTGGGTGGCGCGTTATCCGGGTCGGGAGATTGTGGGCTACCATCTGACCAAGCTCTTCAGTTACACCACACCGCTCCTGGCGGTGGTCAAGGCGCTGGACACAGTAGACGAGACCAAGCGCCGCGAGGCCTTCAACCAGGACCTGGGCGAACCGTACACCCCGCGCGGGGGCCGGCTGACGGACACGCTCCTCGATGCCTGCCGGCGCGACTACGCCCACGGCCCGGCGCCGCGCGAGCGCACCGTCGCCGGGGTGGACGTGGGCAACCTGCTCTACGTGGTCATCCGCGCCGCCAGCGTAGACCGCGAGACCGGGGAGCGCCCGCAACGGCTGGCCGTGGCGGTGGAGAGCTTTGAGGAATTGGGCCGCCTGCTGCGGCGTTACCGCGTGCAGACCTGCGTGATAGACGCCCTGCCGGAGACGCGCAAGGCGCGCGAATTGCAGGCGGCCTTCCGCCCTGGCGTGGTGTGGCTGGCCTACTTCGTCAGTCAGAAGACGGGAATGAAAACGGAGGACATCAAGCGTCTGGATGACGAAGAGTATGTGATCGATCTTGATCGCACGCGCACGCTGGACGAGATGCTGGCCGGGGTGATGGACGCGAGCCAGGGCGATGGCGGCCTGACGCTCCCGGCCCACGCGCGCGACCTCCGCGACTACTATACCCAGATGACCAACCAGGTGCGCGTGTTGGAAGACCGTCCCGACGGCGACCAGGTGGCCGTATACCGCGAACTCGGCCCCGACCACTACAGCCTGGCCGAAGCCTACTGCCACGTCGCGGCGGGGATGCCACGGGCGGCCAGCCTGCCGCAGCAGGACAGCCTACAGCGGGAAAGCAGTCCGTGGGGATGAGAAGAGTGAGGAGTGAGGAGTGAGGAGTGAGGAGTCAGGATGGCGCGCATTCCTAACTCCTAACTCGTAACTCCTAACTCGCATTATTTCCCAGGAAATAATCAGGAGGAACAATGCCAACGAAACCCAGTCCGTTTAGAGAACTCGGCGTCACCGGTCGCGCGCAGTTTGGCCGGGTGCAGTACGTGGAGACCGACCCGTCCTTGCAGGGCGCTCATGCCATCCGTACCTATGACGAAATCCGCCGCACCGACCCCACCGGAATGGCGATGTATCAGGTTTTGAGCTTGCCCGTGCGCCGGGTACATTGGCGCTGCGACCCCGGCGGGAAGAAGACCGCCGCTGATCAAGAGGCTGCCGACTTCATCTGGTCCTGCCTCAACGATATGAGCCAGACGCTCAACGACGTGCTGGCCGACATCTGCCTGATGTTCGCGTATGGGTGGGCGCAGTTCTGGATGGTGCTCAAGCGCCGCAGCGCCGCCAATTCGCAGTACGATGACGGGCGCGTGGGCCTGCGCAAGCTGGAACTGGTCAATCACCGGTCATTGGTGGATTGGGAGTTCGATCCGGCGACCGGGGACATTATCGGCCCCATCGTACTCGACAATCGCGGGCAACAGACTATTGTGCCGCTCCAGGGATCGCTCCTCTTCCGCACCACGCGCGAGGGCGACGACCCGGAGGGCATCAGCATCTACCGCGCCGCTGTGCGGCCCTACACCTACAAGCGCCGCCTGGAGCAGATCGAGGGTGTCGGCCTGCACCGCCGCTGGGCCGGGTTCCCCAAAGCCAAGCTGCCACCAGGCGCGACCACGCGGAGCGATGTGGCGGAGGGCGAGGTCTCCGACGAGGAGCGGGCGGAGAAGTTAGTGCAGGCCATCTACGAGGATCGGATGATGGGCGCGGCGCTGCCGGACGGTTGGGACCTGGACTTCGGGGGGCCGCAGGGTAACGTGGACACCACGATGGGCGATACGATTATGCGCAAGGATATCGAGATGGCGCGCGCGATCCTGGCGCAGTTCATGCTCCAGGGCCTGCGTCAGGTGGGCACGCAGTCGTTGGCCGGGACGCTGTTTGATGCCTTCATCCTCTCGGTGGAGGCTTATCTCGACGAGGTCCGCGACGAGTTGAACCGCTACGCCGTGCCGTACCTGCTGCGCTGGAACGACTTCCCCGGACTGACGGGCCTGCCCACGTTGGAGCATACCAGCCCGCGCAATATCAACCTTGCCGACGTGGCGGCCTACCTGCGGGTGCTGACCGGAGCGAATCTCTTGACGCCGGACGTGACGCTGGAGAGCTTCCTGCGGTCGCTGGTGCCGGGGATGCCCACCGAGGTGGACGAGGCGGCGTGGGAGGAGTGGCGACAAGGCGACAAGGTGACAGGGGGACAAGGTGACGGTGGCGCTGATCAGGAAGTAAGTCAGGATTCAGAAGATGACGTTGAGGACGAGGAGGAAAAACAGCAGAACGCGCGTTTTTTTCGTTTGAGCGCCGGGCGACGCAGGTACGCCTACGGGGAGAAGCCGGCCCCCGCTGAACGTTCGGCGGTGTATCGCGCGCTGGCCGACCGGCACGCGGCTACGCAGCGGGCGACATTGGAGGGCTGGACGGGCGAGATGGCCGGGGAACTGGCCGAACTGCCGGAGGATACCTCGGCGACGGAATTGCAGGCAAAACTGGATGACTACGTGCTGGCCGCGCTGTTGCTGTTCCGCGAACAGTCAATGCTGGACATTGCGGCGGCGTTCTGGCTAGGCTTTGGCGCGCCGTCGGGGCCGCCGGAGGCGTTACAGGCACTACAGGGGGAGATCGCGCTGGCGGATAGCTGGATCGGCTATGGGCCGGGCGGGACGCTGGCGCGCGTGAATCTGGCGGGGAAGGGCACGCTGTTCGGCGACATCGCCGGGCAGTTGGAGGGACAGATCGCGGCGCTCCTGTTGTTGCTGAAGCAGGGACGGCGGGAGGAAATCGGCGGCCTGGTGGTGGACGCGGTCAAGGCGGCGACGCAGGGTTTCTACCGGGCGGAGCACTACGCCGGGCACGTGTGGCGCGGAATTTGGGTCGGGGCCGAGGAGCGACGCCAGGCGGACGGCAACGACGGGCCGGTGCGCTGGGTGCTGGACATACTGGCCCATCATTGCCACGAGTGCCCGATCTATGGCGCGGATCCGCCGGGGCGGGAGTATCCGTCAATGGCGGCGTTGTTGCGTTTTACCGGGAACACGCTGCCGGGCTACGGGACGGAGTGTAATGGGGAGTGCCGGTGTCATTTGGAGGAACGCAGCGCGGATGGCGGGTGGTACTGGATGTAGCTTGACAATATTCTAAAAACCATGATATACTTTTGAATGTAGCACAAACATTCTATCTGGCCCGACTGAGATACATTTTCCGGGGCTTCTCAATACGAGAAGCCCCGGTTTTGCGTTTAAAGGAGTTGCGTGAATCCGTTCTTACATACGTTTGCGGTTGATCTGTCGGCTACCGATAGCGCCGTAGCCCGCCGTGCGCTGGCCGGCGATCCCATCCTCATTTACCCCAAAGGCACGCACCACCGTTACGACCCCTGGGCCGGGGAAACGCGCACCTGGACTGTAGACGATACGGTTGTGGCCCAACTGGTTGACAACTACGCTCATCGCACCGAGCGCGGCATTCGCCAGGCCCGCCTACCCATCAACGAAGATCACCAGAGCAGCCGCGCGCTGGGGTGGTACAAAGACTTGATGGCCTTGCCGGAGGGTCTGGGGGCGACGTTCCTCTGGAACCGCAAGGGGCACGAGGCCCTGGAGAACGGCGAGTTCAGCTACTTCTCCGTCGAAATCTACGACGAATTGATCGATCACGTCACCGGCGACACCATTCACAACCAGATCGCCGGAGGCGCTTTGACCAACTATCCCTTTTTTGGGGAGGCGACGTCGCTGATGTCGCGTCTAGCAACAGGAGGTATCCCTATGGACGAAACATTGGAACAGTTACAGGCCGAACGCAATTGGTTGCAGAATTTGTTTGCCAACCTGTTTGGCCGCGCGCCGGCATCAGGCGGCGCGCCTCCGGCTGATCTGCACGTGAGCATCCCGGAGGATCTGCGCCAGGAGATGAGCACGCTTCGGGAGCAGGTGCAGCAATTTACCACGCAGCTTCAGACCGCCGTAGGTGAGCGCGACAGTTACGCGCAGCGGGTGCAGGCGCTCGAAGGTCAACTGACGGTCGTGCAGGACGCCCGCGCCGTGGAGCGCTTCGCGGTGCTGGCCGAGAGCTTCGCGCACCTGCCCGCCGCCACCGCCGACCTGGCCGGCCACCTGCGCTGGCTGCACGAGGCGGACGCGGAGGGCGCGCACCGCGACTTCTTCACGCAACTCTTGCGACGCGCCGACGAGCAGTTCGGCGTCTACTTCCACGAGTTCGGCGTGCAGCGCGGGACGCCCGGCAGCGCCACGACCCAGCTCGAAACGCTGGCCCAGCAGTATCAGGCCAGCCATCCGGGCATTGGCTACCGCGACGCCCTCAGCGCCGTATTGGCTGAGCACCCGGACATGGAGCGGGCCTATAACCGCGAAGGAGGCGCCCAATGACCGCCATTCCGCAAGGCCCGACCCTGTACGCCGAGACCCTACCGGCCGGCGAAGACCTGAGCGCCAAGCGTTTCTACTTCGTCAAGCGCAGTGGCGACACCTACGTCGCGTGTGCGGCGGTGACCGACCTGCCCGACGGCGTGTTGCAGAATAAGCCTGAGTTGGGCCAACCCTGCGAGGTCATCGCTTTCGGCCCCACCAAGCTCAGCGCGGATGCCGCGATTGCCGTGGGGGCTTTTATCGGCCCCAGCGCCGACGGACAGGCGACGACCCGCACGCCCAACCATGCCGGCAGCAACTATGCCTGCGGGCGCGCGCGCGGCGCGGCCAGCGTAGCCGGTAACATTATCCCGGCCATCATCAACTGCATCACGCCGGTACTCGGCGCATAGGAGGACTACGATGCCACAACCAGGAGTAGGCGATGTTCACGTCAAGAAACTCTTGACCAACATCTCCGTTGCTTACAAGAATCCGTTGTACATTGCTGAGCGCATCGCGCCCATCGTGCTGGTAGACCGCCAATCCGACATCATCCCGCTCTACACCAAGTCGTACTGGGCGCGCTCGGTCGCGCAGAAGACCAGCCCGATGCAGCCGCCGCCCATCGGGGGCTATGAGGTGGGGAACGACACCTATTTCTGCGAGGAACGCAGCGTGGGCGACATCATCCCCGACGCGCAACAGGCCAACCAGGACCCGCCCTTCAACGCCCTGGCCGACTCCACCGAGTGGGTGACGGATCAGTTACTGCTCGAACACGAGATCGGCTTCCTTACCGACTTTTGGAAGACCGGTGTGTGGGGCACGGATATGGTGGGCGGCGCCGACTTCACCAAGTGGAGCACTTACGCCACCTCGACGCCCATCCAGGACTTGCGGGAGTGGAAGCGCACCATTCGCCGCGCTTTGCTGGGCCGCAGCCCCAACAGGCTGGTTTTGGGCGACTTGACCTTCGACGTGCTGGCCGACCATCCCAACCTGCTGGATCGGGTGAAGTACAGTTCCAGCAACGACAGCCCGGCGATGGTCACGCCCAACCTGCTCGCCCAGCTCATCGGCCTCGACGAGGTTATGGTCGGGTCGGTCATTTACACCACCGACCCGGAGGGCACGGACGAGGACAGCATTACCTACACCGCCGGGTACGACGACGACGCCTTCATGGCCTACGTGGCTCCCCACCCCGGTAGGCGTTTGCCCTCGGCCCTCTACACCTTTGTCTGGAGCACGCTGTACGGCGGGACGCGCTACATCCGCCAGCGCCGCGAGCCGCTCAGCGACAAGGGCTGGCTGATCGAGGGCTTCACCCATTACACCATCAAGGGCCTGGCCCCAGACGCGGGCCTCTTCATCTCGGACGCGGTGGACTAACTATGTGGGTAACGGCGAGTAAAGATTTCCGCTATGACGACGTAGTGGGCGACGTGAAGACCGGCCAGGTCTTCGAGCTGCGCGGGCAGCCTAACGACGGCGGCCTGCTCAAGCACGGCCTGGTTATGGCCGTGGAGCCGCAGCCGGATAGGGAAGCGCTCAAGCACTATCCCCAATGCGGGACGTGCGGGCGGCAGTTTGCCGAGGTGTGGCAGCGCGAACGCTGCGGGCGGATGCACGAGTTGAGCGCGGGCGAGTTGCGCAAACAGCGCCGCGAGGAAGCCGGCAAACGGCTGGACAAGCTACGCACAGCGGGGCAGTTGACGTAAGATGGCCCTCAGCGACCTGGAGCGGCTGCGCTTGCAGATCCAGGACCGGCCCCGGCTGGCGCTGCGCGAGAGCCTGGACGTGGGCGACGGGATCACGACCACGTTCTTGACGCAGCTCCACCCGGTGCTGGATGGTTCCGAGACCGTGCTGGTCAACGGCGTGCCGCAGGTGGCGGGCATCAACTACACGTTCACCTACGCGCTGGGCGCGATTGAGTTTGTCGTCGCGCCCGGCAGCGGGCATCCCGTGGTCTGCACCTATCAGTGGGCGGCCTTCAGCGACGCGGAATTGGAGGACTTGCTGGAGCAATACGCCACCGTGCGCCGCGCCGCCATCGCCGCTTTGGAAATCCTGTTAGCCGACACGGAGCGCTTCATCAAGTACACCTTCGGCCAGGAGAGCGTGGATCGCAGCGCGACGCGCGAGGGGTTGGAGAGGCTCCTCGACCGCCTGGAGCGCAGCGCGGCGGGGCCGGTGGTCATCGTCAAGGCCGATACGCCGTGCCGCGAGGCGCTGTTGGAACCGTTTGTAGAACAGGGGTTCACGTGTGACTAACGGACGCTTGCGCCGCGAGCTATTGGTTCAGACCACCCGCGCCATTCGGGATGACCACTATGTGTACGCACGGGTATTCCGGGGGCGGCGCGGCGCGGAGACGGCGGTGGCGAGCTTCAATACCCGCATTGTGGCGGTAAGCAGCGCCAATCTCAGCCGCGACATGCACGCAGTGGTCGGCGATGCGGCGCCGCAGGCGCAGGTGCTTTCGGCCCCGGCCGGCATTCGCATCCAGAAGGGTGACGAGGTGTGGGCGGAAGAGCAGCGTTACCGCGTCATCGCCGTGGACTCGACCCCCGGCGCGCAGCAGGTATTAGTACAGTCTATTCAGTAAAAGGAGTATCCATGCACAAGATCGCATCCCTGACAATGGCAGTGTTAGTGTTCTTCGGATTGGTGCTGGCTTTTGGAGTGACTTTTGCCCCCCACGACACGCAGGCGGCGACGGTGATCGGCCACCAGCACGTGATTGCATTGGATGGCACGACCCGCTACACGACGACCACCTACACCAACGCCTACCTGGCCGGAGCATTCGGCAATGTGGTCATCCAAGCTCACGATGACATCAGCAGCACGGGCACGATGACGGTCACACCGCAGTTTTCCAGTGAGGCGGTATGTCGCACCGCGAGCCATTGGGTTGCCGCTGAAACGGCCTTCATCTACGCCAAAAGCAACGTCACTCCCACCTTGAGTAGTGTGGCGCTCAATTTTGTCGTGACTAATGATGGCGCGCGGCTTTTCGAGTTGCCGGTGAGCGGTAACTGTCTGCGGCTCAAACTCGAAGCGAGCAAGCCCTTCACACCGACTGTGTATCTGCGGATGGTGAACACGCAATGAACGGCGAGATCACCGTTTTAGTCAACGGCGCGGTGCAGTGGCGCTTCCATCCCCATCAAATGACGGCGGATGAGGTCATTACCCTGCGCCAGGCGCAATATCCCCCGGTCCCCATCGGCGCCGAGCTACTGGTGGACGGGCAGCCGTTGGGCACGGTGCGCTGCGTGCGCCGCGAGGTCTTCAACCGCTGGGCGTTGGTGTTTGACCCGGTAGACGGTAGCCGGCAGACGGTAGACGGGGGAGATGGGGCGTCGGCGAGTATTTCCCAGGAAATAATCGCTTCCGGTGACGCTGTAGTGAGCGTTGATTTGAGCCGGTCTGATATTCCCGACTCCGCTGTAGTGGGTCTCGCTGTGGTGGACGGTGCGGTCGAAGTTACCGTGGGCACGCCGATTGCGGCGTTAGCTGACCATCTTGACCCGCGCGTAATGGGCACTGTCGAGCAACTGGCGGATACCGTCGAGGAACTGAACGCCAAGACAGACGCGGCCCTGCGCGCCATTGACGGCATCGGCCCCAAGCGCCTCGAAGAGATTCGGGCGGCCTGCGCTGCGGCGTTGCATGGCTAACATCTACGCCGACCTGGGCGCTTGGGCGCTGGCGAAGCTGCGCGCTACGCCCGCCGTCACGGCCCTGGTGATGGACTCACTTGTCCTGGAAGCTGGGGACCTGACTGCCGAAGCTCTAACAGCGGCGCAGGAAACCCGGCGTAAGGCAGGGGCGACGGGCAAGGCCTTGGCGGTGGTCGTGCAGGATACCGGGGAGGAGGCCTTCACCGCTTCGTGCGCGGTCTTCATCTACGACCGCTACGGTTATGCCAACATCCGCAACGTGCGCGAGGCGGTGATCTCCGCTTTGGTCAACTTTCCGGCGCTCTTGGTCCGCGACGCCTGCATCAACCAGGTGAAGTACGCCGGGCGCAGTGGGCACGCCATTGACCGGTTGCTGGATTTAGATTTGGAGCGCGTGGATTTTAGCGGCGCGCTCATCACGGAACGCGACTTTTACGCATAGGAGGTACGTATGTCTTCAGGAAAAGGCGCGGGCGGGGGCCTGCGACATCTCAACGTTTGGGCATTGGACGATAATCGTATGCCGTTGGTGGCTGCGGCGGCGGCCACGGCAGAAACTGGGGAGCGGTTGAGTCTGGCGAAAGCCTTCACTCCCAATTTCCCCGACGGGCAGGTGATTCAGTTCACCGGCGACGACAAGCCCCAGGGACAACTGAATCTGTCGCCTACCGAACTCTCGAACATCGAGCTGCGCACCGGCATGGGCAACCTGCCGGTGGACGCGCTCCTCACGGGCGTCAACGTGGTAGACCTGGCCGGGGGCAAGGTTGTCGGGCGCGAGACTGACAAGGATGGCTGCCTGGCCGACGTGCTGTTGCTGGCTTACCAGCAGGCTATTGACAAGGACCCCACCTCCGCGACGTTCGGCGCGACGATCTGGCACTACTTCCTGGTCCCGCTGGCCCAGGTGCGCCCATACTCCGGCCCAATGGAGGAAGGCAATGCTGGCGAAGCGCGTTACACGGCGACCCCGCAAAAGGTCAAGCAATGGCCGTGGGCCATTGCCTTCTCCAACACCACCGAGGGCTTCACCGAGACGACCACGCTGGAAGGCTACCTGGACGGCCCGCCGGTGCTGGATGGCTGGTTGGGGAATGGCACGCTGACCGCGTTCAATTTCTCCCAGACGCCGCTGGACACCGACACGCCCAAGATGAAGGTAGTCCATTGGGTGGCCCTTACCGGCGTAGCCACCGACGTGACGGCCACGGTGACGCTTTCGGACACTTCTATTACGTTCGGCACGGCTCCGGCCGCCGACGATCTGATCTACGCCTTTTATCCGAGCACGGAGGGCTGCTAATGCCTGAAACGCGGAGGTTGAGCTATCAGGATGCCGAGCTGGACGTGACCCTGGAACTGGGCGCGGCGACAACCCTCGCGGGGGTCAAGCGCGCGATGTTCCAGGGGCGGGCTTTGGCCTACCTGGATGAGGGCATTCCACCGGCAGGGGAAGCCCGCGCGGTGTCCTCCCTGGAAGTTGCCGCCCGGCGCATCGTGGTGCAATACCTGTATCCCGATCTGCTGGCCGCCGTGGTCGCGGCTGAAGGTCTGGACCCGGAGATGTCGGTCGCGGATTTCCTGGCCCTGCCGGAGGCGTTAACTGATCCGTGGCAGAATCTGGTCTATGATCTCAACCCACATTGGTATCCGTTCCAGAGGCCGGAGGATAAGCCCGACCAGGAGAGCAGCGAAAAAAAAGGCGTGACGCCCAGCAGCGACTCCGCCAATGCCTCCTGACCTACAATCGGGCGTTAGAGGACGGGAAAGACCCGGCGAACCTGGAAGATGATGGACAGTGGGAGCTGGTCAAGCCGGAGTTATCGCTGGAGTTGTGGAAACTATGGCGATCCTTTGGGGACCGGGCGCCGCTCTTCACCGGGGGGTTGATGGACTGGCCGGACTGGGTGCTGCACGATTTTAAGCTGATCGAGTGGCAAAATCGGCTGGTCCGGCACGCGATGGAGTTGGACTAATCAGCGGGAGGCCCAGGCCTCCCGCTGATTGTTTGGAGGAATGATGCGGATTATTGCAGAGCTACAAATGGACGCCCGGTGGGATGCCCTGTGGGATGACCTGGCTCGCCTCGGCGAACTGGGCCCCCGCGAGGCGGAGCTGGTAGCCGACACCGGGCGGCGCGGCATTCACCGCAATTTCGAGCGCGAAAGCGCGCCCGACGGCGCGCCGTGGCATCCCCTGGCGCGGCAGACGCAACTCGAACGCGCCGGCGGCATTGATCACCGAGGCGTGCCCTTTCGCGTGGCCCCGGAGCACCCGATCCTGCAACGTACCCGCGACCTGCTGCTCTCCTTTACCGATCCACGCCACCCGCGCAATGTTACTCAGGTGGAGCGGGGTAACGGGTCAACGTTCCTGACCCTGGGAGCCGAAGACGACCCGCGCACGCCCGACCGCATCGCCAAGCTGCACGCGGGTGGGCAGACCGAGACTGGACGGGTCATCCCGCCGCGCCCATTTGTGGGGCTGGGAGCGGAGGCGCAGCGCCAGGTGGAAACTCAGGCGCGCGCAGTGCTCCGGCAGCGGGTGGAGCGTTTAGGGGGTTAGGATTCAGAATCGTCGGGTGGATGTGTGCGAAAAGCGACGAATAAGCCAAGTCCAAACGTGCAAAGGGGAACCAAGATCGCTGACCAACAGATACCACCGATGATGTCATACGTATCCGTCAAAATAGTGGAAAGGATAACGCCAATAATAAAACCGCCTATCACCCCGGCACCGATCTTCAAACTGCGCTGATCCATAGCTACCTCCGTATATTTCCTGGGAAATAATCTAACGGTATCACAAATGACTAACGAGTTCAAGATCAAAATCACCATTGACGGCCAAGACGCCAAAGTCGAAGCCGGTAAGCTGCGCCAGGTTATCGAGCAATCCCTGGGACACATCGAGATCGCCGGGAAGGTGGACATTGTTGGCCTGGAGGCAGCGGGCAAGCAGATGGCCGCGCTGCGCCAGGATGCCGGCAGCCTGGGACGCGCCATCGCCCAGGGCATGAGTCAACAGTGGGACGCTCTGGAACAACGGCTGGCCGGCATACAATCCCACATCACCGGTATTGTGCGCGTCGGCGAGAAAACCAATATTGCGGGCGAGATGTTGGAAAGTATGCCGGAGTTGGAGGCAGCCCTCTCTGCCAACGACAAGAAAGCCCTCGATCTGACCCTCAAGATGCAGGACCTCACCGCCCGCACCGGCGAACTCACCCGCTCTATCGCCGAATTGGGGCGCGTCCAGGTGCAACCGCTCTCCGGGGGCCAGGTGCGGACACTTTCGGAACTCTTCAAAGGTCTTTCGGAAACTTACACGCAGGGCAAAATCACCAAAGCGGTGCAAGCCATAGACAAAGAGCTGGCGCCGCTGGCGCAACAGATTGACGCGCAACTGGTCGCCGTGAGCGCTACCCTTGAACAACGCCGGGCCGACCTCAACGCCGAGATCGCCAAAACGGCGCAGGCGATCACCGAACTGGAACAGATCAAGCCCCCGATGCCGACCGTCTTCGGGGTGGAGCTGACCGAGGAGCAACAGGCCTGGCAAGCTCAGTATGAGGCCTTGATTACGCAGTATGAGGCGCAAAACCAGGAACTCGACGCGGTGCGCTCGGAAATCATCCAGGGTGACGCGCAACAACTGCGCGATCAATTGCTCTGGCGGCGGCGTGAGCTGGAAAAGCCCCTGGAAGAGGAGCATCTGTTCTGGCGCGAGTGGTCAATGGATAGCGTGAAGGAGATCGCCGACGCCTTGCGCGCCACCGGGCAGGGAAGCGCGGCTCAGGCCCTGGAACAGATGGAGGCGGCTTTCGAGGAACGTAAGCGCCTGCAAACGCAGATCAAGCGCGCCTTCGGGGGCTTGCAGCAAGGGGGGCAGGCTGAATTGCCGGAGGGGGCGCAGGGTACGCTGGTGGACTTCATCACCG
>Ga0209605_1000491_pt1 | contig 49348 bp, 24 predicted proteins | sample AD_UKC035_MetaG_FD_184408 | JGI IMG/M metagenome (GOLD analysis project Ga0209605, IMG submission 184408) | Active sludge microbial communities of municipal wastewater-treating anaerobic digesters from USA - AD_UKC035_MetaG (SPAdes) (version 2) | ecosystem: Engineered > Bioreactor > Anaerobic >...
ATGTGTCGTCCGTAATTTCTTCCAACAAAACTTTTTTTGTTATTTTATTTTCTATTTCGTTTTTATACTCTGTAAAAACCATAGCACGTAACTTCGACTGGAAAAACAATCTTACATTATTGGCTACAGATGTAAAAACCTGCCCTGAGAGTGCTCGCATACGCTATGCCTACGGAAGTGCCATACTGATAGAGCAGGCTCTTAAAGAAAAAGACCATGATAAAAAAATGAACCTGCTTGACAGAAGCATTGAGCAACTGGAAAAAGGTGTTGCCATACTGCCAACTTACTCAGAAGCATATTACCATCTGGGAATTGCTTATAAAGAACGAGAAAATTATCCAAAAGCCATTGCTGCTTTTGAGCAGGCAGCAAAACATAAAACCTTTACCGACCCGCAGTTTTTTGTGTCATGGGGTGTAGCATGTGGCAAAGCAGGAATGTATGATCAAAGTATAAAAGCCCTGAATCATGCTATTGACCTTGATCCTAAAACAACGGATGCTTACTTGAATCTTGGTGTATTTTATGATGAGATGAAAAGGTATGATGATGCCATCAGCAGCCTGAAAACTGCACTTAAACTCGATTCATCCTCGTACAATGCTTGTTACAACATGGGTAATACGTATGCACATAAAAATAATTTTACTGAAGCCATTAAATGGTATAAAAAAACACTGGAGCTGAATCCATCCAACGAAGATGCTGTGAATAATATTGGCAACAGCTATGCTGCCATGCAGGATTACACCAATGCCATTATCTATTTCCGAAAAGCAATAGAAATAAATCCATCCAATTCAAAAGCGCTGAACAACCTTGGCATAACTCTGATTATGACAGGAAACAGAGAGGAAGGAGAAAAGTATGTGCAACAGGCCAGACAGCATTGACAAATTGTGCCCGTTTCTTAGAGAAAAATCTTATTTACAAACGAATGGCTTAAGCCCTGTTTCAGCTCAACTGCCTTTCATATTTTCCATCAGGCAACTTCGTAAATCCCAGAAGGGTTATAAATTTTGCATGACCGGGGTGTGTTACTTTATCATAGCTGATTTTTTTCACACCCTGTGCAAGAAGTTTTTCCTTTTCCTGACCAAAAATAAACCGGCCTACTTTATAATCTCTGTATTTGGGTATGGTATAATTTATCAGCACGTTTGCCTCTCCTTCACCCTTCATTCTGAAGATAAATAAATTGGCAACAGTGAGGTCGCGCAAGGTAACAAAAGCTTTATCTGTTGAATCGGGCTGATGTGTAAAATTCGGAAAATAAGATTCAATATCTTTTTTATTACGTTTGATAAAACATGAAATCAGCTCATCATGAGTGCCTATCTGTAATAAATCGAAAGCCTCCTGTATCTTATACAAACGAACCATCTGGATGATATTTATGACAAGCAAAATACCATTTGCAATAACTACAGGCATGGCATCAATCATTAACCCGTAAATAATAAAAGTTACCTGCCCGCCAAGGCTATACCATCTGAACTTAAAAGCACTGGAGACTACCAGTGAGGCAGCAAGAAAAGCTGATGCAAGATAACCTATGAATAATGCCAAGAGATTCTTACTTTATTTAAATGCAAATACCAATAAAATTTTCTGTAATAAAAACCGAGTGTATTCAGTGTATTAAAACAATAAAACACTGAAAAAAAACAATACTAAAAATAAAGTTATCAATCCTTATTTTATATCCCACACTTCACTTCCTTTGAGAAGTTTATCAAGGTTTCCTTTGCCTTTAGCAGCAATAACCTGATTCACCTGGTCTTCCATCACATCTTCGTAGCATGGTCTGTCTTCTTCGTAAAACACTCCAAACGGACGAGGATAATGGCCTTCTTTTTCAGGACTATCGAAGAAGCGAGAAAGAATTCCTGCTTTCACACGATCGGATGTATCATGAACCCAAATATCATTTATGCTGTTGCCATTTTCATTGATATTTACAACCACAGGTTTGAATCCATCGAGCTTAATTCCTAACTCATTATTCTGTCCAAACAACAATGGCTTGCCACTTTCAACAAACAGTGCTTCCTGTTTTTTGGTAGCTTTTTCAGTAAACATTTCGAAAGTGCCATCATTAAACACATTGCAGTTCTGATATATTTCAAGGAATGAAGTTCCTTTGTGTGCAGCTGATTTGCGAAGCATATCTTTAAGATGCACAGGATCTCTGTCCATACTGCGTGCAATGAATGTTCCATCGGCACCCATAGCAAGTGCAATAGGGTTGAACGGATGGTCAATAGAACCGTATGGTGTTGACTTGGTAACTTTTCCTTCTTCGGATGTTGGAGAGTACTGACCCTTTGTCAATCCATAAATCTGGTTGTTAAAAAGAAGCACATTTACATTGAGGTTTCTTCGCATGAGGTGAATGAAATGGTTTCCACCAATTGACATAGAGTCACCATCACCTGTAACAATCCAAACACTGAGGTCCTTGCGTGTTGCTCTTAATCCGCTTGCAATGGCAGTAGCCCGTCCGTGAATGGAGTGCATGCCATACGTTTCCATATAATACGGAAAGCGTGATGAGCAACCGATACCGGAGATAAAAACAAATTTCTCACGCGGTATTCCAAGTTCCGGAATAACGGTTTGCACTTGTTTTAATATAGAATAATCACCGCATCCGGGGCACCATCTTACTTCCTGATCGGTAACGAGTTCTTTTGAGGTAAATAATGGAGCAGAAGTTGTTGCTGTATCCATGTTTGTTTTTATTAATTCAGTTAAATAATTTTTATAACGTACTGCCTATTTACACAGTTCAACGATTTTATCTTTTATTTCTCCGGCAGAGAAAGGAATACCCATGATTTTATTTAATCCAATAGCAGGGACAAAGTATTTATCGCGTAAAACTTTCAGCAACTGTCCTGTATTCATTTCAGGAATCAATACTTTATCGTAGTTAAATAACATTTCACCTAAATTCTTAGGGAAAGGTTTCAGGTAAGTAATTTGCGCATGTGCTACATCATATCCTTCGCTGCGAGCCATTTTACAGGCAGTTTTTATAGCACCATAAGTACTTCCCCATCCTACCACAAGCAGTTTACCTTTTTCAGGTCCTGAATCAAGTGTTTGTTGTGGAATATAATCAGCAATTTTTTCAACCTTGGATTCGCGCATACGCACCATGAACTGATGGTTATCGCTGTCGTAGCTGATGTTGCCTGTTTCGTGTTGCTTTTCCAAGCCGCCAATTCTGTGCTCTAATCCTTTGGTTCCGGGTAAAGCCCATGGGCGTGAAAGTTTTTCATCTCTTTTATATGGCAGAAAATGCTCACCGTTTTTCTCTGTAGCAAATTTTACATCAATTTTCTTTAAGTCTGCTGATGTAGGATACTGCCATGGCTCTGCACCATTAGCTATATATCCATCCGAAAGCATCATTACCGGAGTCATGTGTTCAAGCGCTATGCGGCACGCTTCGAATGCAGTATAAAAACAATTTCCGGGAGAATAAGCAGCAATCACCGGCATTGGTGCCTCACCGTTTCTTCCATATAAAGCCTGAAGTAAATCACTTTGTTCTGTTTTTGTTGGCAAACCGGTAGAAGGTCCTCCTCGCTGCACATTGATAACTACCAATGGAATCTCGAGCATGATGGCCAAACCCATTGCTTCACCTTTGAGCGCAATACCAGGTCCTGACGAAGTAGTTACAGCGAGTGATCCTCCGAAAGATGCACCAATAGCTGTACAAATTCCTGCAATTTCGTCTTCGGCCTGAAAAGTTTTTACACCAAAAGATTTATGTTTTGACAATTCGTGCAATATATCAGATGCCGGAGTTATAGGATAAGTTCCAACAAATAATGGAATACCTGCCTGATGGGAAGCAGCTACCAATCCGATAGCAGTTGCCTGATTGCCCATGATGTTGCGATAAGAACCTGTGGCCATTTTTGCAGGCTGCACCTGATATCTGGTTCTGAAAGTTTCAGTTGTATCGCCATAGTTGTATCCTGCTCTAAGCACTTTCAGGTTGGCATCGAGTATAGCAGGCTTCTTACCGAATTTATCCTCGAGAAATTTAATGGTAATGTCCAATGAACGGTTATACATCCAGTATAAGAATCCAAGAACAAACATGTTCTTGGCACGGTCAATTTCTTTGGTACCAAGACCTGAATCCACCAGAGCAGCACGGGTCATTTTGGTCACGTCCATGGTGATTACATTAAACTTTCCTAATGTATCATCTTCCAAAGGACTTTTACCATCAGGATAATTGGCAAGACGTAAATTTTTAGGATCGAAACCATCGCTGTTGGCTATGATAATTCCGCCTTCTTTCAGATTCTTAAGATTAGCTTTCAATGCTGCTGCATTCATTGCAACCAGCACATCACATTTATCTCCGGGAGTATAAATATTTACACTGCCAAAATGTAATTGATATCCTGATACACCTGCAAGTGTGCCTTGAGGTGCACGAATTTCTGCCGGAAAATCGGGAAAAGTACTCAGATCGTTACCAAAAAGTGCAGCAGTATTGGTAAACTGTGTACCCGTAAGCTGCATACCATCACCTGAATCACCTGCAAATTTTATTATAACCTGCTCTAAAACTTCATTCTGTTTTTCCATTATAACAACAAATTTTTCAAATACAAAAGTATAATATTAAGCGATAAGTTTTAGCTATTATTCTGACAATTTATAAACTGCTTTTCACAGCTAAAACCGGTATCCTATAGAAAAGCTAAGCAATTGATAGAAGCCCACATAAAATGTTTCTGACCTGGTATCGGAATTGCCCTCTATCACAGGAATGTCATTTACTTTTTTAAAATTAAAGTGATACAAAGCAGGTGCAATTTTAGTTGAAAACACAAACCTGTCGAACGGCACATAATAACAGCCCAAAACAACTGCTATTCCTGTATTATGATAATTGCGCAAAGCACCGTTATCATACGCTCTTTTATTTACTATATGAAACAAGGTTGAACCATATAACAATCCAAATACAGGTTTGGTAGAACCCGCCAGAAAACCTGCATGAAAACCATAACGGGTAACACCATCCTTAGCAGGAAACAAAAAGTTGATACCTGCCAGTGCACGAACTCTTTCACCGGCAACAATAGAATAAGTAATACTTTCATGCATCAGAAATTCCTGCCCCTGAGGTTTATTTATGTAAGGAATGATTCTGCTTACTGTGATATCAATGCCGTTATACCGTTGCTTATGGTGTCCGTTAATACGCTGTGCCTGCAGATTAAGTGGAATACTTAACCACAAAAACATACCTGCCAAAACCAAGCTGATGAAATTCATACGGAATTTTTCTGGAAGTACAAAGATGCATATTTTGAGGTAATGAGAATGCACCGGAATCTACTTCTATTTGTATGCAGGGCAGTGCCCGCCTTTACCCTTTTTGAATCTTATATTGTCGTAAATATCACTGGTGTATTTAAACCCAAAATAAAAATCGAGGCCATTCATTTCGTACAATCCCGGCCACCATCCGAGATTATCGGTTCCGAGCACAAACCATTTATAACGAAAAGCTAATCCTGCTCTGAAAAAATTATACTGATATAATGATAGAGGCAAACTAACTTCAACTCTTCTTGTTTCAAACCGAGGTGTTAATGCAACCTGAGAAGGACGTATTACACTTTTGTCAAAAATCTGAATATTCTGAATGACGTTAAGGTTCAGATAAAATTTAGGCGTAATACTCCAGTCGGCCTGACCACTGATAGCTGCCGGAAGAATCATTGTAAATCCGTTGCCGGCTTGCGATTTGGTTGCATCATTATAGAGATGATAACTGAATGCTGAATCTATAGATGCTACGTCTTTAAATTTAGTTGTGTCGAAACCGGGCCATTGTGCTGTGCTGTTATTCAGTTCAAATTTGCGTGCATTCTCCGAGAAGTGGATAAATCCAATATCCATTAGCGATAAGCCTAAACGCACATCATACTTTTTAAGCTTAACACCTGACATTCCTGGCTTATAGGCTTGCGCTATGTAGTTGTAAAAATGTTGTATTCCTAAATTAATTGATGCGCCCATACCTCTCGGATGCAGATAATTTTTTTCTTCTCTGTAAGGGATTGCGTGTCCGTAACTGATATCTTCTCCGCGAATCAACAATAAAGATTCATCTACGAAAGTATAGTCGAACATTGATGAGTTCAGATATACTCCACTCATGCCCAACAGAAAATTAAGTGTAGCCCCACCTGTTGTAATATTCTGTTGCTTCTTACGAATTGTCTTAGCCATGGTGAAACCACCTTCAGCGTAAACCAATGCTCCCAAATCAAATGCAGTAGATTTCCATGGAACTTTTTGCTGTGGAGTATAATCAGAGCCTTCCCAGAAAAATTTTGCCAGATGATAAGGCACATTGGTTGCGCTTATCTGACTTCGCAATGAAAAATGTACTCCAAAAGCAATGTCATCATTTCGCCAAACTGCAGAGGGGCCTTTCAACAAAACTGAGCCAAAAGCATTTTTAGGAGGCTTGGTATAATGATCACTGAAGTCTTCGTGCAACAAAGGTGCTAACCGTGCAAATTTACCTGTTGGTATGTCTGATGCAGGAAAATAAATGTAATCGTTCTGCAAAAAAATATCACCGGAAAGAATATTAAACTCGAAACGGTAAGGCATTACTGCAATAGAGGCCGGATTCATTTCAATACCCATATTTCCTGCGAAATTGCTATGAGCAATTCCGTTCATTTCCTGAGCAAATACCTTTTTACCGGTCAGCAGAAGAACAGTTATAAAAAAATATCGCAACAAAATCCGGGAGGAAGTCATTTTAAGTTATGAGTGCCAAATAAATAACAGTCTGAAAATAATTCGGTTTACAAAAGAGCGGCAAAATTATATTTTCATTCATACTGATGAAGTATAAATTATGAACGGTCATTACGGCTTCATATTATTTCATTATTTAATGCATTTTTGCAGCATGAATTTCCGGCATTTTAAAATTTCAGTGTGTTGTTTCTTACTGTTTATATTGCAAGCATGCACTACTGATCAGAATCAAAAATCACTTAACAATCTGGATTGGCTTATAGGTACCTGGCAGGGACAGTCGCGAAGTGGCAATGTGTTTTATGAAGAGTGGATCAAATCAAGTCCAAAGGAATTTATCAATCATAATTATCATTTCGAAAATGATTTAAAAATAAAAGGAGGTTCTTCAAAAATTATCCTGCAAGGTGAAGAGATTTATTACATAAACGACACTGACAGCAGCAAACAACTACGTTGGAAAGCTATAGACATTCAGCCTGCATCTGTCACTTTCGGAAATGATTCTATCAAACCTTATAATCGCATTTCTTTTTCATTGTCTTCACAAAATACATGGGATGCCAAGCTCACAGGTGTTAAAGACACCATCACTTATTCCCTGAAAAGAATTCGTTGAATGCGAGAACAATAAGATTATTAACCGACAGAAAATATTAACCCGCTTTTCTGCATTTTTGCACTTTCATTTAAATTAAATTTCTGACGACATTCGTATGACAAAAAAACTTTTCTTTTTATTAGTGACTCTTTGTTTACTTTCAACAGTAAGATTATCAGCACAAAATTGTATTGAGATTAACAGTATTCTGGTAGATGCCTGCGGCTTTCCTGAAGGCGAAAACGAAATGGTACGTTTCACAGTGGGTGCAACACCATTGCCCATCAATTTACTCACCGTAACCTGGCCTACTACTACTCTTAACTTTCTTGGAATTTGTCAGAATGCCAATACTGCTCAAAAAGTGGCAGACCTCAATGCCAACATTCAGTCGTGTGGATATATTCTTGAACCTGTTGGAGGCACCTTGCCAGCCAACAGTAAGGTTATTCTTGTGACGAGCGAAAATATGAGTACAACATTCAATTCGTTCGCCAATCTAACAGATACTATTTATATGATATTTCAGTGTGCAGGAAATACGCAGGGGCATTTCAGAAATTATTCTGCAACTGTAACAACACCGCGCATATTAACTCTTGACTTCAGCCCCATCTGCAGTCAGACAGTGAGTTATTATCCCAATCAGCTAGTGAATCAGTTTGGACAGTTAGATACTGCCTTTCAGGATGGATCAAGTGTATCTTTTGATGTCTCAGGAAATCCAACGTATTACAACAACGGCTGCCAGGCACCCATCATTACGCTTACAGCAAATCTGCAGGCCAGTGATGATACGTTATGTTCAGGTGATGCTGTCACTTTGACGGCAAGTAATTTAAACGGAAATTATTCAGGATACTTTTGGCAAGGTGGTAATGGAAGCATCACTTCACCCAACAGTTTGAATACGGTTTATCAGTCGTCATCCAATTATACAGGAGTTGACACTATATATTTTTCTATGTTGGGACAATGTAATGATACCATCTCCTACCCTCTTTATCTGAACATACAAAATGGTCAGGCTGCAAGTATTTCGGGACCTTCCACATTATGTGCAGGCGATACCATTGTACTTACAGCATCTTCGGGCTCAGGTTATCAGTGGTCGAACGGTGCAACCACACAATCCATTCAGGTGAATCAGGCAGGCACTTACACGGTGACTGTTTCAGGTTCATGTGGTTCTCCTACAGCGAGTGTAACTGTAACATCCGGCAGTGCGCCATCTGTTTCTGTTACACCCGGCCCAACTGTAACCATCTGCAATGGTCAGTCAACTACTTTAACAGCATCAGGCAGCACAAATTATTTGTGGTCAACGGGTGAAACAACAGCAGCTATTACCGTAAGTGCAGCGGGAGTATATACAGTAGTTTCTTCGAATAATTGCGGTTCGGATTCTGCAAGTGTTACTGTTACCGTTACTAATGTTCCAACAGTAAACATTACTGCATCAGCAACATCTCTTTGTTCAGGGCAAACTGCAACACTTACGGCATCAGGTGCATCAACTTATCTATGGTCAAACGGACAAACTACTTCCACTATAACGGTTAATGCGCCCGGTACTTACACCGTAACCGGCACCGGCAGCTGCGGTACTGCCACTGCAACGCAGACCATCACTGCCGGCACCTTACCTGTTGCACAGATTTCATCACCTTCAACCATTCTTTGTCCGGGTACATCTCTTACTTTGTCTGCAACGGGTGGCGACAACTATACCTGGAGCAACGGAACTACCGGCAGTCAGAACACCATCACGCAGGCCGGGCAATATTTTGTTTATGCAAGCAATGCATGTGGCAGCGATACTGCTGACATTACTATTAATCAAAGTAACATCTTCGCCAATTTTGTACCTGATGTTACTTCAGGACTCGCTCCTCTGACAGTTAACTTTAACAATACCAGTACAGCATTTACATCGGGCACCTGGAATTTTGGAGATGGATCTACCTCCGATGTTCTCAACCCTCAGCATACATTTAATTTCGGTGGAAATTTCACGGTATGGTTAACCATAGCAGATGACAACGGTTGTCAGGACAGTGTATCAGCAAATATTTTGGTTGACGACAGTCAGCTTTTTATTCCAAATGCCATTACTCCTAACAATGATGGGAAAAATGATGTGTTTACATTTAACAGCACTTCCATTAAAAGTGCTACAGTGACAATTTTCAATCGTTGGGGCAACAAAGTAACTTCCTATACCGATTGGGTAAGAGGCTGGGATGGCTCAAATGTGATTGCCGGAGTTTATTATTATGTTATCGAAATAGAGCAACATAATGGTGAGAAAAAAACTTTGCACGGCTCATTGAATGTGATCAAATAAAAAGAGATTATCTAAAAAAGAAAAGGCAACATAAAATGTTGCCTTTTCTTTTGAGTTGAATTTATTTACAGGAAATTGATTCTGTTCATAAACACCTCCTTATAGCTTTTGCCAACAGGAATAGTTTTTTCTTTAATCACCACAGCACCTTCATCCATTGCACTTATTTTATCAAGGGCAATGATGTAAGAACGGTGTATGCGTAAAAATTTATCTGAAGGCAGCTTGGTTTCAATATCCTTCATGGTGGCATGAATGACAAACTGATCTTCCTTTGTTTGAATAATCACATAATTATCCATTGCCTGCAACCAATAAATATTTTCGAGAAAAACTTTCACCAGCATAGATCCTCTTTTCACGAAAAACGAATTCTGTATAACCTGATTTTCGAGAGGGTTTGATGCTGTTTCAGCCGGTTTTGATTCAGGAGTTACAGTCGGCTGAACTTCGGTATTTGTTTTCTTGGCAGGAGTATCAGCTTTGGTTATTACAATTGCATATCCCAGCAGATGATCTTTTTCGTCACGTATAGGTGAGCAAACAAAGCTTGCTTTGATATTAGAATAATCGCGCAAAACAGTAATTGTACACTCAGGAATATCCAGCACATCACCTTGTTTCATGTGTTTGGCAAGAGAGTCCGTATTTACAATTTCATATTCATCGCTTTCAAGTTTTATCAGTTTAAAGAGGTTCATTCCCTGAGCACTTACATTCCCAAATCCTGTGATACTTTCAGCTTTGGGATTCAGAAAAGAAACGCGACACTCCATATCGGTAACAAGAATTGCATCTTCTACATTGGTGAGTGCATTGGCAAATCGTTTTTCGTTCTCGCGGCTTTGCAAATCTTTTTTAAACTTATACAAAGCCATTTCAACTGTAGTTTGCAGATCTGATTCATTAAAAGGTTTTACGAGGTAACCATAAGGTTCAGTCACTTTAGCTCTGTCGAGTGTATTTTTATCTACAAATGATGTGAGAAAAATAACAGGAATATCATATTTCTGACGTATATGTTCTGCAACGTGAATTCCATCCTGTTCACCTTTCAGTTTAATATCCAGAAAAACAAGATCCGGATCGTACTCTTCAAGTTTGGCAAATGCATTAGGTGCTGAAGAAGCAGTTGCCGGCACATCGTAACCTAATCTTATCAGAGTTTGCTGAATGTCTTTGGCAACGATACTTTCATCTTCTACTACTAAAATTCTTACTTTATCCATGTTGATATTGATTTGTAAGGGTTAAAATTCTATTTTTATTTCAAAACCATTGGTTTGATTTACTGTGATATTTCCATCAATCTGTTCAGTGAGCACATTCACCAACTGAAATCCTAATGTATCAGCCAAGGCAATATTAAAATTTGCAGGTAAGCCTGCACCATTATCGGCAATGGTTAATACATGTTTGCCTGTTTCGTTCATCTTGAATGTAATTTTAATTTCACCATTTCTATTTGTAAATGCATGTTTGATGGCGTTACTTACCAGTTCGTTAATTATTAAGCCGCAAGGAACAGCCGTATCAATGTCCAAAGATATTTTATCTGCATCAATTAGCAAACCGATTTTACTTTTATCAGCACCCTGTGACTGGAAAATGGTGTCGCAAAGTCGTTTAATGTAGTCATCGAAATCAATCCTTGACGTGCCTTCGCTCTGATAAAACCTGTCGTGAATGAGAGCCATGGAGCGAATACGATCCTGCCCTTCTCTGATGACTTTATTAGATTCCTTATCATGAATATAGGCACTTTGCAGATTGAACAAGCTGACAATTATCTGCAGATTGTTTTTCACGCGGTGATGAATTTCTTTGAGCAGAATATTTTTTTCCTCGAGTGACTCACGGATTTGTTGTTCCATTTTTTTTCTGAGTGTAATGTCGGTATCTATCACTACCACATTTGTCATTTCTCCGGTTCCTGCATACACCGGAGTAATGGTGCTTGAAGTCCAGAGTTCTTTTCCGTCCTTACGAACAGTTTTCGATTCATAAACAATGGATTTTTTCTCTTCGAGAGCATCCTTAATGATTTCGTTGATATTTTCATTGTATGATATCTGCTGTAATTTGACACCCCTTAAACTTATAATTTCTTCCTTGGTATAACCTGTCATTCGCATAAAACTTTCGTTAGCATATTCCAGATTGAAATTCTTATCAAAAATCAAAACAGCATTTCCGGTTTCGCTGGCTACAATAGAGAGTTTAGCGAGTTCCTCATTTTTTTCTCTTAGCTGTGCAGTGCGCTCATTGATTTTCTGACGAAGATTTAATTGTGCCTGCCTGAGACTTCTTGTTCTCAATTTCATAATTCCCCAAACTAAACCAACTGCAGTGAGCAGATACAGAAAATAAAAAAAGTTCGTTCGCCAGACAGGTGCTTTGATACTGAAATTATATTCAAGCGAAGGACTCCAGTCTCTGTCGTTTACTGAAGCCTGAACCATAAACGTATAACTTCCGGGCGGAATGTTTGAATAGTTGGCAACATTAAAAGGAGTTGAAGGAACCCAGTAATCATCAAACCCTTTAAGTTTCCATCTGTATTTTATTTCTCCGGGTGCAGCAAAATATATTCCTGTGAAGTGAAAATTCAGGTTGTTGTAACCATAAGGCAATAATGGATTCACCGGTAAGCCTGAAGTACTGTCAATAGCATAGCCTTGTTCAGCCCAGTTTACTTTTCGCAGATAAGCTGTTATAGATTGCAGCAACATGACAGGTGTAACACTTTTACTGTAGCCATAACCGGGATTGTAACGAATTGCTCCATTGACAGAAGCAAACCACAGGTATCCGTTTTTATCATAAGAAGCAGAACTGGTTTCAACACCAAAATATCCGTTGCTTTTATCGAAGTGAATGATGTTTACAAATTCTCGTTTGAGATAGGTATTCCAGTCAATACGATCAACTCCATCGGGGGTGCCGAGCCACAGGTAATTCTGATCTGAAGCCATGCATAAAATCCGATTATTTATCAAACCGTTTTTAGTATCCAGGTGTCGGAATGCCATCTTCTTATTTGTTTTTGAAAAAACTGAGATACCAAAATCATAATTAGAAAACAAAATATTATCGTTCAAATCCTGAGCGATAGCAGTAACAGGAGTTTTGTTAATCGCCAGCAAATCATTCAAAGACACTGCATCATCTCCATTCATAAAATACAGGCCTTGCATAGTTCCTATCCATACCAAACCCTGACGATCCTGAAAGAGATATCGAATATTATCGTTTGTAAGTCCGTTGAGTTTATTGATGATTTTAAACGAATTTGTACTGTATTTATAAATCCCTCTGTCAGTCCCCATCCAGATACTTCCATCCGAATTGGCCAGAATTGTATAGATGATTTTGTTATTTAAAATTTCAAAAGGATAATACATTTTCTGCAAATCAGCTGTAATTACCACAGGTCCTCCTGAAGTTCCCATCCAGATATTACCTGCATTATCCTGAGTTATACTCCATATTGTTGCTTTATTGAGTGCGGATGCAACCGGTACATTTTTAACAACATTATTCTCGATGTAATTAACGCCTCCGTTTACCATTCCCATCCATATCCGATTTGATTTATCACAATAAGTTGTCAGCAGGCGGTTATCATTTAATCCATCTTCTGATGAATAGGTCACAAATCGTCCTCCTGAGTATCGGCACAAACCTTTGGACGTACCCATCCAGATATTTCCTTCATTGTCTTCCTCCATACACTGAACGTTATTGTCCAGCAACCCTTCGTCAGTAGTAAGAGTGAAAAAAGCACCATGGTCTATCTGACAAATGCCATTGCCGTAGGTCGAAAACCACAAATTCTTTTTGTAATCCATCATGATTGAAGTAACTTTTTTAACATTCACTCCATAACTGATGTTCATTTCGGCAATGCCCTTACCGTTAAAAACTCCAATTCCCTCATTGGTGCCAATCCATATATTTCCGCCTTCCATTTCGCGAATGCAATACACTATGCTACCCGGCAGTCCTTCGTTGATGGTGTAATTTGTAAAACCGGTGCTGCTGTGGCAACTTAATCCATTGGTAGTTCCTATCCACAATCTTCCTTTAGAATCTGCAAAAAGGCAGGTTACTTCATTACTCACCAAACCTTTTAAGATAGTAAAGCTTGAAAATTTCTTTCCATCATATTTACTCAACCCTTCGGTAGTGCCAATCCAGTAATTTCCCTGAGCATCCTGAGCGATTGCAGTGACGTTATTGCTTAACAATCCATCATCTATTGTAAAGAATTTCTTCTTTAATCCATTGAAAACACCTACACCACTGCGTGTTGCCATCCAGAGGTTTCCGGTCTTATCTTCATAAATAGCTTTTACCGGATTAGATGCAGCAGGATTATCCTGCTCGAAACGATAGAAGTGTTGCCCATCAAACCAGCAGGCACCATTCATGGTTGCCACCCACAGCCGGCCGTATTTGTCCTGGTGTACGTCATTCACATGATTACTGGGTAAACCGTTGGCAATGGTATAGCCTGAAAAATTATAGCGTTGAGCAGAAGCAGGTAACACAGTCAGCCATATCCATGATATTGCAGATATGAATATTTGACATGCTGAAAATTTAAAAGGGATAATTGATTTCACTGACGTTAAATGCTGTGTATGCTATTATGTTTTTACTGAAATATCAGTAAGGTTGTTACAAAAATAAGGTATTAAATTCATGTAAATTCAACTATGATAAACCATTTCGTTATTCCCTTCTTCCAGACTGTAGTTTCATCTGATTTATGGCCTTATAAGTTCCATTCCGATAAAATCGAAAGTTTCGTGGCTGAATGAGTGCAGGATGTTAAAAAAGTTTTGTTGAGCATGGTTCAGCTTTTTATTCTTCCAGATGGTGCATAAATGATCATAAATAAAAATAGATCTTAAAGTCATTATAAGAGGTATGCCTTTTAAATCCTCTTCAGCAATTCTATTTTCGCTCTGATAACCCTCCCAGTAATAATCCATAAAATATCGGATATGTGCTGTAAGTTTTCCGTTGGGGTCATTCTGAAAATACTGCACCACATAAAGCAATGTCAGTGCTATATCAGCAACAAACCACGAATAAGCACAATCAGCAGTATCAAAAAGACAAATTTGTCCGTTGTGAATAAACATATTCCCACGATTAATATCGTTATGAATAAGGCCATAATGATCTTTAGTCTTTGGAATACCTTTCAGCATATCAACAAGTTTGTGCATTCGTGCTATCAACTGTTCATCGTGGATTTCTTTGTGCGACATTACCCTTGCCACTTCAGCCTCCACAAAATCTGAACGTGGAATAACATGACTGCCCGGTTTGTAATCCTTGGTAATTCTATGAAGTTGCCCGGTTACTCTGCCAATTTCTTTAAACACAGTTTCATTCCAGTTAAACCTGTCTATTTTTTTTCCTTTTGCTTCAGTGTATGCTGTTGCTGTAAAATATGTATCTTCTGATTTAATAATTTCAATCAGATTTCCGTTTAATGATTCAATGGGTGCGGAGACATTAGCACCCTGCTGCTGCACATAATGCAACCAATCCACTTCTGACAGCAACTCTTCAACTTTTTGAACTGAGCTATGTGTTATCCGCAAAATATAATTTTTTCCGTTCTTGCGAAAAGCATAGATGAGATTTACATTGCCTCGCAGAAGTTTAAGATCAGAGAAAGAAACTCCGAATGCTTTTGTAATTTCTGCTATTACCTGCGGGGTATAATATTTTTCAATAAAGGGGGTCATTGCTTTCTGATAATTTTGCTTATGTATAATGATTATATACTTTTTGCAATTGTTCAGAGCAAGGTTTTATATCATAAGCAGTTAAAACATGCTGCCGTGCAGCACCGGCAAATTGCTGATAGGTTGAATTATCCATCTGATAAAAAGTTGCAATTGAAGCAGCAAGTGCATCAACATCTTTTTCAGGAGTTAGAAGTCCTGTTTTGTTATGAATTACTTCTTCAGGAATGTCGCAATGCGTTGTAGAAATTACCGGCATACCGGTGCACTGGGCATCAAGCAGTACGATAGGAGCTCCTCCTTCGCAATCGCGGTTGTCGGCATAGCAACTTGGATGAATAAACACATGATACTCTCCAAAAAACTGATAGAGCTTCGAAAATTCAACAAAAGGTATGAAATGTACTTTATCTTCTGCGTGATGCCGTTTAATTTCTTCTTCCAGTTTGCTTTTTACATTCTCGAGTTCATTGCCAACAAAAGTCAAGCTCATATTGGGGCAATTCTGCAATGCTTTTATAAATGCTTTCAAAGCATAAATATGTCCTTTTTTCTGACTATAATTTGCCAGTTGAAGCAGTTTCAGTTCGCCCTGATTTTTCGTTCTTGAAACAGCCGGAATTTTTTCTGTTTCAACTCCCAGATGTACTACATGTATTTTATCTGCCTTGCAACCTTGCCTTTGCAGCAATTCGGCACCGTGTGGTCCCTCACAAATAAATCCATCAGCCACATCATACAACTCTGTATATCTTTTTTTCCAGAGTGGAAACTGAAAAGGGAGGCTCTCATAATCGAAGCCGTAGAATGATACAAGATAAGGCAACCCTGTAAGTTGTTTCAGTTTCAGATATTGCCAACCCATATTTGCAAAATGCACGTGCATCAAATCTATTTTATTCTGCCTGCTCCATTCGGCAATGTATTTGAAAAATAATTCATTTTTATGACGGTTTGAAATTCTTTTGAAAATTTTATCTATAAAATTTTTTGCACCATCACGTCCTTCCAGCAAATTTAAACCAACATAATCAGGTAAAGGCAACAACTTCATTTTGGCTGTAACAAACAGCTCATTGTAATAACGGAATGCAGCAATATTAAGATCAGTATCAGGTAAATTATTTAAGATTCTGAACGCCCAGTTCTGAGCATTGGGGAGGTAACTTTCAAATAATTGCAGAGATTTAACAGCCATTCAAATAAAATTCTTTTTTATACTCTGGAATTTGCTAAATAAAACAATTTTTATGTTTGAAAACAACGATTTGGCTAATGTTTATTAAAATCACATTGTTGATAGGATATATTCACAATATTCCTCTAAATTTGCATTGAATTTAAGACCGGACATGAACAATTTTGTAGTATCTGCACGTAAGTATCGGCCATCAACATTTGACACAGTTGTAGGTCAGCAACATATAACCACCACCTTAAGAAATGCTATTCGCAGTCATCATCTTGCACAGGCATTTTTGTTTTGCGGACCCCGTGGAGTCGGAAAAACAACCTGTGCTCGTATTCTGGCAAAAACAATTAACTGCACCAATCTCAGTCCTGAAATTGAAGCTTGTGACCAATGTGAATCATGTCAGTCATTCAACAACAATCAATCGCTGAACATTTTTGAACTGGATGCGGCCAGCAACAACTCAGTTGATGATATTCGCTCTCTTGTTGAACAGGTACGGTTTGCTCCTCCCAACGGAAAATATAAAATCTACATCATTGATGAGGTACACATGTTGTCGCAGGGAGCTTTTAATGCTTTTCTGAAAACACTGGAAGAACCTCCACCCTATGCTATTTTTATTCTGGCAACAACAGAAAAACATAAAATTATTCCAACCATTCTTTCTCGCTGTCAGATTTTTGATTTCAACCGTATTCAGGTGGATGATATTTCTAAACACCTTTTATCAATAGCAGAAAAAGAAGGAATAGAAGCCGAGCCTGATGCATTGCATATTATTGCTCAAAAAGGCGAGGGTGCATTGCGTGATGCTCTTTCAATTTTTGATCAGATGGTAACTTTTTCGGGTAATAAGGTTACCTACAAAGATGTTATCACCAATCTTAATGTGCTCGATTACGAATATTATTTCCGAATTACCGATCAGATAATTCCCGGAAATATTTCATCTGTTTTGCTCACTTTTAATGAACTGATGAAGTACGGATTTGATGCACATCATTTTATTACAGGTCTGGCAAGTCACTTCAGAGATTTACTTGTGTCTAAGGACGAAGCAACAACACAATTGCTTGATGTGACTCCGGGAGTGAGAGAAAAATACAAACAGCAGAGTAAGAATATAGAACTCAGCACACTATTAAAACTCATTGACCTTTGCAATGCCTGCGACCTGAGTTATAAAAGTGCACGCAACCAACATTTGCATGTAGAAATAGCATTGATGAAAATGTGCAGCATCAGCGGCAATCTCATCGTCAACGAAAATGCGGTTTCTGCAAAACCCGTAATTATTGAAAAAACCTCAGGAGATATTTCTTCAGCTTCTCCTTCTGCCAAAATTAGTCCGAGCAATATTTCACAAGCTAAGCCCGCAGAAAATACTGCTGCTTCACCAGCGTCAGCACCAAAGAAAACGGATATGGGAACTGCGCAAACACGTTCAACTATTACACCAAGTCTGTCGAGTTTGTCACAACCCAAACCTACTAAACCAACTAACGAAGAACAGGAAGAAACGGACGAAAAAAAAAACAGCAAACCGGTAAAAACTGATGAAATTATTTCATGCTGGAAGAAATTTGCTCAGCAATTGGATGACAAAGGAAACACCAATTTGTCAAAAGCACTTTTAAGACGAGACCCTGAACTTAAGAATGAAACTGAAATACATTTTTTACTCGACAATCAGGTTTTGGAAGATGATTTGAAAGAAATACGTACTGATTTTCTTTCTTATCTGAAAACAGAGTTACAAAACAGTTATCTGACATTACATACTCAGGTGACCGATGTGCCACTAACACAAAACAAGCCATACACTGCCAGAGAGAAATTTCAAAAAATGGCTGAGAAAAACCCTTCTCTTGAAAAACTCCGCCAACAATTTGACCTTAACTTCGACTAACAACATTCAACAATTTTTTAAAATTACACTCAATAAATGATTATTGATCCTTCTCAGATAAAGACCAGTGATTTTCACAGCTACATGCTTAGTGCTGTTGCACCACGACCAATTGCTTTTGCAAGTACAATAGATGAAAACGGAAATCCGAATTTAAGTCCTTTCAGTTTTTACAATGCTTTCGGCAGTAAACCTCCGATTCTTATTTTCAGTCCTGCACGAAGGGTACGCGATAATACCACTAAACACACTTTGGAAAATGTGATAAAAACGAAGGAAGTGGTAATAGGTGCTGTAAATTATAACATTGTTCAGCAGGCATCGCTTTCAAGCTGCGAATATGCAGAAGGAGTGAATGAATTTATAAAAGCGGGTTTTACACCATTGAAAGCTGAGCGTGTGAAACCTTTTTTGATTAAAGAATCTCCTGTAAATTTTGAATGTAAAGTGCGCCATGTAATTGAAACCGGAGATCAGGGAGGTGCAGCCAATCTGATTATCTGCGAAATTCTGTTGATGCATATAGACGACTCTGTACTGAATGAAGATCAAAAAATAGATCCACATAAAATAGATTTGGTGGCGAGAATGGGATTTGACTACTACTGTCGTGCGTCAGGCAATGCTGTATTTACAGTGCCTAAGCCTAACCGCAAATTAGGGGTTGGATTTGATGCTTTACCTGATTTTATCAGAACGAGTGAAGTGCTTACAGGCAACGACCTTGCAATGTTAGCCAATGAAGAACAAATTCCCGAAGCAGATGCAGTTAAAACATACAACAACTCTGCTGAGCTTTCAAAATTTAATGCAGCGCTTACATCTGACAAGCAACATGCAATGCTTGCAAGACATCTGGCAGCACGCGAACTGATTCATGCCGGAAAAATTAAAGAGGCCTGGATGTTACTGCTGGGATAAAAAAAATTCCGCACCAATATTGGTGCGGAATCAATTCTCTCTGTATAATTAATTCTATTTGACTTTGAGCACCTTGAACTCTGTTCTACGGTTTTGCTGATGTTCCGCTTCTGTACAAGGCACAACACGGGTTCCTTCGCATTCGCAATGATTAATCAATTGTGATTCGCCATAACCTTTGTAAATCATCCTGGAAGCTTCAATACCTTTTTTAACGAGGTACTCAACAGCTGATTTTGCACGTTTTTGCGAAAGGTCCATGTTGTATTTGTAGCTTGCACGACAATCGGTGTGAGAACCTAATTCAATTTCCATCTTCGGATATTTTTTCATTATTTCAACCAACTTGTCCAGTTCTTTTGCTGCATCCGGACGAATATTCCACTTAGCCAAATCATAATAGATGTTGTCAATTCGGATTACGTCACCCTGACAGAAAAATCCGAAATCAGCTTTTAATACTGTTGACTTTTTCAATCCTACAGTGGAGCGATCGGCAAAATTATCTGCACAATTTTCTTTGAATGACATTACTTTATAATTTGTTTCCGGTTCAAGATCGAAATGATAATTTCCTGCACCGTCAGTGAGCGTTTCTTTCTCCTCATTCGTACGAAGGTTAATCAATTTTACAGGATGATTAGGTAACGCTGATTTATCTTCTTCTAAATAAACATGTCCTTCGAGTGCAAATACAGGCACCTGTGACAATGGAATTTTGATGGATTGAGGTTCGTCACTAACATCTTTTATCTCTCCGCTGCCATTCTGATACCCTTCTTTTGATGCCATGAAACTATAATTTTGTCCTATAGATAAACAGGCTGTGAACTTTCCTTTATCATCAGTAGTAACATCAGCAAATGAATTTCCTGCTTCTGAAATTTTTACGGTTGCATTGGCAATCGGAAGATTAGTTTCTTTGTCGTAAACCAATCCATCTAATGGTACGCAATTCTTGCGGAACATATACAAATCGTCATTCTCATTTTTTGAATCGCGATTGGATGTCAGATAACCACAACGGTTTTTCTTGTCATATACGTAAGCAAAATCATCGTAGGTGGTATTAAGAGGTGCTCCAATATTTTCAGGATCAGAAAATACTCCATTCTCAACATGTGACTTGTAAATATCCAAACCACCCAAACCTACACGACCGTTAGAGGCAAAATATAAATTTCCTTCATGATCTATATAAGGGAATAATTCATTGCCTGAAGTGTTGATTGCGGATCCAAGATTTACAGGTTTATCCCATTCGCCATTTACTTTATTACTCACCCATAAATCCATTCCTCCTTTTCCACCGGGCATATCACTTGAAAAATAAAGTTTATTGCCGTCAGTTGAAAGGCAAGGATGAGCACATGAATAAGTTTTGTTATTATATTTAAAATCTTTGAAGTCAGAAAACTTACCATCTACAAATTTTGCAATTTCAATTTTTAAACGAACAATTCTATCCTTATCTCTGACTATTTTTCCATTCTCTTCGTAGTTGCGTGTAATGTACATTTCACTGCCATCAGCAGAAAATGCCACCGGGCCATCGTTAAACTTAGACTTATCTCCTAACTCCAACTGCACCGGTGTGCTTAGTTTATCTTCCTTACCCTGACTGAACCATAATGACAAATAAGGTTTTGATGTCCAGTCCTGATGCTTTGATTTTCCACCTTCACGTGAAGATGCAAAAACAATTCCGTCCTTATATGGAGTTGCACACATATCACCGTTGAGAGAATTTATAGTAAGCCTTTTCACAATCCATAAATCTTTGCCGGAGGAGATATTATTGCTATTAAGTGCATCCAACTGTGCTTTCACTTCTACATCATCCGGTTTTTTATCGAGATATTTTTTCATCTGAGCAGCTGCTTTATCTTTCTTGCCAAGGCTTGTCAACACACCTGAATAAAGCAAGTGTTCCTGACTTGTGGCAATGGAATCAGCTGTTACACGCTCATACCATTTTTCAGCTTCCTTATACTGATTGTTTCTTCGATAACAATCAGCAAGTCTGGCCGCTGTTTCATGATTGTATTTTTTTGAAAGCACTTTCTCATATAATGGAATTGCTTTGCCAAAACTATATTTGGAATACAACTGATTGGCCAGAACTAAATCGTCCTGCTGTGCAAAAGCAACTGACGAAGCTATCAGAGCTATAATTAATAATATTGGTTTCATAATACGAATTGTCATAATCAGAAATTTTAAGTTAGAAGAACCTTGGAGTTAACACACCTGTTTTCTGGAGTGGAAAGTCATATCCCAATGTAATTTCATGGGTTCCTGAATTGTATTTATTCAATCGGTTGGTAGTATAGTCATAAGAATAACCCAGACGTAATTGCTTGGTAATATTAATCTGTGCATACACTGATGCAGCAGCAGCAGTACGATATGTTAAACCTATCCAGAATACTTCATTGAAATATGCGGCCAGTGAAATGTCTGCCTGAATGGTTGCTCCATCGGATGCACGAATCATTGTCATTGGCTTAAGTTTAATTTCAGGGCTGACATCAAACACATAACCACCGGTCAGGAAGTAGTGAAAATTACGATGAGAAATTCTGTTTTTTATATCACCGCCATTAACCGAGTCAATATAGTTCTCTACTAATCGCGGTATTGAAAAACCTGCATAAAAACGTTTGCTGTTATAATAAATACCGAATCCGGCATTGGGAACAAGCTTAGTCACATTCTGACTAAACTGAATATCATTTGGATCATGGGTAACTACATCCAAATAGTTTTCACGCAAGTGCATCAGTCCTGCCTGCAACCCAAATGCAAGTCGTCCGTTTTCGCTGGTTGGAATACGGTATGCATAATTGGTAAATATTCCAACCTTTCTTTCCACACCTATGGACTCATTCAGAAACGATAAACCTAAACCAATCTTTTTGTTTTTTACAGGACCATGTATTGAAAGCGTCTGTGTTTTTGGAGCACCTTCCATTCCCACCCATTGATTACGGTATAATGCCGTTGCTGAAATCACATCACGCGAACCCGCATACGCTGGATTGATAAATGTTTCATTAAACATATATTGTGTAAAAAGTGGATCGTACTGAGCATTGGCTTTGTTCAGGCTTAGTCCCGAAACAATACAGACTAACGCAATCAGTTTTTTGACATGTGTATTCATTGTTCTTGAATTTTCGTTTTTAATAAAATCACTTTTTCTCATATCCATCTTCGTTATCGTTTAAGCGTGAGGAATCCCTGTAATGGTTTTTTGCCATCATTCAAATCGAGAATATAATAGTATGTACCATTAGGCAGCTGTTGTCCGAGATAAACTCCTGCAACATTGGATGTACCATCCCAGTTGTTATCGTAATCGCGTTTCTTGTAAACCAGGTTACCCCAACGGTTATAGATGTACAGGATATTGCCCGGATATTTACTCAATCCATCAATCACATAAGTATCATTCACTGCATTACCATCCGGAGAGAATCCTGTTGGAACAAAGAGTGTATCACAGGTTACAGTTACCATCACTTCAGATGTAGCCTCGCAGCCTTCTGCAGAACGAACCGTTACAGTATATTTGGTAGAACTCTTTGGTACAGCTATTGGATTTGCAATAGTTGAGTCATTCAGACCTTCACCCGGATTCCACAGATACCATAAACCTCCGGTTGCAAACAACTGTGCCTGTTCACCATCGTTAGGACAGATCATTATATTCGGACTTACTGTAAAGTTTCCAACTGAATTGACTTTTACTTCTATCGGATTTGACATAAAGTTTCCGCAACTGTTAGTCAATGACACGGTGTAAGTTCCTGCTGCAGGCGTAGTAAATGTTGGTGATGTGGCGCCAGTCAATGGCTGTCCGTTCACATACCACTGATAAGAAGCACCGGGTACTGACATTGCATTCAATGTAACCGTTCCTCCAATACAGAACTCTGTTGGTCCTTCAGCACTCATGTCGAATGTTGAAACATCATTTACTATCTGAGTAATTTGTGTAGTACAACCATTGGCATCGGTAACAGTGAGTGAATAAGTTCCTGCCCCAACACCTGTCAGATCCTGATATTGCGAACCGTTGCTCCATACATACTGATATGGTTGTGTACCGCCATTCATTATTACATCCACATTTGCACCCACACCGGTAAGACAGTTTGCATCATTAGCAGAAGATGTTGCAGTAAGTGCAGCTGATGGCTCTGTAATTGTAATTGAATGTTGGTCGGTACATCCACCCTGATCGGTTACTGTAAGATTGTAAACCCCGGGTGAAAGGTTGCTCAATGATGCAGTTGTTGCTCCATTACTCCACAGATAAGAGTAAGCAGGTGTACCTCCCATAGTAGTTACTGTTATACTTCCATTTGCCATACCGAAACATGTAACCTGAGAAATATTCAGATTGTTCGACAAACCGGAATCAGGTTGAATAATCTGGAATGTTGTATCCAACACACAATTATAACTGTCGGTAACTGTCACGGTATAAATTCCGGCTGCCAGATTAGAAATAGTTGCTGTTGTGCTACCATTCGACCATAGATAACTGTAAGGTGGAATACCACCGGTTGCTTTTATTGATGCATATCCTGTTGCCATATTATAACAGTTGACATCCTGCTGTTGGCCTGTTATTGCAAGTTGTTGAGTAGGTCCGTTGATTGTTAATGTATCATTGAATACACAACCTGCACTATCTGTAATCACTACAGTATAGGTACCTGCTCCAATGTTTATCAGATTCTGTGTAGTATCACCATTGCTCCATGCATAAGTATAAGGAGCTGTACCTCCGGTTGTATTCATTAAAATAGACCCTGAAGTTATGGACTGACAGTTGACATGACTCAGAGTTGCATAAGATACCAACGCGCCTTCAGGTGAAGGAATATAGGCAGAAGCCTGCGCCACACAGTTATTGGCATCTACAACAAATACAGAGTAAGAACCTCCAGACATGTTCACAAGATTTTGTGTAGTATCACCATTACTCCAGAAGTATGAATAAGGTTGTGTACCACCTGTAACAGTGAGATTAATTGCACCGGTTGAATCTGCAAAACATCCAACAGGAGTAATTGCAACAGCAGGTGATAATGGAGCTAATGGCTGCGTTACTGTTGCCGTCAGGTTAAACATACATCCGTTGGCATCTGTAACTGTTAGTGTATAATTTCCTGCTGCCACACCTGTGAGATCTTCTGTGCTCATACCGTTACTCCACTGGTAAGTGTATGGCATTGTACCACCTGTTACTGTTACATCAACAGCACCATCGCTGCCACCGTAACAGAAAACTGCCGATGTCATTACATAACTTGCATTCAATGCTGCTGAAGGTTGAGCAATTTCTACTGAGTCAGTGGCAGTACAACCATTGGCATCAGTAACAGTAAGCTGATAGATACCTGCAGTGAGTGAATCAATTGTTGTGCCGGTGGCTCCGTTACTCCAGTAATAAGTGTAAGGTGAAGTACCGCCAGTAACTACTGATGTTGCAGAACCATTGTTTCCACTGAAACAATTAACATTTTGCTGAACAGATAAACTATTTGATAACGCAGCAGCAGGCTGACCAACAACGGCACTTACGCTGTAAGTACAACCATTGGCATCGGTAACAAGAACATTATAATTTCCTGCTGCAACATTTTGCTGATCTTCGTTTGTGCTTCCGTTGCTCCAGTTGTAAGTATAAGGTGAAGTACCTCCGGTAATGGTAATATCAATATTACCGGTCGCATTTCCAAAACAGCCTACACTATCAACAGATGAAACACCTCCTGAAATACTGTCCTGAGGTTGAGAAATAGTAACAGACTGTGATGACGAACATCCATTGGCATCGGTAACCAAAACATTATATGTACCTGCTGAAAGTGCAGATTGATTTTGTGATGATGATCCGTTGCTCCACTGTATTGTATAAGGAGTAGTTCCTCCCTGTATGTCAAGGTTTGCAGTACCTGTTGTACCTCCATAACACAATGCCGGACTTGATGATGTTATTGACGTAGCCAGTGCAGCTGATGGCTGAGAGATAGTAATTGTTTGTGTAGCTGAACAACCATTTACGTCAGTTACTGAAACTGTATAACTTCCTGCTCCTAATCCTGAAATATCTTCGGTAACAGCTCCGTTACTCCAATTGTAAGTGTAAGGAGATGTACCGCCATTTACAGTTAAGTCAATGCTTCCTGTGAGATTGCTGTAACATAAAACATTTTGCATTGCAGAAACGGAAGCCGTAAGATTAGCTGCCGGTTGGGTGATAGTTGCTGTTTGATTATTATAGCAACCATTGGCATCGGTAACGGTTACTGTATAAGTGCCCGCTGACAGATTTGAAATATCTTCAGTTGTGGCGCCATTACTCCATGCAAAAGTATATGGTGCTGTACCTCCTGATGCTGTCAAGTCAATACTTCCTGTTGAGTTGCTGAAACAGTCAACATTTTGTGTAGATTGAATTGAAGTAGCAAGACTTGATGCCGGCTGACCTACTGTTTCTGCTAAATTATAAGTACATCCGTTGGCATCGGTAATGGTTACAGAATAAGAACCTGTTGCAAGTCCGGAAATATCTTCGCTTGTTGCACCATTGCTCCAGTTAAACTGATAAGGCATGGTTCCTCCCGTTACTGTAATATCTATTGCGCCATTGCCACCACCGGTACAAGCTACGTTCTGAGATGATGATACTGTTGCAGCAAGTGAATCAGCGGGCTGGCTTACAGCAAGGCCTGTGATGGATGCTGTACATCCGTTGGCATCAGTAATACTTACTGAATAAGTTCCTGCTTCAACGTTCATCAGATTTTGTGATGTTGCACCATTACTCCACAGATATGTGTATGGTGTTGTTCCTCCATTAACATTGATGAGAATGGCTGCTGTGCTATTGCCATAACAGCTTACATTAGTAATATTATTTACAGAAGTTGAAAGTGATGCTGATGGTTGCGTAATAGTTGCCGACTGCACATCGGTACAACCGTTAGCATCAGTAACTGTAACCGTGTAAACTCCTGCTGTTATAGAAGAAATATTCTGAGAAGTGGCTCCATTGCTCCAGTTATAGCTATATGGAGATGTACCTCCGTTTACAGTCAATTGTACGCTTGCATTATTACCACCAAAACAATTTACATTTTGAGTTGATGAAACAGATGCTGACAGTCCTGCTGATGGCTGAGTGATTACTTCCGATACACTGTAAGTACATCCATTGGCATCAGTAACAGTTACCGAGTAACTTCCTGAACTAAGTCCTGCAATATCTTCGGTAGTGGCACCATTACTCCAGTTGAATGAATAAGGTGATGTACCACCACTTACATTTAAGTCAATAGCTCCATTGGCACCTGCATTACATGATACATTGGATGTGGATGCCACACTTGCAAACAATACTGCCGGAGGTTCTGCAATCACAATTGCATTAATAGTTGTTGAACAGTTGTTGGCATCCGTAACAGTTACTGAATAACTTCCAGCCGATAAGTTTGACAGATTTTGTGTCACAGCACCATTGCTCCAGTTATAACTGTAAGGTGATGTACCACCACTAACATTCAGGTTGATGGCACCGGTACTTTGTCCGTAACAGTTTACATTTTGCATTCCTGATACTGATGCTGCCAATGCTCCTGCAGGTTGCTGAATGGTGATTGCAGATAAGAATGTGCTGCAATTATTAGCATCCGTAACAGTAACTGAATAAGTTCCTGCAGGAATATTTAAAAGATTTTGTGTTGTAGCTCCATTGCTCCAGTTGAAGGTATAAGGTGCAGTACCTGCACTTACAGTTAAGTTTATTGAACCTGTTGTATTTCCAAAACAACTTACATCCTGTGATGAAGCTACCTGTGCATTCAACGCTCCGGCAGGCTGACCTACATTTATGCTTGCAGAAGTGTTGATACATCCGTTTGCATCAGTAACTGTAACTACATAATTTCCTGAAGCAATACCATTCAGGTCTTCAGTAACCGCACCATTGCTCCAGTTAAAGCTGTAAGGAGCTGTTCCGCCATTTACAGTTAAGTCTATGCTTCCTGTGTTATTTCCAAAGCATCCTGCTTCAGTAGTCGTATTACTTAATGTAATTGCTGCAGCAGGTTGCGATAATGTTACACTTCCTGTTGAGGCTGTACATCCGTTGGCATCAGTTACTGTAAGAGTGTATGTGCCTGCACCAACTGATGTGAGATTTTGTGTTGAAGCACCGTTGCTCCAGTTATAAGAATAAGGTGAAGTTCCACCGCTTACATTCACTGAAACAGAACCGGTATTATCACCAAAACAATTTATATTCTGAGAACTAAAGGATGTTTGTAATGCTGCTGCAGGTTGAGAAACCTGAATTGCTGAAGCAGCAAAAGTACATCCGTTGGCATCGGTAACAGTTACCGAATAGGTTCCCGCTTGGATATTCGTAAGATTTTGTGTTGTAGCTCCGTTGCTCCAGTTATAAGAGTAAGGTGATGTACCTCCGCTTACATTCAGTGCAACAGAACCTGTATTGTTGTTGTAACAATCTACTGCTGTAGTCTGCGAAGTTGCAGCTAACTGTTCAGCAGGCTGAGTAAGTATGATTCCATTTAAAGAAAATGTACAGTTGTTGGTGTCGGTAACAACAACACTGTAAGTTCCTGCTCCAACATTGGTCAAATCCTGTGTTGTGGCACCGTTACTCCAGTTATAAGTAAACGGAGCTGTACCACCTGTAACAGTTACATCAATGCTGCCTGTGCTCTGTGCAAAGCAAAGAATATTCTGAGATGCTGCAATCGTTGCATTCAATGCACCCGAAGGTTGCGAAATAACTACTGACGACTGACTGATACAACCGTTGGCATCTGTTACTGTCACAGCATAATTTCCTGCTGATAAACCGCTCAGATTTTGTGTAGTTGCTCCATTGCTCCAGTTGTAGCTGTAAGGCGCTGTTCCACCTGTTACTGCAAGTTGAACTGAGCCATTGTTGCCACCATAACATAAGATATCAACAGATGATGAAACTGATGAAGTTAAAGCACCTGCCGGTTGAGAAACAACACCTGTTGCTGTTGCTGTACATCCATTGGCATCTGTAATAGAAACATTGTATGTTCCTGCATAAAGTCCTGAAATATTCTGTGTAGTTGCTCCATTGCTCCAGTTGAAGGTATACGGCAATGTTCCTCCGTCAACATTCAGCGTGAGTGAACCGTTACCTCCACCACTGCAGGCAACATTACCTGTAGAAGCGATGCTGGTTGTCAATGTAGCATCCGGTTGATTAACCAATATTCCTGAAATGGATGTTGTACAGTTGTGAGCATCCGTAACCGTAACACTATATACACCTGCAACAATGCCGTTCAGATTTTGTGTGGTTGCACCATTGCTCCAGTTGTAACTGTAAGGAGCCGTACCTCCGTTAACATTCAATGATAAAGCTCCATTATTACCGCCAAAACAGAGTACAGAAGTGTTGGCAGCAACAGAAGCATTCAATGCTGCAGAAGGTTCATTCACTGTAATTCCTGTTTGTGCAGCGGTACATCCGTTAGCATCAGTTACAGTAACTGTATATGTTCCTGCAGCAACTGCGGTAATGCCTGATGTGGTGGCTCCTGTATTCCACAAATAAGTGTAAGGAGTTGTACCACCGGTAACCGTAGTTGATATGGCTCCGCTGAGGTTGCTATGACATGCTACATCCGTAACTGATGCAACTGCAGCAAGTGAAGCGGATGGCTGAGATATGATAATTCCGTTTAATGCCATCGTACATCCGTTGGCATCTGTAACAGTTACTGAGTAACTGCCTGCAGATATATTGGACAAATTTTGTGATGAAGCACCGTTACTCCAGTTATAACTGTAAGGCGATGTTCCACCATTAACAGTCAGATTGATTGCGCCATTGTTTTCTCCATGACAACTTACATTCTGCGATGAAGACACCGATGCTGTAAGCGCAGCAGCCGGTTGCGATATAGTTTGAGATACAATGGTTGTACAACCATTGGCATCTGTAACTGTTACAGTATATGATCCTGCTGTAAGTCCTGATACGTTTTGTGTTGTTGCTCCATTGCTCCAGTTATAGTTATATGGTGCAGTGCCGCCATTTACAGTAAGCTGAATGGATGCATTATTTCCTCCATAACAATTCACATTCTGTGATGACTGTACAGAAGCGCCTAATGCCATAGCAGGTTGTGTAATGGTTGCTGATTTTTCACTGGTACATCCATTGGCATCTGTTACAGATACTGTGTATGTACCGGCAGTTAGACCTGAAATATTTTGCGTGGTAGCTCCATTGCTCCAGTTATAACTATATGGTGAAGTACCTCCTGTTACATTCAGATTCAGTGAACCATTGGACAATCCGTAGCATGATACATTGCTTGCTGTTGAAATGGTGGTGTTAAGTGTAGCGGCAGGTTGGGTTAATGTTGCATTGGCAGATGCAGTACATCCGTTTGCATCTGTAACCGTTACTGAATAAGTACCGGCCTGCAATCCTGAGATATTTTGCGTAGTAGCTCCATTACTCCATAAATAACTATATGCAGTAGTACCGCCACTTACTGAAAGATTGATGCTTCCGTTAGGAACATCATAGCATGAAATATTTTGTGCTGAAGAAATAGATGCACTGAGCGCCTGTGCAGGTTGAGAAATTGTCTGCACTGCATTGGCAGTACATCCGTTTGCATCTGTTACTGTTACAGTGTATGTTCCGGAAGTAAGCCCGGTAATATTCTGAGTGGTTGCACCATTACTCCAGTTATAGTTATAAGGTGCAGTACCACCATTAACAGTTAATGTAACGGAAGCATTATTTCCACCAAAGCAATTTACGTTTTGCGAAGAAGAAACTGCGGCATTTAATGCAGCAGATGGTTGTGTGATGGTATGTGATGTTGAAGATGTACATCCGTTGGCATCTGTAACAGATACAGTATAAGTTCCTGCAGATAAATTAGTCAGATTTTGTGTGGTAGCTCCGTTGCTCCAGTTATAACTGTAAGGTGTAGTACCACCACTTACAGTTAAATTTAATGAAGCATCACTTCCGCCAAAGCAGTTTACATTTTGTGAAGATGCAACTGATGAGCTTAATACTGCAGAAGGCTGTGCGATAGTCTGACTGATAGTTGTTGTACAGTTCAGGTTATCAGTAACAGTTACTGTGTAAGTTCCAGCAACTAATCCTGAAATATTTTGTGTGGTAGCACCATTACTCCATACATAATTATAAGGAGCTGTTCCACCAACGACATTAAGATTAACAGTTCCGTTGCTCAGTCCGTAGCATGTAACATCTGCAGATGAAGCAACCGAAGCACTCAGTGCTCCTGATGGTTGTGTAATTGTTTTACTGATGGTATAAATACATGAATTTGCATCGGTGATGGTTACTGAATAAGCTCCTGCGGCAAGATTGCTCAGATTCTGAGTGGTTGCTCCATTGCTCCAGTTGAATGAATAAGGTGCAGTACCTCCTGTAACGTTCAGGTTGATGAATGCATTATTTCCGCCATAACAAAAAACATTCTGTGTAGATGATATTGTAGCTGATAATGCATTGGCTGGTTGCGAAACTACTCCTGTAGCTTCTAATGTACATCCATTTGCATCGGTGATAGTAACATTATATACTCCTGAATTAAGACCTGAAATATCTTTTGTAGTTGCTCCGTTATTCCACAGATAGGTATAAGGTGAAGTTCCTCCGCTAACAGTCAATGTAAGTGCGCCATTGCCACCACCGTTACATGAAACGTTTTGTGTTGACTGAACTGAAGCACTTAAAGTGGCTGAAGGCTGACTAATGGTTATGGAGTTCATGCTGCTTGTACATCCTTTCGCATCAGTTACAGTTACGCTGTAAGTTCCTGCTGCCAGGTTTTGCAGATTTTGTGTTGAAGCACCGTTGCTCCAGTTGAAAGTATAAGGTGAAGTTCCGCCTGCTACCGTCAGGTTAATTTGCCCTGTTGACTGGCCAAAACATAAAACATTTGTTTTAGAATCAAGTGAGCTGCTAAGTGCTGCAGAAGGTTGAGTTACCGATATTGCATTTTGTGTTGATGTACATCCGTTGGCATCGGTAACAGTAACAGTATATGTGCCGGCTCCAATAGCGGAAAGATTTTGTGTTATAGCTCCGTTACTCCAGTTATAGCTGTAAGGAGTTGTACCGCCATTGACAGTAAGATTAACTGCACCGGTAGCATCTCCAAAACAATTGACATTGGTAGCTGATGCTGAAGAGGTAAGAGCTGCTGAAGGTTGTGTTACTGATATTGCATTTTGTGTTGATGTACAACCCTTGGCATCAGTGATAGTTACTGAATACGTTCCTGCGGCAATGTTGCTCAGATTTTGAGTCGTTGCTCCATTGTTCCAAACATAAGTATATGGAGATGTTCCGCCATTAACAGTAAGTGTAACAGATCCGGTAGAGTTTCCGAAACAATTTACATTACTTACAGACGTACCGGATGTTAAGGCTGCAGAAGGTTGTGTAACTGCAATAGCTGCCTGTGTTGAAGTACAACCTTTGGCATCAGTAACTGTTACAGTATAATTTCCTGCTGCTAAACCTGACTGATTCTGATTAGTTGATCCATTGCTCCATGCATAAGTATAAGGTCCCGTACCACCATTTACTGAAAGGTTAATAGCACCTGTAGCGTTTCCAAAGCAATTTACTTCTGATGCTGACGGCACTACTGAAAGAGCTGCCGCAGGTTGAGATATAGAAATTGCTGACTGTACTGAAGTACATCCGTTAGCATCGGTAACAGTAACTGAATAACTACCTGCTGATAATCCGGAGATATTTGCAGTAGTTGCTCCGTTGCTCCATACATAAGTATAAGGAGAAGTACCTCCCGTCACAGTTAAATTTACAGAACCATCATTACCACCAAAGCAACTTACATTTACTTTAGAATTTGCAACTGCTAATGCAGCTACAGGTTGTGTAACGCTGATAGAATTCTGAGTACTGGTACAACCTTTTGCATCAGTAACAGTAACCGAATAAGTGCCTGCGGCAACATTACTCAGGTTTTGAGTAGTTGCTCCATTGCTCCACGTATAACTGTAAGGCCCTGTACCTCCTATTACAGTCAGATTCACTGCACCGGTAGCCTGACCAAAACAATTCACAGGTGCTGCTGTTGCAGTTGCAGAAAGTGATGCTGTAGGTTGAGTTATTGTAGCACTTGCAGTTGCTGTACACCCTTGCGAACTGGTAACAGTAACTGTATAATTACCCGCGGCAACATTTGTTATGTTCTGTGTAGAAGCACCATTGCTCCAACTATAAGAATAAGGAGCAACACCGTTGGATACTGAAATATTTACAGCTCCGGTTGATTGTCCGTAACAATTTACATTGGTAGCTGTAGCCGATGCCTGAGGAGATTTTCTCAGATTCAGTGTCATTGTGTCCTTAGCAAGCGCACATAAATATTTTGGGGCAAGCACCAGTTTAACTGAGCCGGCATTTATATCTGCTGTAGAAGGAACATAAATTGCATTCTTTGTGGAGTCATTCGGAATAAATTGTCCGGTTCCCGTGGAAGTCCATTTTATCGCTCCGGTAAATGGTGACTGTGAGTAAGCAATAGAACCCGATAATTGAATTGAGTCCTGATTACTTCCTTTTGTACACACATTCAAATCACTTCCTGCATTGTTTACCAGATAATCCGGCATCTGAAGTGTTGTTTTATCACTTAACCTGTTGGCAAACCACCAGGTGTTAATAGTATTACTTTCACCTATTGTATTCTGATCAGTATTGGCCGGGCTTGATGTCCAGGTGTGACAGGGAGAAGAACATCCTATCAGATTAGTTGAACCACCAACAAGCACATCATCATAAAATAGTGAATCTACAAAATTTGCACTGCTAGGTCTGATAACTGACATTGAAAATCCTGTTTGGTGATTTTCTACGTCATACATAGGTAGATTCACCAAACCTGTTTCAACGCTTATAATTAATGACACACTGCTTCCAACAGGTATATAATTACCGAATCCGTCTTTGGCATCCCAATACAAACAACTACTTCCGGCCGGCACACTCTGAAATACCATTCTTCTGTCAGCAGTACCTGCATCATACTTATCATTATTATTCCGGTCTATCAATACAGTAACATCCGAAGATTTAACCAGATTTACATTAATACATACTGAATCTTTCACACAACGTTCGAATGTAGGAGGCCCCCCGAGAAACTGCATGGAACCACTTGGAAACGCCACATGATCAGGATCTGACAAGAATAATTTATATTCATCAGGTACTGCAAACCCTATTTTAGAACGCCTGTCATTTGTAGGATTTCCGGTATTGGCTGTACCAAACTGATTACATGATACTCGGAACTTGTATGGTTTGATACCATTCATATCCACTTTAGTAACTGAACTGTCCTGACCATATATAAAGAAATATCCATAAAATGGATTAGCATAAGATTCTGTGTTGAATCCCCAGTTTTTAGAAAACAAACGGCCGGTTACGGCAGTATTACTTGAAGTATTAACAACAGTAACATCAAATATACCGAGACTCAACTCAGTATTTGTTGATACACTGGTGCCACTACCTTTATTAAATTCAATATAATAAGCACCTGCAAGTCCGGCAGTCGGATTACAACTGAATCCATTATAACCTTGTGGATTTACTACATTAGGTCCGGCAATTGCCTGTTTGTGATAGTTTATATAGCCCTGCCCTGTTGAAGTTGGCAACAATTGTGGTCCGAAAATGATATTTCCATTCGGGTCCTTTATACGAACATACCAGTTGCTGCTGGATGATCGCTGACCAATACCGAAATAAATCTTTTCCTGCGCGGGGTTATTAATTCTGATATACAACCTTTCCTTATCGGTTGCAGAGTAACCTGCAAAAGTTCCGTAAGTAGATTGCTGATTAATAATCATCAGGTTGGTAGCCTTGGTAGTGTCAGGCCTGAACTGTGGAGATCCGTCCGCCAATGCTTTATCATTGACGATGATTCCCATGAACACAACAGCCCAAAACAGGACTGATTGTCTCCATAAAATAGAGTTGATTTTTTGAATTGCTGATAACATCTTTCCCATAACTTGGTGTTATTTATAAGCACATTCAACGACAACTTCATTTTCAGGGTTTCATAATTAAGCCGAATTTTTAAAATGCGATGATTTTTTTTATTTTTTGTAACCCTTTCATTGAATGTTCGTAACAACCATATTTAAAATTCAAAAAACTATGCATAAGCGATTCATACAAACATTGGTTTTAATGATGTTTTCGGTTCTTTCAACCGGTGTATTTGCGCAATCACAAATAATAGGAAAGGTAGATGCCGATGGTGTGCCACACCTTTCAGCTTCCAAATCAGATTGCATCAGCGAATTGAAAAAAGTTGCAGCAACAAAAGGAACATTTGCTTCAATGAAAATGAATGATGTAAGTTTCACTCAAATGCCTCATGGGCAATATTGCCTTACGTCATACGAGAAAGATGCTTCCGGAAAAACCCTTCGCGGTATCCGTATTGAATGTAAACAGGATGATGACAACAATTTAATTTTAACGTCAAAATCAAAAGTGGAAACTGTTACCGGAAAAAGTTTCACATCATCCACTCTTTAAAAATTTTACTTTTAATCTTTTTTTCATAAAAAAAAGGAGCCCGTAAGCTCCTTTTTTCTTTTTGATAATGATTGTTACTTGCTTAGTTTCACTTTAAGATTTGAATCGAGCACACTCAGAAAATCTTCTGTATTCAAATAGTGCTCAGGTTTGGTTTCACTTCCATAAATGCAAACAGCAAGGTCTTTTGTCATTTTTCCGCTCTCAACAGTTTCCACACAAACATCTTCCAGCGCTTTTGCAAAATGAATGAGTGGTTGGTTATTATCTAATTTGCCACGGAATTCAAAACCTCGTGTCCATGCAAAAATGGAAGCAATAGGATTTGTAGAAGTTGGTTTACCCTTCTGATGCTCTCTGAAGTGACGGGTAACAGTGCCATGAGCTGCTTCAGCTTCCATGGTTTTTCCATCAGGTGTAAGCAAGGTTGATGTCATCAGTCCTAACGAACCAAATCCCTGTGCAACGGTGTCGCTTTGCACATCACCATCATAATTTTTACAAGCCCACACAAAATTTCCATTCCACTTCAACGCACTTGCAACCATGTCATCAATCAACCGGTGCTCGTATGTAATTTTCTTTGCATCAAACTGTGCCTTAAATTCCTTTTCATAAATAGCCTGGAAAACATCTTTAAATCTTCCGTCATATTTTTTCAATATGGTATTTTTTGTTGAAAGATAAAGTGGCCAGCCTTTCTGCAATGCAACATTAAAGCAGGAACGTGCAAAACCTCCAATAGACTCATCAGTGTTATACATTGCAAGTGCAACACCATCTCCTTTGAAATTGAAAACTTCGTGTTCAATGACTGAGCCATCTTCCCCTTCAAACTTTATGGTCAGCTTACCTTTTCCTTTAGTTACAAAATCAGTAGCTCGATACTGATCACCAAAAGCATGACGACCGATACATATCGGAGCTGTCCAGTTGGGAACCAAACGGGGAATATTTTTGCAAACAATCGGTTCTCTGAAAACTGTTCCATCCAGAATATTTCTGATTGTTCCGTTTGGAGATTTCCACATTTGTTTAAGATTAAATTCTTTTACTCGTGCTTCATCAGGAGTAATAGTAGCACACTTTATACCTACATTATATTTTTTTATTGCTTCAGCAGCTTCAACAGTTACCTGATCATTGGTAGCATCACGATGTTCAATTCCCAGATCGAAATATTTAATATCCACATCAAGATAAGGCAATATCAATCTGTCCTTTATAAATTTCCAGATTACGCGGGTCATTTCATCCCCGTCAAGTTCTACCACAGGATTGGCTACTTTAATTTTTTCCATTTTGAAAACGTATTTTTTTACAGCCGCAAAAATAGTATTTTAGATAATGAATCTTCTTCGAAACTTTTTAAACTAATCAACTAAAATTCAACACCGGAAACGGATGAATTACTTATTAGAATAATCAGGATTAAAGATAAACCAAGCGGCAAGCACAATGAACAAAAACCCTACTGCATAATTCCATGTAAATTTTTCGCCCAGATACCAAACTGAAAAAATACTGAACACAACGAGGGTAATAATTTCCTGAATGACTTTAAGCTGAGCCACCGAAAAAGTGCTGCTTCCAATTCTGTTGGCAGGAACCATAAAACAGTACTCCACAAAAGCAATAAGCCATGAAATGATAATAACTTTCCACAGCGGAGTTTCTTTAAATTTTAAATGGCCATACCAGGCAAACGTCATAAAAATATTGGAGATGAGTAATAAAATAATGGTGCGCATAAAATATAAATATTGAGCCGCAAATCTATTTTAAACTAAAATGCGCCATTAGCCCTTTATAAGAGTTGATTGATTGGTCAATGTGGTGGGGTCTTTAGTTGAATTGTTAAAAAAATTATCGTTTTGAAAAGCTTAACTAAACCCAATAGTAACGCACCTTTCACCATTATGAAACCATGACAAAAAGTAAGTTGTTAGCATTCAAGTGGTTGATTAGTACAATTCCCTTTATGAATTTCTACAAAAAACCATTTCACCAACAAGAGTTTTTGCCCACGATTAGTTGCTGACATACTACCATTTGAGAAACTTAAATATTTAGCTTTGCAACCTTAATTTAAAATTATGATGTTTTTTATTCGAAAAGTAATGCTGGCCTTATGCCTCGGTTTACCCCTTGCAGGCTGGTCGCAGACAGGAATCATCAGAGGTGTTTTACTTGATGACAAAAGTGTTCCGTTAACTGATGAAACGGTGCTTTTAAGAGGAACCAACAATCAGGCGGTAACAGACAAGGATGGTAAGTTTGCTATTGAAAATGTAGCTTACGGAACCTACATGTTAACAGTTCAGGATGTAGCTTACAGCGGGTTTTCAAAAGAAATTAAAGTCAGCGAAGCCGAAACGGATCTTGGAGAAATCAAGCTCACCTACACTCCGGGTACACAAACCAATGAAGCAGATATTCCTGTGGTAACATTGGATGAAGATGAAGTTCAGTCATCATCAGCACAGGCAAGTGTATCAAGTGTGCTTGGAGCAGCGCGTGACGCTTTTCAGTCGGCTGCTAATTTCAACTTCAGTATTGCACGTTTCAAAACACGTGGATATGACAGTGAGCACTTCCCTACATTGATGAACGGTATTGCCGAAGAAGATTTGACGAATGGTCGCACAGCTTACTCAAGCTGGTCAGGCTTGAATGATGTATTGCGTTCAAGAGAATCTACATCAGGACTGAACCCTGCCAATTATGCTTTTGGTGGTGTTGGCGGTTCTTATGCCATTGACTCAAGAGCAGCACGTCAGCGCAAACAAATTCAGGCAACTTATTCTTTGACCAATCGCACTTATAACAACAGACTGATGCTGACTTATGGAAGCGGATTCAACAAAAAAGGTTGGGCCTTTGCAGCTTCTATCTCTAAAAGATGGGCTAAAGAAGGTTATATCAAAGGAACTTACTATGATGGATTTGCTTACTATCTGGGTGTTTCAAAACTTATAGACAGACATGAAATTGATTTCACAATATTAGGAAGTCAGTCAGAAAGTGCACGTTCATCCACCAATACGCAGGAAGTTTATGACATTACAGGTGATCACTATTACAACTCCAACTGGGGTTATCAGAATGGTAAAATGCGTAATGCCAACATCGGAAGAAATCATCAACCGGTATTTATTTTGAATCATGAGTATAAGGTAAGTAACTCCACTTCATGGTTTACTTCCATGTCGTTTACTACAGGCAAGAGAGAAAGCACTGCTCTAAACTGGTTTGCTGCTGACCCTCGTCCAACTTATTACCGCAATCTGCCTTCATGGCAAACAGACTCTACACTTGCTGCAGAGGTATATAATACTTTAAAAGAAAATCCTTCTTTATTGCAGCTTAACTGGGATAACATGATTTTGGGTAACAGCGAAAATATACAGACCGTTACCAATGCAAATGGAGTTGCCGGTGAAACCGTTACCGGAAAACAGGCTTTGTATCTGGTGGAGAACCGGGTTATTCAAACCAACCGTTTTAGTGTAAGCACCAACATGAATACTATTGTGGATGACAATGTAACTATCAGCAGCGGATTATCCTATCAGAAACAAACATCACGCTATTATAAAGAAGCTGAAGATTTGTTAGGTGCTGATTTTTTTGTTGACATTGACAAATTTGCTGATCAGGATTTTCAGGATGAGCAACTCAGTCAGAGCGACCTGAACAATCCAAACAGAATTGTAAAAGAAGGCGATCGTTTTGGATATGATTACGAAGCACACATCACACATGCCGAAGCATGGTCGCAGGCAGTTGCCAAATACAACCGCATAGATTTATTCGGAGCAATTAAAGCTGCTTACACTTCAGTATATCGTCAGGGCAATTACAGAAATGGTTTGTTCCCTGATGACTCTTATGGTAAATCAAAAACTTATGTTTTTCCTGACATCGGAATTAAAGGCGGAATCACCTATAAAATTAATGGACGTAATTATGTTTTTGCCAATGCAGGATACATGACACAGGCTCCATTCTTTAACAACATGTATTTGTCGCCTCGCTCACGCAGTACGGTAGTAGCAAATCCTACGAGCGAAAAAATCAGTTCAGTTGAAGGAGGCTATTTATTTACAGCTCCTAAACTGAAAGGAAAACTCAAACTATATTACACCAATTTTACTGATGGAACAGAAACCCGTTCTTATTATCTGCAGGGTTTTGGAACCAACAGTTATGTGAATTATACCATGAGTGATATTGAAAAAGTACATACAGGAACTGAAATTTCAGTGGATGCAAATCTGGGTATGGGATTCTCTGCCATTGCAGTGGCTGCCATCGGACAATACTATTACAGCAGCCGCCCCAATGCAACTATTACTGTGGATAACACAAACACCGTTCAGTCAAGCGGCAATGTCATCTATATGAAAAACCTGCATGTTGACAACACTCCTCAGAATGCATACAGCTTTGGTATTAACTATCGTTCTAAGAAATTCTGGTATGTAAATCTGAATGCCAACTATTTCACAAATATGTATGTGGATGTGACTCCGGCACGCAGAACTGCAGATGTAATTGACGGCTTGGATGAAAACAGCCAGGTGCGCGAACAGATTCTTAGCCAACAGCGTTATGACAATCAGTTTACACTCGATTTGAATGGAGGATGGTCAATGAAACTGAACAATAAAATAAAAGCACTTAAGCGTAATTCCTTCCTGTTGCTGAACCTCAGCATCAACAACCTGTTGGATAATAAAGACATTATCAACTATGGTTATGAGCAAGGACGCATTGACAAAGCTGCATTGCTTACAAGAGGTGTAGATGTGTTTGCTCCTAAATACAGCTATGCTTTCGGCAGAACTTATATGCTGAATATAATACTCAGATTTAATTAATAAATATAAAAATTACATAACTCGAAAATTCAAAATACAATGATAAAAGCAATTAAAACATTCACAGCCTTTGCTCTTTTGGCAGTAATGGTAAGCACAGTTTCATGTGTTAAAAAAGATGATTTTGACAATGCCCCTACCACCAATATAGATCCGGACATTGTAACCAACACAACAGTAGCCAATGTGGTTGCACTTACAAATCCTTCAGCTCCGCAAATGATTACTAATGATATGATATTTTCTGCTATAGTGGTAGCTGATGACAAATCAGGAAACTATTATAAAGAAATGATTGTGCAGGACAGCACGGCAGGTATCAGTATTTTGCTCGACCAGCCATCATACTTTACATCTTTCTTCATTGGAAGACGTGTGTTTGTAAAAGCAAAAGGTTTATACATTCAATCCGTGAACGGTACTCCTAAAATTGGTGTGTTGAATAACGGTTCTGTATCAGCAATTCCTGCAACGCTTATCGGCAATTATATTGTTGGTGGAAAATGGGGATTGTCTGTTATTCCGGCAAAACGTAATCTGAATACGCTTACCGATGCTGACCTCAACACACTGGTGCAGTTTGATTCAGTTGGATTCAGCCCTGCCGATGTAGGACAGACCTATGCTGATGCTGCAAATAAATTAACAGTAAACCGCACAGTGAAAGATTGCAACAACAATTCACTGATTGTTCGCACTAGTGGTTATGCAAATTTTGCTTCTTCTGTAATTCCATGTAAAGGCGGAAACCTTACAGCCATTTATCAGAAATATAACACCACAGCTCAGGTATTTATCCGCGATGAAAGTGATTTTACAGCAAATCAGGAACGTTGTGATGGAATGGTTTGCACAATCACTTACCTGAGCATTGACAGTTTGCGTAATATGTTTGCCGCAGGCACAACAACCATTCCCGGAGGAATTCATATCAAAGCAACCGTTACATCTGACTATACTACCAATGCACTGGCAACAGGTAATATTATTTTTCAGGATGCTACTGCCGGAATTTGTATTCGTTTCACCTCTACTCCAAACTATACGCTGGGTACACAGGTTGACCTGAATGTTGGCGGATTGAGTTTATCGGAATATAATGGAAATGGATGGTTGCAAATCAATAATGCTGCTGCAGGAACCATTATCAGTGGATTACCTTCTATAACTCCAACAGAAATTACTCTTGCAGATGCAACTGCTAATTTTGAGAAATATGAATCTATGCTGATAAAAGTAGTTAACGTTACCATCAACAACGGAACAGCAACTACTTATTATGGTGCATCATCTGGTAAACTTACAATAAGTGATGGCACTACGCCTAATTCAATTGTGCTTTACACCAGAAGTGCAGCAACCTTTGCAAGCTCAAGCACACCTACAACACCTGTAAGCATAACAGGTATTCTGACACAATTCTATTCTGATAAACAACTTCAGATCAGAAATCTCAGTGATGTACAATAATTATTAAATAAAAAAATGCAAGACGAGGCTTTGAAAAAATTTTCAAAGCCTCGTCTTGTCTTAAAACAATTTCAACATGCGTAAAATTTTTCTTCTTTTTATCTTCGTTTCGCTAACTCTTATAACACAGGCTCAGGTAACTGATATTGCCACTGCAAGAACCTATGCAACCGGCACACAGGTTACCATCAGTGGAGTATGTCAGAATGGTCAGGAACTTGGCAACATCCGGTACATCAATGATGGAACAGGCAGCATGGCTGTTTTTGGAAACGCTATCAGCAGCACAGTAAAAGGTGATGTTATTCAGGCAACAGGAACTTTAAGTGATTATTTCGGCCTGCTCGAATTGTCAAATATTACAACATGGCAATTATTGAGCAGTGGCAATAATCCGCCCTCACCCATAGTATCTACTCCGCTTCAGCTAAATGAAAATCTGGAAAGTCATCTTGTACAAATTAATGGTGCCGTATTCACCAATGCCGGAGGCATTTTCGCAGGCAATGCCAATTATGCAATTACTGCAAATGGCGAATCAGGGCAAGTGAGAATAGCAGCCAACACCAACCTGGTTGGAACAACTATTCCTACAGGTGCTGTAAGTATTGTAGCCATCTGCAGCCAGTATCAGTCCATTTATCAGTTGTTGCCGCGTGATACCAATGATTTGTTTGTATCATCTGCATTTTATATCACAAATCCTCCAACTCAACAAAATATTTCATCAACAGGATTTGATGTTAACTGGGAAACAAATTTACCCGGATCCACTTTTATCAAATATGGAATCACACCAAATCTCGAATTAGGAATTTTGAACGGAACCGGAGGCAGCACCAGTCATTCTGTTTCATTAAGCGGTGCTTCACCTTCACAGGTTTATTATGTTCAGGCATATTCAGTGAATGGAAATGATACAGCATCATCTGCATTAAAAATTTATATGACTTCGTCCTTATCAAGTGGAGTGATGAAAGTATATTTCAACAAAACTGTGGACAATAATTATGCGTGGTCACCTGCGAATTATGCTGTGCAATTACCCGGAAAATTTCAGGATACCATTGCAGCTTACATCAATCGTGCACAACAAAGTCTGGATATTGCCATTTATAATTTCGACAGTAATAATACAGGACTTATCATACAAGCTATTAATGATGCTTATGCAAGAGGTGTCACTGTTCGAATAATTTATGATGGAGGCAATACCAATAATGCCATTACACAACTGAATGCTTCTATTGAAAAATTACCATCACCAACTACTCCTCCTGCTTATTATGGAATTATGCATAATAAATTTATTGTGATAGATGCGCACAGCAGCAATGCTGATTTGGCTTATGTAATATCAGGCTCCACAAATTTTACGGATGGCCAATTGAACACTGATGCCAATAACATGATAATTATTCAGGATAAATCGCTGGCCATTGGTTACACCATGGAGTTTGAAGAGATGTGGGGAAGTAACACCGCACAGCCTAACGCTGCAAATTCAAAATTCGGTCCTGACAAAACAGATAATACCCCACACGAATATTTAATTAACGGCAGCAGAGTTGAATCTTATTTCAGCCCTTCTGACAATGTAAACAATCAAATTATAAATGCTGTAAACAGTGCCGACAACGAAATGGAATTTGCGCTTTTGGTGTTCACTCGCTTTGATATTGCATTTGCTGCAGAAGACCGTATTGCCAATCACAACGTAACTGCCTATGGCATGGTGGAAGATACCGGAAGTGGCGGAGGTTATGCATACAGCATTTTGCAAACAGTGATGGGGAATGATCTGATGCTTTATAATCATAATTTACAAACAGGATTGCTACATCACAAATACCTGATTGTGGACCAGGGAAACCCTTCAAGCGACCCACTTGTGCTTACAGGTTCACATAACTGGAGCACAACTGCCAATCAGAAAAATGATGAGAATACACTTGTGGTTCATAACAGAGATATCGCCAATCAGTATTATCAGGAGTTTGTAAAACGCTTTACTGCGAATGGTGGAGTGCTTTCAGTTGCAGAGAACAAAAATGATTTCGGATATGCATTGTACCCTAATCCTGCAACAAATCATATATATCTGCAATTGCAAAACACAAATGAGTTCCGGTTCAGATTGTTTGATATGAAAGGCGCAATGTTGATGGAAAATATCTATAACACGATAGCTCCTGCCGATATTTCATTGGAAAAACTAAAGTCGGGTTGTTATGTTTATCAGATACAAACCACCAAAGGTGTTAAAACAGGCAAGTTGTTGATTAATCAGAAGTAAATCTGAATTATAACAAACTCACTGAAATAGAATTTTTCAACACTACGCAAACTGCCTTTAAACATTCTGTAGTTTTGTGGGTTACACACGTATGCAAACTGAGCACGAGAACATAGAAGTTTACGGAGCACGAGAACATAATCTTAAAAATATTGATGTTGTAATTCCACGCGAAAAACTTGTTGTAATAACAGGCTTGAGTGGCAGCGGAAAATCTTCTTTGGCATTCGACACTATTTATGCTGAAGGACAACGAAGATATATGGAGAGTTTCAGCGCCTATGCCCGTCAGTTTTTAGGTTCGATGGAGCGGCCTGATGTAGATAAAATAAACGGCCTCTCCCCTGTCATCAGCATAGAACAAAAAACTACTAACCAAAATCCGCGCTCAACAGTTGGAACGGTAACTGAAATTTATGATTTCCTTCGTCTGATGTTCGCTCGCGCTGGTGAAGCATACTCCTACATCACCGGAGATAAAATGATACGGTTAAGTGACGAACAGATTGTTGATATTATACTTAAAGAGTATGAGGATAAACAAATCACCATTTTATCGCCTGTGGTTAAAGCGCGTAAAGGTCACTACCGTGAGTTGTTTGAGCAGATCCGTATTTCAGGATTTATACGTGTACGCATTGATGGTGAAATAACGGAAATTAAAAAAGGATTGCAGGCCGATCGCTACAAAACGCATGACATAGAAATTGTAGTGGATAAAATATCAGTGAGTGAAGCTTCGCGAAACCGTATTTCCGATACTGTGAAAACTGCTATGAAATTCGGAAAAAACACTTTGATGGTCCATACTGAAGGTGCAAAAAAAATCCGCTATTTCAGTCGCAATCTGATGTGTCCGGTTTCAGGAATTTCGTATGATGAACCTGCACCAAATACTTTTTCATTCAACTCTCCTTATGGTGCATGCCCCAAATGCAATGGCTTAGGAACTATTCCGGAAATTGATATGTCGGTTGTAATTCCTAATCCTAAAAAAACCATTCGTCAGGGAGGGTTAGCGCCAATTGGTGAGTACAAAAACAACTGGATATTTAATGAGTTGGATCAGATTGGAAAGAAATACGGTTACACACTAAATACACCCGTAGAAGATATTCCTGAGGAAGCCATGTCGGTAATACTTTATGGAACTGATGAGATTTCCGGCAATATTCATTCACACTCGGGCCATGATGTAACTTTTGAAGGAATTGTAAGTTTCTTAATCAATCAATACGAAGAAACATCATCTCCATCAGTAAAAAAATGGGCTCAGAGTTTTATGGTAAAAAACATTTGCCCTGAATGTAATGGAACCCGATTGAAAAAAGAATCGCTATGGTTTAAGATAAATGAAAAAAATATTGCTGAATTGTCGAATATGGATTTAAGTGAATTGCAGAATTGGCTTCAGCAACTGCCTGTGCATTTAACTGACAAACAAAAAACCATAGCAACAGAAGTCTTAAAAGAAATCACAAAGCGAGTAGGATTCCTACTCGATGTAGGTCTTGATTATATCACTCTTAATCGCAGTACACGAAGTCTTTCAGGAGGTGAATCGCAACGCATAAGACTTGCCACACAAATTGGTTCGCAATTGGTAGGAGTACTTTATATTTTGGATGAGCCTTCAATTGGTTTGCATCAACGCGACAATAAAAGGCTGATAACTGCATTGAAAGAACTGCGTGATTTAGGCAACACTGTTATTGTTGTGGAACATGACAGAGAAACTATTGAAGCTGCAGACTATGTGATTGACCTCGGTCCCGGTGCAGGAAACTTCGGAGGTAATGTAGTTGCAACAGGCACACCGGAAGAAACGCTGAATCAGGATTCACTCACTGCCCATTACCTCAGTGGAAAAATTAAAATGCCTGATTCAAAGCTTAGAAAAGGAAATGGAAAAAAAATCACCATTAATGGTGCGAGAGGCAACAATTTAAAAAATATTTCTGTGAGTCTTCCACTGGGCAAGTTGATTTGTGTAACCGGTGTTTCAGGAAGCGGCAAATCTACACTCATCAATGAAACACTTTATCCGGCATTGAATCATCACTTTTTCCGTTCCTTAGCCAAACCGCTTCCCTACACCAACATCAAAGGCCTTGAAAATATTGATAAGGTAATTGAAATAGATCAGTCGCCAATCGGTCGCACACCACGAAGTAATCCTGCTACTTACACAGGAGTATTTACCGACATCAGAAATTTATTTGCACAACTTCCTGAGGCAAAAATCAGAGGATATTCTCCGGGTTCGTTTTCATTTAATGTAGTTGGCGGACGATGTGATACATGCCTGGGTGCAGGTTTGAAAATTATTCAGATGAACTTTCTTCCTGACGTACATGTACACTGCGAAACCTGTGGAGGTCAGCGTTACAAACGTGAAATTCTTGAAGTGAGATACAGAGGTAAGTCCATCAGTGATGTTCTGAATCTGAGCATTGATGAAGCTGTTGAATTTTTCAGCAACCTTCCGGCCATTCTTCATAAAATAAAAACATTGAAAGATGTAGGCTTAGGATATATCACACTCGGACAATCGTCCACTACGCTTTCAGGAGGAGAAGCACAGCGTGTTAAACTTGCCACAGAACTGTCTAAGAAAGACACCGGAAACACTTTTTATATTCTGGATGAGCCAACAACAGGATTACATTTTGAAGATGTAAGAATCCTACTTATGGTATTACAGCAATTAGTTGATAAGGGAAATACTGTGGTAGTAATAGAACATAACATGGATGTTATTCGTGCTGCTGATCACATAATTGACCTGGGTCCAGAAGGCGGAATGAAAGGCGGAACGGTGATTGCTGAAGGTACTCCTGAACAAATAATCAAAAACAAATTAAGTATCACCGGAAAATATCTCGAAAAAGAAATTGAATGGCACAACAAAATGTTAGTGCTATAATTTTCTGCAAAACAAAAACCTTTGCTTCCCTGTGATATCTTTCACCAATTCAATATCAGAAAATCCTGTACGCTGATAAATCTCTAAAGTACTTTCAGCATAAACAGGATTTATCTCCAGAAATATTTTTCCCTCGCTTTTTAATTTCTTCTCTGCGAAACGGGCTATTGCCTCGTAAAATTCCAACGGGTTGGATGCAAACAAAGCCAGATGCGGTTCATAATTTATCACATTGGCATGCATGAATTCTTTTTCATCAATTGCAACATAGGGCGGATTGGACACTATCAAATCAAATGTTGGATATTTCTCCATAGCAGGATGTAAGATGTCATCGCTGACAAAATTTATCTGTACATTTTGATTTTTTGAATTTTCTGAAGCTACTGCCAGTGCGCGTTCCGAAACATCTACAGCATACACTCTTGCCTTCGGATATTTTTTTGAAAGCTCAACAGCAATACAGCCGGATCCTGTTCCAATATCAATGGCAGTAAAACTACCCCTCTCTGATTTCTTATAAACAAGCTCCAACAGTTCCTCTGTTTCAGGACGTGGAATTAATACATCTTTATTTACCACATACCGCCTTCCCATAAAGTATGCAAACCCTAATACATATTGCACCGGCTCCGACTTTTTGAGTCGTGACAAAACTTCCTCCAACCAGGTTTCTTCAGTCTGTTCAACTTCAGCATCAGGGTTCAACATTTTAGATTCGACCATATAATCTGATACGAAACGGGCAATGGCCATACTCTCCTCCCTGTCATAAACAGTGCTCAGTTCTGTTGCAATTCTGTTTAATAAATCTTTGCTGCGCATGAGTATATAAAGTTTGTAAACATATCATTTATTTTACTTTTGTGGTCAATGCCGGATTTGTTTTCAGATGAAAAATATATGCAACGCTGTATTGAGTTGGCTCTTATGGCTGGCGGGAATACGGCTCCCAATCCATTGGTAGGAAGTATTGTTGTGCATAATAACATAATCATTGGCGAAGGATATCATGAAAGATACGGGCAGGCACATGCCGAAGTAAATGCCATAAATTCAGTAAAAGATAAAAGCTTGCTGAAGGATTCTGTGCTGTATGTTACTCTGGAACCATGTTCTCATCACGGAAAAACACCTCCGTGCAGCGAGCGCATCGTAAGAGAAGGAATAAAAAAAGTTGTGGTAGGAACCATCGACACATCTGCAAAAGTGAACGGCAAAGGGATAGATTTTTTAAGAAATCAAGGTATTGAAGTAATTATTCCTGTCCTGGAAAATGAATGTCGTTTTTTGAACAGACGGTTCTTTACGTTTCATGAAAAGAAGAGACCTTACATCATTCTTAAATGGGCACAGAGTGCTGATGGTTTTATAGCTCCTGAAAAACCTTTACAGCCCATGAAAATTTCAAACGACATCAGTCACACTTTATCTCATCGTTGGCGTACCGAAGAGGCTGCTATTATGGTAGGTACCAACACTGCGCTCACAGATAATCCTCAGCTTACACCAAGGAGTTGGCAGGGAAACTCTCCGGTTCGGTTGGTAATTGACCGACATTTGCGTATTCCTGCAAACTATCATCTGAGAGATTCATCAGTAAAAACATTTTTTTACAATGAAATAAAGGATGACATTCAAGGTCTGAATTTTTTTATCAAAATTGATTTCGACAAAAATATTTTACCACAAATTTGTAATCATCTCTTTAGTGAATCAATAACTTCAGTAATTGTAGAAGGAGGCAGTGTTCTTTTAAATAGTTTTATCTCACAGAATCTTTGGGATGAAACACGTGTTTTTACCTCTGAAAAGATATTGAATTCCGGCATTCATTCACCTGTTTTTTCACTACCTGCTGCGCAAACTGAAATGTCAGGAAATGATTTACTTTCTGTTTATTATAATTCTGTCAAATGACTTTTACAACAGCGGCAGCAATTCTTACTGTTACACTTCTTTTTATCATACTCAAATATTTTGAAAAATTTGGAATTGATAATTTTCAGGGCCTCACAGCAAATTATGTAACTGCAGGAATTTGCTATTACTTTTACTCGCAAACTTCAGTTGTGGAATTTAAAAACTTTGCTGTGCAATTTTTCCCCTTTTATTTACTCATGGGATGTTTGTTTATCTCCGTGTTTTATCTGACAGCACTTTCCTCTCAGCAAAACGGTGTTTCTGTGGCAACCATAGCCAGTAAAATGTCAGTAGTTATTCCCGTATTGGCAGGTGTTGTATTATATGGAGAAAATTTTCATTCTTTAAAAATATTGGGACTGATACTAGCAGTCTTATCTGTCTATCTGACTTCAACAGGCGATCAATCATCTTTAAAAAATAAAATACTACTGCCCATACTCGTGTTCTTAGGTGCAGGCCTTGTTGATTCAAGTATAAAATATGTACAACATACTGTTCATGTTGGTTCAGCAGGTTTTTTCAGTCTGGTTTTCTTCAGTGCTTTCACAGCAGGAGTGTTGATCATCCTTTTCCGTTATTTAAAATATAACATTGAA
>Ga0209605_1000495_pt1 | contig 49126 bp, 46 predicted proteins | sample AD_UKC035_MetaG_FD_184408 | JGI IMG/M metagenome (GOLD analysis project Ga0209605, IMG submission 184408) | Active sludge microbial communities of municipal wastewater-treating anaerobic digesters from USA - AD_UKC035_MetaG (SPAdes) (version 2) | ecosystem: Engineered > Bioreactor > Anaerobic >...
GTCGTTGAAAATGCGTTCACCCAGAGAGTTCCGGCGGCATCAGGCCGCCCAGGCACGCCGCTCAACCGTCAAGGATGCGGCGTTACGTTGCGAATAGGGCGGGTCCGGGAATACCGGGGCAAGATCAGATGGGTTACGCTGGCCAATGGACGCCAGCGCAAAAGATGGCGCGCCAGGATGAAATCGCCGCTCTACTGCTGCACGCAGGTCAGGCTTTGCCTCGGGCATTAACCCGGCAAGAAGTGCTGGTCAGCGTGGACGTTGTCCCGCCAAGGGGAGCGCAATGATTTACTTCTTTGGCGACACTCACGGCCATTTCCGGCATGTGCAAGAGATCGTCTCAAGGGATCGCCCTGAGGCCATCGTCTTTCTGGGCGATTTGCAGGCACAGCGTCCACTGGAGGTTGAACTGGAAGCCATCATGGGGATGACCGACGTTTGGTTCATCCATGGCAACCACGACACAGACTCCGATGCTGACTATGACCACCTGTTTGGTTCGGCCCTGGCGGATCGAAACCTGCATGGCCGTGTGGCCCTGGTAAATGGCGTGCGCATTGCCGGGCTGGGCGGCGTGTTCCGGGGGCAGGTGTGGACGCCGCCGGTGGATTGGCTCTACGAATCGTCCGAAGAGTTCTCGGCGCGTTGCGGCAAAGGCAACCGCTGGCGTGATGGCCTGCCGCGCAAGCACCGCAGTTCCATCTTCCCCGAGGATTACTTTGGCCTGGTGTCTCAACGTGCCGATATCCTGGTGACGCACGAAGCACCCAGCGCGCACCCGCATGGCTTTGAGGCCATTGACGAACTCGCCCGCAGCCTGCGTGTCAGCAAGGCGTTTCATGGTCACCACCATGACTGCCTGGACTACAGCCGTGATCACGCCCGGCTCGGGTTCGCGGCCTTTGGAGTGGGGTTTTGCGGTGTGGCAGATATGAATGGCAGTTGCATTCAGCCTGGGAAGTTTGACCAAGCGCGGGCCAGGCGCCTGCGACAAGGAAGCGCATGAAAGATCGACGACAGGGTGCCAAGATTCAAGCCCGCTCTGCTGCATTGAGTGCGGCACTGCATGATGCGGTGGCAATCTCGCGTCTCGAAGGTCTCGAACCCGATGCGTTGACCTATGCTCTGCATGACGCAATTATCGTGGGACGTGTGGATACGCAACAGGTTGTGGCGGAGCTGCTTGCGTATGTGGAAGAGCGACAGACGCTCGACGGTTTCATCCAGTCGAGAGCATGGAAGTGACGCTGGGGGAGAGTCCTTGATATCAACCGTCGTGTATCTCATACCTCATGCAAAAGTCGGCGGCGTACCCCAAGGCGTTGGCGTACCGAAGACCACCGCAGCGTAGCGTAGCCATCACGCGTGCAAAAGACAGGCATCAGGTACTGCTGTAGGACTGCAAAACGGCGAGTGGCCGCAAACGAAAGCCACAGCTTTGGACGCACGCGGAAGCTTGTCTTGTCCCCAGGATGCGCCGTGCCCGATTTCTCCCGAAATCTGACCCAGCGGCCCCATTCTTTGTGCTGCACGCTTCAGCACAAAGAATGGGCTTTTGTACGGGGACAAGGGTGCTTTGAAAAGAGTTGCGTCCAATAAGAGTGTCACGTAGAAGCCACGATGGAGCCGTGAGCGTGTGGCCAGCGTACCGAGTTGGTTTCATTGCGGGGCTGTTTGCGCAGCAGGCTCTATAAATGTAAGCATGCGTGTTGTCATGGATCCATATAGGCGTCCATTGCGTGCCGCCTTGGTGTCAGACGACGGCTGGCAGAGGTTGCTTCTTGACATCTGTGTGTGCCGTGGTCGTGTCATCGGCAAGCCAACTGCGTGCTACCAAGCGCCGGATGTGCCCCACCACGATGCCGTGTGCATGCTGTCAGAGGTCGGCAATGGTTGACTGCCAGCTGTATGCCATGGCAAGTGGCTGACATCTGGTAACCTAGCGGTTCGCTATCGTTTTGCTTACATGAATGCACCAATGGCCGCTAGCAAATCAGAGGTCGTCAGTGTTCGCGTTGAGCCCCCCATCAAAGCCGCCATGCAAGTGGCGGCAGAGAGGGAAATGCGCAGCCTGGCCAATATGTTCGAGGTAATGGTGGTCGCCTATTGCCGTGCGCAGGGTTACCCACTGGAGGGCGTTCCCGCCGAGACATTGCCCCATACGGCTCCAACTGCGCGTAGCAATTTGCCAGGAAATCCCACGTGATTGAGCATCGACAGCTCCTTCTGGCTCAACTAGGTTTTCGTTTTGGCATTAACGGACCACATGCGGCGCGAACCATGATGCTGGGTGACTTGCGCTTGCTGTTGGCGCATACCTCGCTGGCATCCACCCGCCCTGACTATGTCACTGCCGTCGTTGAAGGCAATGTCCTAGGTAAACCTACTCGCAAGGCACGTCAGTTGGCAATGCGGCACATGGCCGCACTGTATGCGCTGGATCCTAGTAGCCCCATTTTTCGTGCGCTGCGGCGTTTATGGCCATGCGCCGAAGCAGCCCAGCCGCAGCTTGCGCTGGCTGTCGCCTTGGCGCGCGACCCCTTGCTGCGCAGTACCCAGTCTTTCATTCTTGAGCAAAGCATTGGTACTGCCGTGCCGCGTGAAGTGCTGCAAGGTGTTCTCGCAAGCCTGTACCCAGATCGCTTCAGTCCTGCGTCCTTGCAGTCTTTTGCGCAGAACGTTGGCGGCACCTGGACAGCGGCAGGCTTGCTGCAAGGCAAGGTACGCAAGACCCGTGCGGCTATCCAGCCTCACCCTGAATCGGTTGCATTGCTGCTGTTCCTTGGCTACCTGGAAGGGCGCACAGGGCAACGCCTGTTTTCATCCGACTGGATGAATTTATTGGGCAGCCCATCCGAAGAGCTGGAGGCGCTTGCCAACGCAGCATCTCACCGGGGATTGCTTGTCTTCATGAACGCTGGCGGTGTCAAGGAAGTCCGCTTTCCCGGTTACCTCACCCCTGAAGAAGAACGCATCCGCCAGGAGGTTTCGCATGTCGTCTAAGGTCGCCAAACTGGTATCGGCCTACCGCCAGCACCTCACTGTGCCCTGGCAAGCGGGGCTGGCCGCCATTCAGCGCGTGATTTTTGCGGTGTACGACAAAGCCGACGAATTGCGGTTGCGCGCCAATGTCGAAGAATTTGCTCTGGCGACCCAGCAGGCAGGCAAACAGTGGTTGCTGCTGGATGTGACCAGCGCCTTCCCTGAATGGATGGCCGCCCAGGAATACCGCGACGCCTACTTTGAATCGCCTGACGACCTTGCGGGCTACCAGGCGGGCGAACTGACCGAATTCATCGCTGACCTCACCGCCGCCCTCAAGGCGCGGATCGCAACAGAAGCCGGGCCGGATACCGTGGTGGCGCTCTTGGGTGTGGGCGCATTGTTCGGTGTTGCCCGCGTGTCCTCATTGGTCGAGGGCGTCAAGGATGCCGTCGATGGCCGCCTGCTGGTGTTCTTTCCAGGCGAATACCACCCCGAAACCCACAGCTACCGCTTGCTGGACGCCCGCGACGGCTGGAACTACCTGGCCGTGCCACTGCTGGCCCAAGGCTGACCCTCATACCCAACATCATCGAAGCAAAAGACCGCCATGCTGAACCGGGACATCTACAACAAGCCACCACAGGAAAACCGCCTCGTCAACAACGGCGTGGCCGAAGTATCCGAAGACCATTCCGAAGCAGCACAGGCCGTCCTGCGCTACGAACTGGAAACTTTCGTCTGCGACGGCCAGTACGCGACGGGCCTGGAAACCATCCTCGACAAATTCCTGCTCAACCTGGATAGCGGAACCGAGCAGCCGGGGGTATGGATTTCCGGCTTCTACGGCAGCGGCAAGTCTCACTTGGCCAAAATGTTGCGCACACTATGGACAGACTATGAATTCACGGGGGGCGCCACCGCCCGCAGCCTGGCCAAGCTGCCCACCAGCGTGTTTGAACAGCTCAAGGAGCTCAGCACCCACGGCAAACGCCACGGCGGCCTGCATGCCGCAGCAGGCAAGCTGGGAGCGGGGGCAGGGGACAAAGTGCGGCTGGCACTGCTGGGCATCATCTTCAAATCCAAAGGGCTGCCCGAGCAATACAACCAGGCGCAATTCGTGCTGTGGATGCGCCATGAGGGCATCCTGCCCGCAGTTGAAGCGGAATTGACGGCAACAGGGCGCAGTTTGGCGCAAGAGCTGCCACACATGTACGTCTCAGCCCCACTGCTCAAGGCCTTGCTCAAAGTCCGCCCTGACTTGGCCCACACCGAAGCCGACGCGCGCAAGCTGCTCAAGGAGCAATTCCCCCAGGTGCAGGATGTCACCAGCGAGCAAATGACGCTCGCCATCGAGGCCGCGTTGGCCGAGGGCGGCAAGTTTCCGCTCACGCTCGTCGTGCTCGACGAGGTGCAGCAATACATCGGCACCGACGCAGAAAAAGCCTTCCAGGTGCAAGAGGTCACAGAAACTTTGACCAAACACTTCAATGGCAAGCTGCTTTTTGTCGGTACCGGCCAATCGGCCCTGTCTGGCATGCCCAACCTCCAGCGTCTGCTGGGGCGTTTCCCTGTGCCGGTCATGCTGGGTGACTGGGATGTGGAGAACGTCACGCGGCAAATCATCCTGGCCAAAAAACCCACGGCTCAACCGCAGGTCGAACAAGTCTGGCGCGACAACCTGGGCGAAATCTCCCGCCACCTGCGCGGCACCAAGCTGGAGCACGTCACCGACGATGAAAGCGTGATGACCTCCGACTACCCACTGCTGCCCGTGCGCCGCCGATTCTGGGAACGGGTGCTGCGCACCATCGACACCACCGGCACCGTCTCGCAACTGCGCAGCCAATTGCGCGTGGTGCACGAGGCCGTGCTCGCAACCGCCAACGCGCCCTTGGGCCACGTCGTGGCCGGCGATTTCCTCTACGACCAGATTGCCGCCAACCTGGTCTCCACCGCCCAGTTGCCCAAAGAAGTATTCGAGAACGTGCAGCGCCTTGCGGCGGGGGACGAAGCTGCCCAGCTCAAATCCAGGCTGCTCAAACTCATCTATCTCATCAACAAGCTGCCCGCCGATGCCGCCATGGATATCGGCCTCAAAGCCACCGAAGAAGCGCTGGCCGACCTGTTGGTAACCAACCTCTCCGCAGGCTCTTCCGAACTGCGCAAGCAACTTCCCACACTGCTCGACCAGTTGCAAAACCAAGACCGGCTGGTCATGGCACTTGCTGGTGGCGGCGGCACCGAATATCGCCTGCAAACCCGCGAATCCAGCGCCTGGTACGACGAATTTCGCGCCCAGGAGGCCGAGCTCAAGGCGGCCCCACAGCGCGTGGAGCAAACACGGGCCAGCCTGCTCAGAACCCGTTTGGGCGAAGCGCTCAAGAAAGTGCGCGTCGCCCAGGGTGCAGACAACGTAGAGCGGCGCTTGACCCCCACCTACGACGACCGCCTACCCCGTGACCATGCTCAAAACCTCTATTTGTGGATACAGGATGGCTGGCAGACCGAAGAAAAATCCGTCCTTGCCGAGGCCAAGGCTCTGGGCACCGACAACCCCAGCCTGTTTGCCTTTCTGCCCGCGCAGCATAAAACCGAGTTGGACAACGCCATCATTGCGTTGGAGGCCGCCCGCGCCACGCTCCAGAAAAAAGGCAGCCCTTCCACTGAAGAAGGCCGCGATGCCCAGCGCTCTATGGAAAGCCGCCAGCGCGCTGCCGAAAAGGAGCTGGCAGAGCTGCTGAACCAAATCCTCGCCGGTGCCCGCGTGTTCCAAGCAGGCGGGCAAGAGGCGCAAGACGGTAACGACCTGGCCGAGCGCATCCAGCGCGCGGCCCAGGCATCCGCCATCCGACTCTATAGTCAGTTCGACGCCGCCGATCATCCTCAATGGAGCAAGGTGCTCGATGAAGCACGCAAGGGCAGCCTCGAAGCGCTCAAGGCCGTGGGTCACACCCAGGAGGCCGATAAATACCCCGTTAGCCAGAAGCTCCTGGCCTACATCGGCCCCGGCAAGAAAGGCGCTGAAATCCGCGACCAGTTCGAGGCCCCGCCTCACGGTTGGCCGCGCGACGCCATTGACGGCGCACTCTATGCACTGCTGGCCGCAGGCCACATCAAGGCCACCGATGCCGCCTCCAAGCCCGTCGATGCCAAGAGTCTGGACCGCGCCAAGCTCACCCAGGCGAGCTTCCAGCGCGAAAGCGTCACCATCACGCCCCCGCAGCTCATCAAGATCCGCAGCCTGTTCAGCGCCGTGGGCGTGCCCTGCCAGCCCAAGGAAGAATTGGCCAAAGTGCCCGCACTGCTGGCCAAGCTGCGCGAACAGGCCGCCCAAGCGGGTGGGGTGGCCCCTGCCCCGCAGGCCCCCAAGCTCGACACCCTAGAAGCCATCGAAGCGCAAAGCGGCAACGCGCAATTGCTGGAGCTATTCACCCGCCACGATGAAATTGCGGCTCTCTCCAAAACTTGGAGCCAAACAGCCCAGGCCATCGCTGAGCGCCTGCCCGTCTGGCGCAAGCTGGGTGACTTGCTGCGCCACGCCAAGGCGCTGGGGCCTCATGCGGCATTGAAGGCCGAGGTGGACGCCATCGAAGCCCAACGCAGCCTGCTGGCCGAACCTGACCCCGTGCGCCCTCTGCTGGACAAAGCCGCTGACCTGCTGCGCCAGGCCCTGAACGCCAAGCTGGGCGATTTTCAAGACACCCACGAACAACAGCAAGCCCAGCTCCAGGCCGACCTTGACTGGAACAAGCTCACCGAAGAACAGCGAGCCACTTTGCGAGCCCAGCATCACCTTGCAGCCCCAACGCCCCCTCTGCTGGGCACGCCGGAGCAACTGCAAGATGCGCTGGACGAATGCGACCTGGAGCACTGGGTTTCCAAAACCCAAGCCCTGCCCAGCCGCTTTGACGCCGCGCGCTACGCCGCCGCGCAACTGCTCAAGCCCAACGTCGTGCATGTGACGCTGCCCAAACGCACCCTGAACGATGAAGCTGAACTGAAAACATGGCTGGCCGAAGTGGCGGCTTTGCTTGGTGACAAGCTCAAGCAAGGCCCGGTAGCGCTATGAACACGCTCTTTCACGCCATTGCCGTGAGGTCGGCCGACCGCTTTACGTGTGTTAGACTGCTCACAACAACACCCGCCACACTTCAGGCCTGCGCGCAAGCGCTTGCACAGTGCTCCCAGGGCGGGTTTCTCTTTTCTGGGCCGCTCTTGCCATGAAATACAGCAAGGCCGCCCTGCCCATCGCAGACCTGCTTGCACGCTGGCGGGCAAAGGGTCTGCACATTCCCGATACCGCCGCTGCTGAGCGTGCCCTGACCTTTGTCGGCTACTTTCGCTTGCGTGGCTATGCCCTACCGCTGATGCAACAACAGCCGAGCGGCAATCGGGTCTTCAAGGCCGGGGTGAGTTTCGCCGACATCCTGGCGCGCTACGAACTCGACCGCGACTTGCGACGCATCACGCTGGGGCAATTGGAACGCATCGAAGTTGCCATGCGCACCGTCATCAGCAATCAGATGTCGCTGCAATATGGGCCCTTCTGGTACCTCAACCACCCCATGCAAGTGCTGGGCCACGCCACTGGCTCCAAGGGCAGGCCAGAAGCGTTCAGTATCGGCAGCTTTCTTGGGGAGGTCGAGCGAGAGACGCACCGCTCCAAGGATCTCTTTGCCCAGCACTACTTCAACACCTACACCGATCCCCTTCTGCCGCCCAGTTGGCTGATGGCCGAATGCCTGTCGTTTGGCAAGTGGTCCAAGCTCTACAAACATTTGCAGAAAGCTGACCCTGCGCACCCCAACCCCAAGAAAGAAGTGGCCAAAGCCTTTGGCTTATCGGTGCCCTTGCTGGAATCTTGGCTCCATGCGCTGACCATTCTGCGCAACACCTGCGCCCACCATGGCCGCGTGTGGAACCGCCGCTTCGCCTATCGGCCTGAAATCTACGCCCACGCCAAACCCCACTTTGCCGACCAACAAAGTTACTACTGCCTGGCCGTCGTCATGCGCTTGTTCTCCCGTCCCGTCGATCCCAACGACGAATGGCCTGTGCAACTGATGGACTTGCTCAAAGCCCACGCAGGCATCAACCCGGCAGACATGGGCTTTCCCGCAGGCTGGGAGGCAGACCCTATTTGGAATTGATGGCATGAACACAAAAAACAGTCTCCCCCTGCCCAAGCCCCTTCGCACCCAGCTCGAAGCCACCGTCAAAGCCGCCCGCGACATTGCCGAAAACGCCGCGCAAGCCGCCTTGACCCAACTGGCCGTGGGCGATGCCCGTGCGCCCGACTACCTGGGCGAAGACCGCAAAGCCCTGCGCCGCCGCCTGCGCGCCCACGGCCGCGCCCTGGGCGACACGCTGGGCGCAGACAGCAGCCAAACCACCCGCCACCTGACCTGGGAAGTGGCCTACCAGCACTGGCACCGCATGCTGTTTGCCCGCTTTCTGGCTGAAAACGGCCTGCTGCTGTGGGAGATAGGCGCAGCCGTTTCGCTGGACGACTGCGAAGCCCTGGTGCAAGAGGCCGACCCCGCCATGAACCTGGGTGCCAAAACCCGGTGGGAGCTGGCCGGCAAGCTCGCCGCCCGCATGCTGCCCCAGGTGTTCAAGCCCCAAAGCCCCGTGTTCGAACTGGCCTTTGCCCCCGAGCACCAGCGCGAGCTGGAGCGCCTGCTGGCCGCGCTGCCCGTGGAAGTCTTCCAGGCCAGCGACAGCCTGGGCTGGGTCTATCAGTTCTGGCAGGCCAAGCGCAAGGATGAAGTCAACGCCTCGGAAGTGAAGATCGGTGCCGACGAGCTGCCCGCCGTCACCCAGCTTTTTACCGAGCCCTACATGGTGGACTTTTTGCTGCACAACAGCCTGGGCGCCTGGTGGCATACACGGTATGGACAGCGCCACCCCGGCCAGCCCAGCCCCGTGCCGCTCACCTACCTGCGCACCCTGGAAGACGGCACACCCGCCGCAGGCACCTTCGCAGGCTGGCCCAACAGTTTGAAAGACTTCAAGCTGCTCGACCCCTGCTGCGGCTCCGGCCACTTTCTGGTCGCAGCCTTCTTGATGCTGGTGCCCATGCGCATGGCCGCCGAAGGGCTCACGGCGCAGGATGCCGTGGACTACGTGCTGCAAGACAACCTGCACGGCCTGGAGCTGGACGCCCGCTGCGTGGAAATTGCCGTCTTCGCCCTGGCCCTGGCTGCCTGGCGCTACCCCGACGAAAACGGCGACCCACTGGGCGTGCGCCCCGACATGCCCGCCCCCCAGGTGGCCTGCTGCGGCCTGAAGGTAGCCGCCAAGCCCGAGGACTGGATGGCCCTGGTGGCCGACGACGCGCCCAACGCCCCACTGCTGCGCCAGGAACTGCGCCTGCTGCACGCCAGCTTTGCCCAGGCCCCGCTGCTGGGCAGCCTGCTCGACCCCGCCCGCAGCCTGAAGAACGACCTCGCCACCTCCAGCTTCGACACCCTGCGCGGGCTGCTCCACCAAGCCCTGGCCACCGAGCGCCCCGCCACACTCTGGGGTGCAGGCAACGAGCTGCAAGACGACCATTGGGACCTGGCCCTGACCGCCCAAGGCTTGCTGGACGCCGCGCGGCTGCTGGACGGGCGCTACCACCTGGTCGTCACCAACGTGCCCTACCTGGCACGCGGCAAGCAAAACGACGCGCTGAAAAAATACTGCGCCACCCACTACCCCGAGGCCAAGAACGACCTGGCCAATGTGTTTCTGGAGCGTTGCCTGGAGCTGGCCTTGCCCCCCTCACCCTCAGAAAAAGGGGCCGCGGGCCAGGGCGTGGTGCAAATCGTCATGCCGCAGAACTGGCTGTTTCTCACCAGCTACAAAAAGCAGCGTGAATCGCTGCTGAAGCGTGTGCAGTGGAACCTGCTGGCGCGACTGGGTGAAGGCGGTTTTGACAGCCCACAAGCCGCTGGGGCCTTCATCATTTTGCTGACCCAAACCCGCGCCCAGGCGCCTGTGGATTTTCTGCTGCATGGCGTGGATGCCAGCGCACCCAAGGCGGCGCAGGACAAGGCGGTGCTGCTGCGCGAGGGGGATGTAGTGGCGGTAAGCCAGAAGGGGCAGTTGGGGAATCCGGATGCGCGGATTGCACTAGAGGTTGCAACCGGGGAGAAGCTGCTTGAGCTATACGCAGTTGGTTTGCAAGGTGTTTCCACCAGCGATAACCCGCGTTTTCGATGCGGCTTCTGGGAGCTGATTTCTTATGCTGATGGTTGGCGCTGGTTCCAAGGTGGAGTGGATGAATCGCAGCACTATGGCGGTGGCGATTCAGTTGTTTGGCTTGCCCCCCGATGGCCACCCCAAACTGCTCCACTTATGGCCGGTCAAACTGCTCCAGGCAGGACGGTCGGATTATGACGATTCGGGCGTGATGGCGATGCGTGCGGCAGCCTCCTTCAGACGGTAGCTCTTGCCCTCGAACTCCAGCATCGCGCAGCGGTGCATGAGCCGGTCCAGGATGGTGGTGGCCATGGTGGCGTCGGCGAGGTACTTGCCCCAGTCCTGCACGACCCGGTTGGAGGTGATGACGATGGCGCGGCGCAGCTTGTAGCGCTGGTGCACGATGGCCTGCAGCAACTCGGCGCTCACGTCGGCAATGCGCCGGGCCAGGAACAGGTCATCGAGGACCAACAGGTCTGGCTCGATCCAACCCTTGAGCTGTTCGGCCTGCTCCGTCGTGCTGGCCAGCCCGTAGCAGGCGAACTCCGAGTCGGCCTCCACGTAGCGCACGTCATAGCCCTGCAACGTGGCCTGGTAGGCCACCGCCTTGGCCACATGGCTCTTGCCGGTGCCGGGTTTGCCGACGATCAATGCGTTGGCCCCCTCGCCGATGAACTTCAAGGTGTGCAGCTCGAAGCAGGCGTTGCGCGGCAGCTTGGGATTGAAGCGCCAGTCCAGGTCTGCCAGCGTGAGCCGTTCGCTCAGGCCCGAGCGCTTGAAGCGTCGCTCCATCAATCGCGAGCGGCGCCGGTCGAGCTCGTCTTGCAGCATGGCGGCCAACGTCTCCAGGAAGGGCTGCTGGGCGGCCTGGGCCTGCATCACGCGGGTGGACAGGGTGTCGGCGATGCCGGACAGGCGCAACTCGCGCAGGGCGCGTTCGATCTCGGTCATGTTCATGGCTGGGTGATCTCAGTGGTGTGCAAGCTTGTGCTGCCCGCGGTGGCGGCGTGGGCGAACAGATCGCCGTATTCGTCGGCGCTGCGGATGAGCGCGTGCTGCTGAGTGAGCGTTGAGGCCGACGGTGTCGGCGTGCCGGCCTGCAGGGCGGCCAGCGCATCGGCCAGCAGCCGCTCGGTGAGCGCCTTGACGTGCCGGTAGCTGTGCACGCCTTGCTCCATGGCGAGCGCGCAGGCCGCGTCGATGAAGTGATGGGGGTAGCGCTTGGCCAGGTTGACGATGCCCCAGAGCTTGCGCTGGCCCACGCGCCCCTCGATGGCAAATAGCATCTGGCACAGCCGAGAGGCTTGCGGCCCGATGGCGCGGGCCTGGGCCAGGATGTAGCGCGTCTCGCGCGAGGGGTTGAACACCCGTTCGGCCATGGGCAGCACCACGGTGCCAGGGCGATCGACCCGGGCGTGGGTGCGCAGCAAGGCCTGCGTGCGCAGCTCGCGAAGCTCGATGCGCCGCTCGAACAGCCGCACCAGCACCTTGGCGCCGATCGGGGCCGGGCGCGCGGCGTAGCTGCTGTGGTCGATGCGCACGCAGCCGTCGTCGCAGACCGTGCGCTGCACCTCGGTGAAGTACTGCATGCGCGTGGCTGGCAGCGGCTGCAGGTGGACGCGTTCCTCCTCGAACATGGCCTGCACCTGACGCCGCTCGGCGCCGTGGATGCGCGAGGCGGCCCATTTGGACTCCCAGTGTTCCAGGAAGGCGTTTTGCTCTTCGATGGTCTCGAAGCGCCGGCCCTTGAGCGCGGTGGCCTGGGTGTGTTGGATCGCGTTCTCCACCGTCCCCTTGCGATTCGGATCCCGCACCCGAGCCGGGTCGGCCACCACCTCGTAATGAGCGAGCGTGGCCGCGTAGACCGGATTGAGCGCGGGCTCGTACAGGTCGGGCTTCAAGACGCCCTCCTTGAGGTTGTCCAGCACGACGTAGCGGGTGGACCCGCCAAAGTAGGCCCACGCCTGCTCGTGCAGCTCGGCCCAGACCTGCTGGCTGGACTTCCAGACCACGCGGCGGAAGCTGCGCCGCGAGTAGCGCAGCGTGGCCACGAACAGCCGAGGTTTGCGCCAGCGCTCGGTGCCCGGCACCCGGGTGGGGGCGCCTTCGCCGTAGTCCACCTGCATCTCCTCGCCGGGAGCAAAGCTCAGGCGATCGAACTGTTCAGGCTCCTTGCGACGAAGCTGGGCGACGAAGCGCTTGACCGAGTTGTAGGCCCCGTCAAAGCCGTGCAGGTCGACCAGGTCCTGATAGATGGCCGTGGCGTTGCGGCCCAGGCGCAACTGCGCGTCGATGAAGGCGCGGTGCAGTTCGCACTTGGAGGTGGCCAGCGGCAGCGATACCGGTCTGAAAGTCGGTGGCCAGGGTGGAGCAGTCTGACTGGGAGGATCGGTGGCCACCCCGGGGCAGTTTGCCGGATCGACGGCCAAGCGCTGCTGATACGTCCGGATGGTGTGGCGCGAGATGCCGGTGATGCGCTCGATCTCGCGCTGGGTGGCGCCGCCCTTGAGCAGCGTCCAGATGGTGGTTTGCAGATGTGGCTTCAAGACGTTCACTCCGTTGTTCCCTCGCTCAGAGGGGGTGGAAAGTAACGTCCTGCCGGTGGGCCTTACGGCGACCGATGCACCAGCGTCAATGCATCAGGTCACCGTGGCCAGGGTGGAGCAGTTTGGGTGGCCACAAGTGGGGCAGTTTGGGTGGCCGCCGGGGGGTTTGCATCTTCGTCTGCTCGGGAGCGCGCGACCGGGACAGCGAAGGGCGTAAAAAAACCGCCTTGCGGGGCGTGTTGGTGCGGCACGGACACCTTGCCGGCAGGGGCCGCGTGAGCGGGTGCGCCGGACGCGCTTTAGTCGGTCGAGTCGCGCGTTCCAAAGCAACCACCGACAGCCGGCGGGGCCTTGGTTGGGCCCGTGGCCGGCCTCTTCCCCGTCACGTCAAGCGCCGTTCACGGCATGGGTTGGAACGTGGGTAGAAAACTGAAATCGGCCTGAAACCCGCATGAACACTAGGCCACTGGCGGAGGCGGTGAGATTCGAACTCACGAACGGTTGCCCGTTGCCGGTTTTCAAGACCGGTGCAATCGACCACTCTGCCACACCTCCGCGTCGATGCCGACGGGCGATTCTAGCGGCTGCTCGCTTGCCGGACAGCCAAAAAGAAACCCGCCGGTCAGGCGGGTTGGTTCAGGTCAGCGGGCTCCATGGCCCTCTGGCTGCGTCACTTCAGTTTGACTTCTTTGTATTCAACATGCTTGCGAGCCTTGGGGTCGAACTTCATGATCGACATCTTCTCGGGCATGGTCTTCTTGTTCTTGCTGGTGGTGTAGAAGTGACCGGTACCGGCCGTGGATTCCAGTTTGATCTTTTCGCGTCCGCCTTTGGTGGCCATGATCTGTATCCTTTGCTAGCTTAGGCTTGGCCGCGCGCCCGCATGTCGGCGAGCACGGCGTCAATGCCGATCTTGTCGATCAGGCGCAGAGCAGCGCCAGACACGCGCAGGCGCACCCAGCGGTTCTCGCTCTCGACCCAGAAGCGGCGGTACTGCAGGTTCGGCAGGAACCGGCGCTTGGTTTTGTTGTTGGCGTGGGAAACGTTGTTCCCGACCATGGGCTTCTTGCCCGTGACTTCGCACACGCGTGCCATGAGTGGTTGACTCCAGTCCATCCGGCCTTGGCTGACGCCCACTGCCTCACATGAAGCAGCCAACTCGCCTTGGCCTCACCTCGCCAGATATGGGTGGCGGTAGCCCATCAGAATGCCGGCGCGTCAGCACAATGCTGACTGCGTCGGGCAAAGCAAAGCCAGGCATTATAGCTCGATTGGCAGCGGCTCAGGCGCCGCGGCTCAGGCGCCGCGCTCGGCCTGCTGCTCCAGAAAGCGCTGGGCATCCAGCGCAGCCATGCAGCCGGTGCCGGCGCTGGTGACGGCCTGGCGGTAGACATGGTCCTGAACATCGCCGGCGGCGAACACGCCCGGCACGCTGGTCTGCGTGGCAAAACCACTCAGTCCGCCCTGGGTGCGGATGTAGCCGCCGTCCATGTCGAGTTGCCCCTTGAAAATTTCAGAGTTGGGCGAATGTCCGATGGCGATGAAGCAGCCCTGCAGACGGATGTCCTCGGTGGCGTCGCTGTCGACATGCCGGATGCGGATGCCGGTCACGCCACTGTCGTCACCCAACACTTCATCCAGCACATGAAAGGTTCGCAGCTCGATCTTGCCGGCGCTGACCTTGTCCATCAGCTTGTCCACCAGAATCGGTTCGGCACGGAACTTGTCCCGGCGATGCACCAGCGTGACTTTGCGTGCGATGTTGGACAAATACACCGCCTCTTCCACGGCGGTGTTGCCGCCGCCGATGACGCAGACGTCCTGATCGCGATAGAAGAACCCGTCGCAGGTGGCGCAGGCCGACACGCCGCGCCCCATGAAGGCCTGTTCCGACGGCAGGCCCAGATACCGCGCCGAAGCGCCGGTGGCGATGATCAGGCTGTCACAGGTGTAGCTGGCGCTGTCGCCGGTGAGCCGAAACGGTCGTGACGACAGATCGGCGGTGTGAATGTGGTCAAACACGATGTCGGTCTGAAAGCGCTCGGCATGGGCCTGAAAGCGCTGCATCAGGTCGGGGCCCTGCACGCCATCGACATCGGCGGGCCAGTTGTCCACTTCGGTGGTGGTCATCAGTTGGCCGCCCTGGGCCATGCCGGTGACCAGCAGGGGGTGCAGATTGGCGCGTGCGGCGTACACGGCCGCCGTGTATCCGGCCGGGCCGGAGCCGAGGATGAGAACTTTCGCGTGTTGGGCGGTCATCGGTTTGCCTTGGGAATTCGCGGAGGCTGCGCTACGATATGTGGAAATGTGCAGTGTTCTGCATTTGACTACGAGGTGGGTGCAGCGCAGCCGGGATTCTAGGGATTCCGGGCCGGTGCCAGACTTGGAGATGAATTGAAATGACCATGCTGTCCAGTCTCGAATTGATTCGCCGGGTGCCGCTGTTCTCCATGCTGACCGACGCACAGGCGGTGTCCGTGGCGGACGCGGTGGTCAAGCGCCGCTTCAAGCGCGGCGAGGTCATCGTCGAGCAGGGCAAGAAGACCAATGCATTGTTCATCCTGCTCAACGGTCGCGCGCGCGTGGTGACCGCCGACAGCCGTGGTCGCGAAGTGATCCTGGCGACGCTGCGGCCAGGCGACCACATCGGTGAAATGAGCTTGATCGACAACGAGCCGCACTCCGCGACAGTGCGCGCTGAAGTGCAGACCGATGTGCTGATGCTGGGCCGGACCGAATTTGCCCGCTGCCTGCCGGAAAACTCCTCAATGGCCTACGCCGTGATGCGTGGTCTGGTGCAACGGCTGCGCCAGGCCGACCGCAAGATCGAGTCGCTGGCGCTGATGGACGTTTATGGTCGCGTGGCGCGCGCCTTGCTGGAGTTTGCCTCCGAGGTCGGCGACGGCGCGCTGCTGATTCGCGAGCGGCTGTCGCGCCAGGACATTGCCAAGATGGTCGGTGCCTCGCGCGAAATGGTCAGCCGCGTGATGAAGGATCTGGAGGAGCGTGGCTTCATCCAGACGCAGGACGATGGCGCGATTCTGGTCAAGGACCGCTTGACCACCCTGAGCTGATCCGGCGGCGCCCGGGCGAACCTGGGGTCGCGGTTCCCCAGGCGATGCTGTTTTCGATGGCTTATCCACTCAATACCTTCAATGGCGCCCCGGCGGCGCCGACGGTGCGTTCCGGTGTCGGGCGCTTTGCCCAGGAAGTCTTTCTGGTGCTGGGGCTGGCACTGATCATTTTTCTGGTCATGGCGCTGCTCAGTTATTCGCCCCAGGATGCCGCGTGGTCCACCACCGGCGCAGGCGGGCCGCCGCACAACTGGGCCGGCAAGCTGGGTGGCTGGCTGGCGGATCTGGCCTACATGCTGCTGGGCTTTTCGGCGTGGTGGTGCGTCGCCGCCGTGGTCCGGGTCTGGTGGGGCGGGGTGCGGCGCTGGATGCACGGTGGCTCGCCGGCCGCACCGGCGGCTGGGGATTCGCCTTGGTCGCGCCTGCGGTCGGCGCGCGCCACCTTCTGGGTCGGTCTGGCCTTGCTGCTGGCTGCCAGCACAGGCCTGGAATGGTCGCGCCTGTACCGCTGGGACCACGCGCTGCCGGGATCGGCGGGCGGCATCCTGGGGGCGCTGGGTGGGCCGCTGGCGGTGCACTGGCTGGGGTTCACGGGGTCGGCGTTGCTGGGCATCGCCGTGCTGGTGCTGGGCATGGCGCTGGTGTTCCGGTTTTCCTGGGGGCGCCTGGCTGAGCACATCGGCGCCGCGGTATTTGCCCTGCTCGAGTCACGCCGGGAGCGCCGCGCGCTGGCTCAGGATTTGGCGCTGGGCAAGCAGGCCGCGCGCGAGCGCCAGGAGGTGGTGCATCAGGAGCGCGAGGTGATCGAGGACCAGCACCCGACGCCGGTGCTGATCGAGCCGCCGGTGGTGCAGGTGCCCAAGAGCGAGCGCGTGGTCAAGGAGAAGCAGAAGCCCCTGTTCACCGAGTTGCCCGACAGCCCCTTGCCGCAGGTCGACCTGCTCGACGGCGCGCCGGCACGCCAGGAAACCGTGGCGCCCGAGACGCTGGAGATGACCAGCCGTCTGATCGAGAAAAAGCTCAAGGACTTCGGCGTCGAGGTGCGCGTGGTGGCGGCCGCGCCCGGCCCGGTGATCACGCGCTACGAGATCGAGCCGGCCACCGGCGTCAAGGGCTCGCAGGTGGTGAACCTGGCCAAGGATCTGGCGCGTTCGCTGTCGCTGGTGTCGATCCGCGTGATCGAGACCATCCCGGGCAAGAACTACATGGCGCTGGAGCTGCCCAATGCCCGGCGCCAGTCGATCCGGCTGTCCGAGATTCTGGGCTCGCAGGTCTACAACGACGCCCGCAGCTTGCTGACGGTGGGTCTGGGCAAGGACATCGTCGGCAACCCCGTGGTGGCCGATCTGGCCAGGATGCCGCACGTGATGGTGGCCGGCACCACCGGCTCGGGCAAGTCGGTGGGCATCAATGCCATGATCCTGAGCCTGCTGTACAAGGCCGAGCCCAAGGACGTGCGCCTGCTGATGATCGACCCCAAGATGCTGGAAATGTCGGTCTACGAAGGCATTCCGCACCTGCTGGCGCCGGTGGTCACCGACATGAAGCAGGCCGCCAATGGCCTGAACTGGTGCGTCGCCGAAATGGAGCGGCGCTACAAGCTGATGAGCAAGGCCGGGGTGCGCAACCTGGCCGGCTTCAACCAGAAGATCGACGACGCCAAGGCGCGCGGCGAGTTCATCTACAACCCCTTCAGCCTGACGCCCGAAGACCCCGAGCCGCTCGAGCGCCTGCCCTACATCGTGGTCATCATCGACGAGCTGGCCGACCTGATGATGGTGGTGGGCAAGAAGATCGAGGAGCTGATCGCCCGCCTGGCGCAGAAGGCGCGCGCCGCCGGCATCCACCTGATCCTGGCCACCCAGCGCCCCAGCGTGGACGTGATCACCGGCCTGATCAAGGCCAACATTCCCACGCGCATCGCGTTTCAGGTCTCCAGCAAGATCGACAGTCGCACCATCCTCGACCAGATGGGCGCCGAGGCGCTGCTGGGCATGGGCGACATGCTCTACATGGCCAGCGGCACCGGCCTGCCGGTGCGCGTGCACGGCGCCTTCGTCAGCGATGACGAGGTGCACCGCGTGGTCGAATACCTCAAGAGCCAGGGCGAGCCCAACTACATCGAAGGCGTGCTCGAAGGCGGCACGGCGGAGGGCGATGCGGGTGCCTTCGGCGAAGGCGGCGACGCCGGCGGCGAGAAGGACCCGATGTACGACCAGGCGGTCGAGGTGGTGCTGAAAAACCGCAAGGCCAGCATCTCGCTGGTGCAGCGCCACCTGAAGATCGGTTACAACCGCGCCGCGCGCCTGGTCGAGGACATGGAAAACGCCGGACTGGTGAGCGCCATGACGGCCGACGGCAAGCGCGACATCCTGGTACCTGCACGTCCAGAATGACGCTGGCGCGCCTGCAGCAAGCGCGGGCAGCTATTCAATCAGGAGCATCCGTCAGGCCTGCCCAAGCAGACGGCGGAACTTGTCCAGCAACTGCTGCGGGTCTTCCATGCGCTGTGGGTTGACGGGAATGCAGTCCACCGGGCAGACCTGCACACACTGCGGCTGGTCGAAGTGACCGACGCATTCGGTGCACTTGTCGGGGTCGATCTCGTAGTGCTCTTCACCCATGGCGATCGCCTGATTGGGGCATTCGGGTTCGCAGACGTCGCAGTTGATGCAGTCGTCGGTGATCATCAGGGCCATGCTTGCGCTCCTGTGGGCGGGTTCGAGGGCGCGCCGGACGCGGCGCCCGATGTATTGATAATGCCACGCTGCACCGGTTGCCGCGCATGAGCTATTTCCTCTTCAAACGCATTCTGACGCTGCTGGCGACGCTGGCGGCCACCAGCGTGATCGTGTTCGCGGTGCTGGAGGTGCTGCCGGGCAACGCCGCCCAGGTGCTGATGGGGCCCGACGCCGATCCGGCCGCCGTGGCCGCCAAGGTGGTCGAGCTGGGCTTGGACCGGCCTCCGCTGGCACGCTATGTCGACTGGATGCGCGGCTTGCTGCGTGGCGACATGGGCAACTCCTACGCCTATGGCTCGCCGGTGGCCGAGCTGATCGCCGAGCGCCTGCTGCTGACCGTGCCGCTGGCGGTGCTGGCCATGACCCTGACGGCGCTGCTGGCGCTGGCGGTCGGGGTGTACGCGGCGTCGCAGCACAACCGTCTGGGCGACACCGGCCTGATGGCGCTGGCGCAGGTGGGCATCGCCATACCCAATTTCTGGTTCGCGATCCTGCTGATCCTGCTGTTTTCGGTCAAGCTGCAATGGCTGTCGGCCGGCGGCTTCGATGGCTGGTACTTCGATGACGGCGTGTGGGCCGGGCTGTGGCAGGGCCTGAAGGCGCTGATCCTGCCGGCCGTGGCGCTGGCGCTGGTGCAGGCGGCGATCCTGGCGCGCTTCACCCGTTCGGCGGTGCTGGAGGTGCTGCGCGAGGACTTCGTGCGCACCGCGCGCGCCAAGGGTCTGAGCCGCCGGGCCACGCTGTGGGGCCATGTGCTGCGCAACGCCATGATCCCGGTGATCACCGTGATGGGCCTGCAGTCGGCCGAGCTGCTGGCCGGCACCATCGTGGTCGAGAGCGTGTTCTACCTGCCCGGCCTGGGGCGGCTGATCTTCCAGAGCATCGCCAACCGCGACCTGATCGTGGTGCGCAACTGCGTGATGCTGCTGGCCGCCATGGTGGTGGTGGTCAACTTCATCGTCGATGTGCTGTATGCCGTGATCGATCCGCGGGTGAAAGCGAGCGAGGTATGAGTCGGCCATTCACCACCCAACCTTCGTGCGCCATGGACGCCCGGATGGGGCAGGGCAGGCGGAACTTGCCAGGGCGATTCCTGGTTTGCCCGGCGAAACCATTGCGCCCCATGCGCATGGGTGTCGGCTCGATCGACCGCAGTGGCGTGGAGCGATCGCGGTCATGAGCGGCACCCTTCGGCTTGCCGCCGCCGTCGGCGCCGCCCCTGGCTTCTGGGCGCGCGCGCGGCGCCACCCTGGCTTTGTCATCGGCGCGCTGCTGACGCTGGCGCTGCTGCTGTCGGCTGCGCTGTCGTATGTGTGGACGCCGTACTCCGTCTACGAGGTGCAGATGGACGACAAGCTGCTGGGGCCCGACGCGCGCCACTGGCTGGGCACCGACGCCTTCGGGCGAGATGTGGTGTCGCTGCTGCTGGTGGGCGCGCGCGCCTCCATTCTGGTGGGCGTGATCGCGGTCGGCATCGGCCTCGTGTTCGGGGCTGCGCTGGGCCTGCTGGCGTCGGCGCGGCGCGGTTGGGTGGAAGAGCTGATCATGCGGGTGGCGGATTTCGGTTTCGCCTTCCCGGCCATCCTGTCGGCCATCATGCTGACGGCGGTGTACGGGCCGGGCATCGTCAACGCCATCATTGCCATCGGCATCTACGGCATCCCCGCCTTCGCGCGCATCACCCGCGCCGCCGCCAACGCCGTCTGGAGCCGCGACTACGTGCAGGCCGCGCGCGCCAGCGGCAAGGGCGCCTGGGCCATCACCTGGCAGCATGTGCTGCCCAACATTCTGGCGGTGCTGATCGTGCAGGCCACCATCCGCTTTGCCGTCGCCATCCTGGCCGAGGCGGCGCTGTCCTACCTGGGTCTGGGCACCCAGCCGCCGCAGCCCAGCTGGGGCCGCATGCTGGCCGAGGCGCAGAGCCTGATGTTCGACGCCCCGCTGCTGGCGGTATGGCCGGGGCTGGCGATCGCGCTGTCGGTGCTGGGGCTGAACCTTCTGGGCGACGGGCTGCGCGACGTGCTGGATCCGCGCCTGCAAGGGTCGCGCTGAATCGGTCATGCAAGTGGTAATACCAAGTCGCTACAGTCCAGCCATGACCCTCACCGTCAAAAGCCCGCCCTACCTTGAGCAGTCACTGGGCCAGCAAAGTGCGGCCGAGGGGCGCAGTCTGAGCGAGCTGTGGCGCGACGCGCTGACCGCCGATCTGGCCAGCGCCCGCCACGCCCACGGGGACGAGGTGCTGGCGCACAAGCGGGCGGGCCGCATCGCCCGGCGCTTTGCCAGAATGCCGCTCAATCCGGCTGGTGCGTCGAGGGCCGAAGCCGCCGCGCGCCGCGGGCTGCGCCGCATCCTGGGCATCGACGCCGCTTGCATCGTGCGCCGCGACAGCCGCGGTCGCCCCCTGCCCAACCTGCTGTCGAGCTGAAGCCGTGGCCCTGCTGCAAGCCGAACACCTGCGCGTCAGCCTGCGCACCCACCGCGGCAGCGCCACCGCGGTGCGCGACGTCAGCTTTGCGCTGGAGCGTGGCGACACCCTGGGCCTGATCGGCGAATCGGGCTGCGGCAAGTCGATGACCGCACTGGCCCTGATGGGCCTGCAGCCCGACAACGCCACCGTGCAGGGCAGCCTGCGCCTGGACGGCCAGGAGCTGCTGGGCCTGCCCGACCGCGACTGGCGCCGCCTGCGTGGCAACCGCATCGCCATGATCTTTCAGGAGCCCATGACGGCGCTCAACCCGGTGCACCGCGTGGGCGCCCAGATCGCCGAGCCGCTGCGGCTGCACCGCGGCCTGTCGGCCCAGGCGGCGCGCCAGCGCGCCATCGAACTGATGGCACGCGTGGGCATCCCGGAGCCGGCCCGACGCATCGACAGCTTCCCGCACCAGTTCTCCGGTGGCCAGCGCCAGCGCATCATGATCGCCATGGCGCTGGCCTGCGAGCCCGACGTGCTGATCGCCGACGAACCGACCACCGCGCTCGACGTCACCGTGCAGCAGCAGATCCTGGCACTGATCCGCGAGCTGGTGGCCGAACGCGGCATGGCGCTGGTGCTGATCTCGCACGACCTCGGCCTGATCGCGCAGAACGTGCGCCGCATGCTGGTCATGTATGGCGGTGCGGTGGTCGAAAGCGGGCCGGCCGCCGAGCTGTTCCGGCAGCCGGCCCATCCCTACACGCGCGGCCTGCTGGCGGCCCGGCCCAACCTGGCGCAGCGCCTGCATGCGCACCGCAGCGACCGCCTGCCCACCATTGCCGGCAGCGTGCCCGATCTGTTCGGCCTGCCGCCCGGCTGCCCGTTCGCCGGCCGCTGTGCCTACACCGAGCCGGCGTGCCTGACCGACCCGGCCCCGCCGGTGGCGCTGACGGCGTCGCACCGCTTCTGGTGCCGGCGTGCCGACACTGTTCTTCATGCTCCTGAATCAATAGCTGGTGGCGCTTGATGGATAAGCGGGACAACCACTTTTTGCTTGAAACCCGTGAGCTCGAGCGGCGCTACACGCTGCCGCGCGAGTCGCTGTTCAGAACGCCGGGCCAGGTGCATGCGCTGCGCGGCGTGTCGCTGCAGGTGACGGCCGGGCGCAGCCTGGGCATCGTCGGCGAATCGGGTTCCGGCAAGAGCACGCTGGCGCGCCTGGTGATGGCACTCGAGCGCCCCACCGCCGGCCAGGTGCTGCTGCAAGGGCGCGACCTGCACGCTCTGTCGCCCGATGAGCTGCGCGCGGCGCGGCGCGACTTCCAGATGGTGTTTCAGGACCCCTACGGCTCGCTCGACCCGCGCCGGCGCATCTGGCGCACCGTGGCCGAGCCGGCCGCCGCGCTCGAAGGCGCCGACCGCGCCGAGCAGCGCGAGCGCGCCGCCGCCATGCTCACCGCCGTCGGCCTGCACGCCGATGCGCTCGACCAATACCCGCACGAGTTTTCCGGTGGCCAGCGCCAGCGCATCGCCATCGCGCGCGCCCTGATCACCCGCCCCAAGCTGATCGTGGCCGACGAAGCGGTGAGCGCGCTCGACGTCTCGGTGCAGGCGCAGGTGCTCAACCTGATGGCCGACCTGCGCGACGCGCACGGCGTCACCTTCCTGTTCATCAGCCACGACCTGGCGGTGGTGGCCCACCTGTGCCAGGACGTGGCGGTGATGCAGGGCGGCCGGGTGGTCGAACATGGCCCGGTGCGCCAGGTGCTGCGCGAGCCGCGCCACCCCTACACACGCCAGCTGCTCGACGCCGTGCCCGTGTCTGCGCTGCTCGCCGCCGTCTGAGAAGGTGCCTGCGCCCCTCGTGCCCGCCGTGATCGCCCCGGCACGCCCGCTCGGCGTGGCCAAGGTTCGCCGCCGCCCCTGCGACGGCCGCGCCTGGCGCCTTGGTCGGCGGCGCTGGGGCGCTCCCTTTGGGCACCCTGGACGCGCGCCCGCCTTCTGAGCGCGCGCCGCCGCGCCTGCGCTACGATGCACCTCCATTTCATCCACCTCGAGGAGATCTGCCGATGAAACGCCGCGACTTCGCCCTCAGCCTGCCCGCGCTGGCCGCCAGCACCCATCTGCCGGCGCTGGCCCAGGCCGGCAAGAGCACCATGGTGCTGGGCATGACGCTGGAGCCGCCGGGGCTGGACCCGACGGCCGGCGCCGCCTCGGCCATCGCCGAGGTGGTGCACTACAACATCCTGGAGACGCTCACCAAGATCAACCCCGACGGCAGCGTCTCGCCCCTGCTGGCCGAGCGCTGGGAGGTATCGCCCGACCTGCGCACCATCACCTTCTATCTGCGCAAGGGCGTGAAATTCAGCAACGGCGAGCCGTTCAACGCCCAGGCGGTGCGCTTCAGCTTCACGCGCGCCGCCGGCGACAAGAGCACCAACAAGGACAAGCGCACCTTCGCCGCCATGGAAAGCGTCAGCGCCGTCGACGAGCACACCGTGGTGATCATCAACAAGGAGCCCGACCCGGACTTCCTGTTCTACATGGGCCAGGCCACCGCCGTCATCGTCGAACCCAAGAGCGCCGACGGCAACAACGCCCGGCCGGTGGGCACCGGTCCCTATGAGCTGGACAACTGGGCCAAGGGCTCGTCCATCACCCTCAAGGCCTGGCCCGGCTTTCGCAACGCCAGCGCCATCCGGATCAAGCGCGCCACCTTCCGCTTCATCAGCGACCCGGCGGCCCAGGTGGCGGCGGTGCTGGCCGGCGACGTCGACGCCTTCCCGCGCGTGGCCCCGCGCGGCGCGTCGCAGTTCAAGGCCAACCCGCGCCTGCAGACCCTCATCACCGGCTCGCGCGCCAAGACCGTGCTGGCCATCAACAACGCCCGCAAGCCGCTCAACGACGTGCGCGTGCGGCGTGCCATCAGCATGGCGATCGACCGCAAGGCCGTCATCGCCGGCGCCGCCGACGGCTACGGCGTGCCCATCGGCAGCCACTACGTGCCCGGTGCGCCCGGCTACGTCGACACCACCGGCATCAACCCCTACGACCCGGAAAAGGCCAAGGCCCTGCTCAAGGAAGCCGGCGTCACCACGCCGCTGGAGCTGTCGCTGGTGCTGCCGCCGCCGTCCTACGCACGTCAGGGTGGCGAAGTGATCGTGGCCCAGCTGGCCAAGATCGGCATCACCGCCAAGGTGCAGTCGGTGGAATGGGCGCAGTGGCTGTCCAACACCTTCGGCGGCCCCAAGAATTACGACCTGACCATCATCAGCCACGTCGAACCGTTCGATCTGGGCAACTTCGCCAAGCCCGACTATTACTGGGGCTACCAGAACCCGAAGTTCAACGAGCTCTACACCCGGATCAAGAACACCCCCACCGCCGCCGAGCGCAACAAGCTGCTGGGCGATCTGCAGAAGCTGCTGGCCAACGACGCCGTGCTGGCCTGGCTGTTCCAGCCGCAGGGCGTGACGGTGGCCAACAAGCGCGTGCAGGGCCTGTGGAAGGAATCGCCGATCTTCGTCAACGACCTCTCGTCACTCAGCTGGGGTTGAACGTTTGCTATTAAATATGGAGCTGCTGGCGCACACTGGATAAGCGCCAGCGGCTCTTTTTGCTTGAACTTCAGAATGACCGAACCGTTGCACGATCTGTCCGCACACGCGCTGCTGGCGGGCTACCGGGCGCGCCACTTCTCGCCGGTCGACGTGCTGGACAGCGTGCTGCACCACGTCGAACGCTGGGAGCCGCACATCGCCGCCAGCTGGCTGCTGCGGCCCGACGCGGTGCGCGCGCAGGCGCGTGCGTCCGAGGCGCGCTGGCGGCGCGGCGAGCCCTGCGGCGCGCTGGACGGCGTGCCGGTCACCATCAAGGACAACATCGCCACCGCCGGCGACCCGGTGCCGCTGGGCACGCGCGCCGTGCCCCTGCTGCCGGCAACCGCCGACGCACCACCGGCCGCGCGCCTGCGCGAAGCCGGCGCCATCCTCCTGTGCAAGACCACCATGCCCGACTACGGCATGCTGTCCTCGGGCCTGTCCACCTTCCACCGGCTGTCGCGCAATCCGTGGGACCTGGCGCTGACGCCGGGTGGCTCCAGCGCCGGTGCCGGTGCCGGTGCCGCCGCCGGCTACGGGCCGCTGCACCTGGGCACCGACATCGGCGGTTCGATCCGCCTGCCGGCCGCCTGGTGCGGCATCGTCGGCCTCAAGCCCAGCCTGGGCCGGGTGCCGATCGATCCGCCCTACATGGGCCGCGCCGCCGGCCCCATGACGCGCAGCGTGCAGGACGCGGCGCTGCTGATGCAGGTGCTCAGCCAGCCCGACGCGCGCGACTGCATGAGCCTGCCGCCGCAGGCCATCGACTGGTCGCTGGCCTGGCGCCAGGACAAGCCGCTCAAGGGCCTGCGCATCGGCCTGCTGCTGCAAGCCGGCTGCGGCCTGCCGGTGGAGCCGGCCATTCGCGCCGCCGTCGAACAGGCCGCCCGGCTGCTCGAAGGGCAGGGCGCCATCGTCACGCCGTGGGCACCCTTCATGACGCCCGAGCTGCTGGCCGGGCTGGACCACTTCTGGCGCATGCGCTCGCTGCTCGATCTGGACGCGCTGAGCGCGCCGGCGCGCGCCAGCGTGCTGCCGGTGATCCGCGACTGGGCCGAAAGCGCGCGCGGCATGAGCGGCGCCGACCTGTTTCGTGCCTACGCCGCCACCCACGCCACGCGCGTGGCCACCAGCCAGGCCATGCAGGGGCTGGACTACCTGATCTCGCCGGTTTCGCCCAACGCACCGGCGCCGGCCGAATGGCCTTCGCCCACCAACGACCCGCTGCGCGGGCTGGAGCACATCGGCTTCACCGTGCCCTTCAACATGGGCGAGCAGCCGGCCATCTCGATCAACTGCGGCTACATGGCGTCGCCCGCCACGCCGGGCGCCATGCTGCCGATCGGCCTGCAGATCGCCGGCCAGCGCTTCGACGACCTGGGCGTGCTGCAACTGGCGCGCGCCTTCGAGCAGTTGCGCGGGCCGCAGCGCCCCTGGCCCGCGCCGCCGGCGCCCTGAAGCTCCGCGCTGGCCAACACCCCGCCGGCGACGCCGTCTTGCCCGCCTTCGTAGAATCGACGGCGTGAGCTTTCCGCACAACGCCGACCTGCACTGCCATTCCGTCGTTTCCGACGGCACGCTGACGCCCGAACAACTGGCCGCGCGTGCGCGCGCCAACGGCGTGGATCTGTGGTCGCTGACCGACCACGACGAAGTCGGTGGCCAGCAGCGCGCGCTGGAGGCGGCACGCGCCGAGGGGCTGCGCTACCTGACCGGGGTGGAAGTGTCGGTCACCTTTGCCGACGAGACGGTGCACATCGTCGGTCTGGGCTTCGACCACACCGACCCACGACTGGCCGAAGGCCTGGCCGACACGCGCGACGGCCGCGGCCCGCGCGCCGTCGAGATGGGCGAGCAGCTGGCCCGCGTGGGCATAGCCGGCGCCTACGAGGGTGCGCTCAGGTACGTCGGCAACCCGCGCCTGATCTCGCGCACGCATTTCGCGCGCTTTCTGGTCGAAACCGGCGTCTGCCGCGACACCGCCGAGGTGTTTCGCCGCTACCTGGTCGAGGGAAAGCCCGGCTACGTGCCGCACCGCTGGGCCCGACTGGGCGACGCCGTGCGCTGGATCACCCAGAGCGGCGGCGTGGCGGTGATCGCCCACCCGGCGCGCTACGACATCTCGCCGACCGTCGAATACGCGCTGTTCTCGGAGTTCAAGCAGCATGGCGGGCAGGCGGTGGAAGTCATCACCGGCAGCCACACCGCCGCCGAAGCCGCCAGGTACGCCGCCATGGCACGCGAATTCGGTCTGGCCGCCTCGCGCGGCAGCGACTTCCACAGCCCCGACGAGAGCCACACCGACCTCGGCCAACTGCCACCGTTGCCGGCTGACCTGACACCCGTCTGGACCTTGCTGGCAAACCGTATTCACTAGGCTTTTGCGCTTGTCTGGCAAGCGCCAGCAGCTCCTGAAATCATAGTGAACGCCGTTCATGGTCCAGCGGCTTGCCGTGCATCCCGACAACCCACACCGCGCTCGCCGCGCCATGCGGCGTTGCTCCTGCTTGCGGGCCTGCTGAACGCGCCTGACGATCGCCAGCCCCGTGGGACGGTGAACCGTCAACGGATGGAGGCGGCCAGCAGCACCAGCAGCGCCCCCGCGCCGCCTTCCAGCGGCTTGGCCTGCACGAAGGCCAGCACTTCGGCCTTTTGCACCAGCCAGACCTGCACCTTGGCCTTGAGCACCGGCGTGCGGCCGGGCGAGCCCAGACCCTTGCCATGCACCACGCGTACGCAGCGTAGTCCGGCGCGCTGGGCCTCGCGCAAGAACTGCGCCAGCGCCTCGCGCGCCTCGTCGGTGCGCAGCCCGTGCAGGTCGATCTCACCCTGCACCGCCCAGTGGCCGCGGCGCAGCTTGGCCGCCACATCGGGGCCAATCCCGGGACGGCGAAAGCTCAGGTGCTCGTCGGTGTGCAGCAGGGTGCTGGTATCGAACTCGTCGGAGATCGATTCGCGCAGCACCGCCTGCTCGTCGCGCTGGCGCTGACGCGGCTCGGGCGCCACCGCGGGCGGCGCGTGCACCACCCGGCCATGCGCAGGCAGCGGCTGCGTGGCGCCGATGGCGCGGGCAAACAGGTCCTGGTCGGCGCGGGCGCGCTGCTGCGCCGCGGCGCGCTCGGCCTGCGCCTGCGCCGCGCGCGCCTCGCGCTCGGCCAGCTGGGTGCGCAGCTGCTTCAGATCCTGCAGGGAGCGAGCTTTCACAGCAACCCCTGCTCCGCCATCGACAGCGCCTGCCCGGGCGCGACGATGATGTGGTCGAGCACGCGCACGTCCACCAGGGACAGCGCGGCTTTCAGGGTCTGCGTCAGCGCCTCGTCGGCGCGGCTGGGTGCGACCTGGCCGCTGGGGTGGTTGTGTGCCAGCACCACGGCGGCGGCGTGGTGGTGCAGGGCGCGCAGCACCACCTCGCGCGGGTAGACGCTGGTCTGCGTCAGCGTGCCGCGAAACAGTTCTTCCAGCGCAACCAAGCGGTGCTGCGCGTCCAGGAACAGGGCGGCGAACACCTCGTGGGGACGTTGCCCCAGGTGCAGCTGCAGGTACTGCTTGACGGCGCTGGCGCTGTCCAGAGCCGGTTTTTCCTTGAGCTGCTCGGCCAGCGCGCGGCGCGCCAGCTCGAGCACGGCGATCAGCTCGGCCCGCTTGGCGCTGCCGCCCAGGCCCTTGAAGCGCCCCAGGTCGTCGGCGCTGGCGTGCAGCAGGCCGGCGATGCCGCCAAACCGGTCCAGCAGCTCCTGCGCCATCTGCAGCACGCCGCGCCCCGCGGTGCCGGTGCGCAGCAGCAGCGCCAGCAGCTCGGCGTCACTCAGCGCAGCGGCGCCGCGCGCCAGTAGCTTTTCGCGCGGGCGCGCGTCGGCGGGAAGGTCTTTGAGCGACATGCGGGGTCCGGGGGCGGGGGTTTTCTAGAATCGGGGCAGTTTATCGGGACACATCCATGAGCACTGTCGAGCCAGGCGCCTTTCTGACCCTGCACTATCGCCTGTCGGGCCCGCAGGGCGACGTGATCAACACCTTCGGCGGGCCGCCGGCCACGCTGTCGCTGGGCGCGGGCGAGCTCTCGCCGGCGATCGAGCAGCGCCTGATCGGCCTGGCCGAGGGCGCGCGCGCCACGTTCGAGCTGCCCGCCGGCGAGGCCTTTGGCGAGCGCAGCCCGGACATGATCCAGTGGCTGGCACGCCAGGATCTGGACGAGCTGGGCGACCCGCAGGAGCGCTACGCCGTGGGCGACGTGATCCAGTTGCCCACGCCCGATGGTCAGGGTCAGTTCGGCGCCGTGGTGCAGGCGGTGCGCGACGATGGCGCGCTGCGGCTGGACTTCAACCACCCGCTGGCCGGCCAGCCGGTGACCTTCGAGGTCCAGGTGATCGGGATCCTGTGATGCCGCAGTCCCACGGCCGCTCCATCACCATCACGCGCAAGGCCGCCGCTGCGGACGGCGAGGCTGCCGCGGCGCCGCCGGTCGACGCCCACATCCTGCTGGCCGAGCCGCGCGGCTTTTGCGCCGGAGTGGACCGCGCCATCGAAATCGTCGAACGCGCGCTGGTCAAGTTCGGCGCGCCCATCTACGTGCGCCACGAGATCGTGCACAACACCTACGTCGTCAATGACCTCAAGGCCAAGGGCGCGATCTTCATCGAAGAGCTGGCCGAGGTGCCGCCCGGCGCCACGCTGGTGTTCAGCGCGCACGGCGTGCCCAAGGCGGTCGAGCGCGAGGCCCAGGCGCGGGGCTTTCGCGTGTTCGACGCCACCTGCCCGCTGGTCAGCAAGGTGCATGTCGAAGTCGCCAAGCTGCACCGCGAGGGCTACGAATTCATCATGATCGGCCACAAGGGCCACCCGGAGGTGGAAGGCACCATGGGCCAGTTGCCCGGCGGCATCCACCTGGTCGAGGAGGTGCAGGACGTGGCACGCATCCGGCCGACGCAGACCGAGCGCCTGGCGGTGGTGACCCAGACCACGCTGAGCGTGGACGACGCGGCCGAAATCACCGCCGCCGTGAAGGCGCGCTTTCCCATGGTGCGCGAGCCCAAGCAGCAGGACATCTGCTACGCCACCCAGAATCGGCAGGACGCGGTCAAGCTGCTGTCGCGCGAAGTGGACGTGGTGATCGTGGTCGGCAGCCCCACCAGCAGCAACAGCAACCGCCTGCGCGAGGTGGCGCTCAAGCTCGGCACCGCCGCCCACATGGTCGACAGCGCCGACGACCTGAAGCCCGAATGGGTGCAGGGCCGCGCGCGCATCGGCCTGACGGCCGGCGCCTCGGCGCCGGACGTGCTGGTGCGCCAGGTGATCGAGCGGCTGCGCGCGCTGGGGGCGGTGTCCGTGCGCCAGCTCGCCGGCATCGAGGAAACCATGAAATTTCCCTTGCCCAAGGGCCTCAAGCTCGACAGCGCCAGCGAAGACGGTCTCGCGCATCTGCGCTGAAAACTATGATTTTGATAGCTGTTGGCGCTTGCCAGGCGGGCGCAAACGGCTGCTTTTGCTTTGAATCGGGGGCGGCCGGGGCGCCGCCGCGCGCCTCTACAATCGGACCATGCTTGATCCACTGCTGCTTCGCAAAGACCTCGATGGCGTCGTCGCACGCCTGCTGACCCGCAAAAATCCCCAACCCTTTCTGGACGTCGCGGCCTTCCAGGCGCTGGAAGCCGAGCGCAAGGCCATCCAGACCCGCACCGAAGAGCTGCAGGCGCAGCGCAACAGCGCCAGCAAGCAGATCGGCCAGCGCAAGGCCAAGGGCGAGAGCGCCGACGATCTGATGGCGCAGGTGGCGTCGATCAAGGACGAGCTCGACGCTTCCGCCGCCCGGCTGGAGCGGATCCAGGACGAGCTGCAGACGCTGCTGCTGGCCGTGCCCAACCTGCCGCACGACAGCGTGCCCGTGGGCGCCGACGAAGCCGCCAACCACGAGGTGCGCCGCTGGGCGCCGCATGGGCTGGCGCCGCGCAGCTTCGACTTCGCGGTGCGCGACCACGTCGAGCTGGGCGAGCCGCTTGGCCTGGACTTCGAGACCGGCGCCAAGCTGGCCGGCAGCCGCTTTGCCTTCATGCGCGGCCCGGTGGCGCGGCTGCACCGCGCGCTGGCGCAGTTCATGCTGGACGTGCAGACCGGCGAACACGGCTACACCGAGTGCTACACGCCCTACATCGTCAATGCCGAGACCTTGCGCGGCACCGGCCAGCTGCCCAAATTCGAAGCCGACCTGTTTGCCGCCAAGAAGGGCGGCCAGGAGGGCGAGGGCGAGCCGCTGTACCTGATCCCCACCTCCGAGGTCTCGCTCACCAATCTGGTGCGCGGCGAAATCCTGGCCGAAGCCGATCTGCCCCTCCAACTGACCGCGCACACGCCGTGCTTCCGCTCCGAAGCCGGCAGCGCCGGGCGCGACACGCGCGGCATGATCCGCCAGCACCAGTTCGACAAGGTCGAGATGGTGCAGATCGTGCATCCCGAGCGCAGCTACGAGGCGCTGGAGCAGATGGTCACCCATGCCGAGGCCATCCTGCAGAAACTGGAGCTGCCCTACCGCGTGGTGCTGCTGTGCACCGGCGACATGGGCTTCGGCGCCAGCAAGACCTACGATCTCGAAGTCTGGGTGCCGGCACAGAACACCTACCGCGAAATCTCCTCGGTCAGCAACTGCGAAGCCTTCCAGGCGCGCCGCATGCAGGCGCGCTTCAAGACCGCGCAGGGCAAGAACGAGCTGGTGCACACCCTCAACGGCAGCGGCCTGGCGGTGGGCCGCGCGCTGGTGGCGGTGCTGGAAAACCACCAGAACGCCGACGGCTCCATCGGCATCCCGCGTGCGCTGCAGCCGTATCTGGGCGGCATCGAGCGCCTGGCGCCCTGAGGCGGGTGCGCGGCACCTGCTAGAATCTGCCTTTCGACACGAAGCAGGAGAGGTGGCAGAGTGGTCGAATGCGCCGGACTCGAAATCCGGTATACGGTTTACCGTATCGAGGGTTCGAATCCCTCCCTCTCCGCCACAGACAAAGAAAGCCCGCTATGCAAACGATAGCGGGCTTTTTCTTATCCTGATCCCTGTCGGCAATTTGTGGGCCGTTTGCTCAAATCTGCCAGGAACTTGATCGGTTTGCGGGAATCCCCTCAGGTGATCCAGCACGGTGCCGCTTTGGGTGATGTGGATGCGTTCTGCGGGCTTGTTGCTTGCGAACTCCGCAGGTGCTGTGCGAACCGTGTGGCGGCATCACCGGAAGACGTGGGGCGCAAGAAACTGACCCGTCATCAGCATGCCCGCGCGTGCCCGGTTCTGTTCGGCAATCCATGGAATCCCCCGGCGCCCCGAAAGGGCGAATCAATAGGAACCACACCAAACAGGGCCAAGGTCACTTCGTCTCATAGCGGTCGATGCCTGGACCACCATGGAACGCGTGGACCGGCCTGGCGTGCTGGCCGCCGCCGGTGGCGCCACGGTCATCTGGGTGGACTTTCCGGCGCAGAAGGCGGCGCCGCTGCCCGACTGGATGCGCGTTCTGGTGGTGTAGCCACCGTCCATTGCATGCGCGCCTCAAAGCCGCCGCTCTCGTGCGGCAGGGGTGATGTCAAGGTGAGCTGGGCATCGTGCTTGGCTGCGATGGTGGCCACGATGGACAGGCCCAGCCCGTAGCCCGCGCGGTCCGCACTCTGGCGCACATGGCGCTGCTGCAGGGACTTGAGCCGGTCCGCGCTCACGCCGGGGCCGTGGTCGCGCACCGCGAGCATGGGGCCGGGGCCGACGAGGATCTCCACCGGGCCCGGGGCCGCGTAGTGGAGCGCGTTCTCCACCAGGTTGCGCAGGGCGATGGCCAGGGCGTCGAAGTCGCCCAGGGCCGTGCAATGTTCCCCATCGGTGGCCGTTATCAACTCCAGCCGGTCGGCCGCGCGCTCGTCCTGCCAGAACTCCTGCGCCACCGTGGCGGCAAGCCGCACCAGATCGACGGGTTCGCGCGAGAGCGGGGCGCTGGATTCCGCGCGCGAGAGCTGCAACAGCTTTTCGGTGCGCTGGCTCAGGGTGCGCAGCGCATCGACCGCGGCCTGCACGTCTGCGCGGTGCAGGCCATGCTCCAGCGCGGTCTGCAGCCGCAGCCGGGCCGTGGCCAGCGGTGTGCGCAGCTCGTGCGCGGCGTTGGCGGCCAGGGCGCGCTCCACGTCCAGCGCCTGGTCCAGGCGCTGCAGCAACAGGTTCACGTCCTCGCCCACGGCGCGCAGTTCGGCCGGCAGGCCCGTCAGCGTCAGCGGCCGCAGGTCGCCGCCGCCGCGCCGGCGGATTTGCCGCTGCAGCCGCTCCAGCACCCCGAGCTCGCGCGTGACGACGCCGGGCAGGGCCCAGGCCAGTGCCGCCAGCGCGAGTACGGCCGCCACCAGCAGCACCAGCAGCGTCTCGCGCCATTCGTGGTTGCGCTCCGACAATGGGTCGGCCAGCAGAAAAAAAAGCGCCTGCTCCGGGTGCTGCGCGACATGCACGCGCCATTGGTTCGTGTCGTGAAAGCCGGGCTCGAGCGGCACGGCCAGCGCCTGCGCCGGCGCCTGACGCGAGCGCAGCAGCAGCCGGCCCTGGGCGTCGACAAGCTGGTAGACGAGAGGCGCGTCGGCAAACAGCGGATCGTCTGCGATCACGGCATCAGCACGCGGCGCCTGGCCCGCCGCACCCGCCGGCGCGCCGCGCTGGAGCTGGAACATGGCCACGTCGAACATGCGGTGCGCGCTCTCGGCCAGCTCGGCATCGAAGTTCTCTTCGATCTCGTGGTTCAAGTAATAGGCGACGGCCAGCACGCACAGCAGCCACACCAGGGCCAGCCGCAGCACCAGGGCCCTGGTCAGGCGTTGCGCGAGCGTGCTGGCCCTCATGCGGCGGCCGGCTCGCTGTGCAGCCTATAGCCCAGGCCGCGCACTGTCTCGATGTGCGTGCGCCCGAGCTTGCGGCGCAGGCGGCTGATGAACACCTCCAGCGTGTTGCTGTCGGTCTCGTCGCCCCAGCCGTAGAGGGCGTCCTGCAGGTTTTCGCGCGTGTGGATGCGGCCGGGGCGCGTGGCCAGCACGCGCAGCAGGGCCCATTCCTTCTGCGTCAGCGCAATGGGCACGCTGGCGCGGCGCACCTGCTCGCGCGCCAGGTCGATCTGCAGGTCGCCCAGCACCAGCACCGGAGTCTCAGCCGCGCTGCGGCGGCGCTCCACCGCGCGCAGCCGCGCAAGCAGCTCGCCGGGGTCGTAGGGCTTGATGAGGTAGTCGTCCGCGCCCGCGTCCAGGCCGCGTATGCGGTCGCTGACCTGATCGCGTGCGGTGAGCACGATGACGATGGGGCGCTGCTGCAGCGCGCGCAACTGGGGCAGCAGGGCCAGGCCGTCGCCGTCGGGCAGATGCAGGTCGAGCAGCACGGCCGCGTATTGCGCGCCATGCAGCGCCGCCTCGGCCTCGCTCAGGCTGGCCGTGGCATCGACCACGAAGGCCTTGGCGCGCAGATAGCCGCACACGGCGTCGGACAGGGCCAGATCGTCTTCGACCAGCAGCACACGCATGGGGACTCCGTAGATTTTTCCGATGCGGAAAGTGTAGTGGGCGGGGCGTTCATGGCGCGTTCAGGATGGCGGCATAGGCTTGGGCCCATGTTCGATGTTCTATGGCGCAGACTGGCGCTTGTCTTGCTGCCGCTCGTGCCGCTGCTCCTGTGGGATGCGTCGGGTCTGGATCTTCCGCTGGCGCGGCTGTTCGGCTCGGCCCAGGGCTTTGCCTGGCGCAGCCACCCAAGCTATGTGCTGCTGCTGCACGAGGTGCCGCGCGCCCTCAGCATGGCGGCGCTGCTGGCGCTGGCCTGGGGCGCATGGCGGCCGTGGGGGTTTCTGCGCACCATGGGGGCGGCGGACAGGCGCCAACTCGCGTTCAGCGTGGCGCTGGCCATGCTGTCCATCACGGCGCTCAAGCGCCTGGCGACGACGAGCTGCCCCTGGGACCTGGCGGAGTTTGGCGGTGTGGCGCACTATGTGTCGCACTGGATCTGGGGCGTGCGCGATGGTGGCCCGGGCCATTGCTTTCCGGCGGGCCATGCATCGGCCGGGTTCGGCTACGTGGCGGGCTGGTTCGTGCTGCGCCGCGCCGTACCGCGCCTGGCAACCGGCTGGTTGTTGGCGAGCCTTGTCCTGGGCTGCGCGCTGGGCCTGTCGCAGCAGGTGCGCGGCGCGCACTACATGAGTCACACGCTCTGGACGGCATGGTTCTGCTGGGCCTTGGGCCTGCTGGTGGACGAGGCCGTGCAGCGCTGGCGCAGCAGAACCCGTGCGCGGGATACAAACCTGAACGAAACCTGAGCGCCTCGTTCAGCCAGCCTTCAGAGCACGACAGCACGATGGGCCCATGCTCAGTCTTGCCTCTGCCAACACCGGCTCCCCATCCTCTCCCACCTCTTTCAATTTGCTCCAGCCCCTGCGGGCCTTGCTGCGCCGCGTGGACGCCTGGATGGCCACGCCCTTGACGGCCCAGCAGCTGGTGCTGCGCCTGTCGCTCTATCTGGTGCTTGCGGCCAACTGGCCGCTGTGGCTGCAGATCATGCGCATTGGCGGCGCGCCCAGCCAGTACCTGCGCTCCATGGCGGCGCTGGCGGTGCTCATCGTCTGCGGCATGGTGGCCATTTTTGCCTTTTTTGCCTGGGCGCGCGGCATGCGGCTGCTGTGGTGGCTGGTGGTGCTGGTCGCTGCGCTGGCGCAGTACTACATGCTGACCTACCAGGTGGTCATGGATCCGGGCATGGCGGCCAATGTGCTGCAGACCGACGCCCGCGAGGCGGCCGACCTGCTGAGCCTGCGCATGCTGCTGACCGTGCTGGCCGTGCTCGTGCTGCCCAGCTGGTGGCTGCTGCGCGTGCGCATTGTGGCCATGGGGCCGTTGGCCCAGCTGTGGCGCAACCTCGTGATGCTGGTGCTGGCCCTGGCCGTGGCCGCAGGCACGGTGGCCGCCACCGCACGCGACCTGGCGCCGCTGATGCGCAGCCACCCGCAGCTGCGCTATCTGATGAACCCGCTGGCCAGCCTGTATTCGACGCCCGTGGCGGCCCTGCGGCCGGTGTTTGCGCGCAGCCGCACCCTGGTGCCCATGACCCAGGGGGCCGCGCTGGGGACATCCTATGCGGCGGGCGCCAGGCCCATGCTGTTCGTGCTGGTGGTGGGAGAGACGGCGCGCGCGGACCATTTCGGCATCAACGGCTATGGCCGCGACACCACGCCCGAGCTCGCGCGCCGCGACGTGCTGAGCTGGCGCGAGGTGCGCTCCTGCGGCACGAGCACGCTGGCCTCCGTGCCCTGCATGTTCTCGCCGCTGGGCAAGGACGCGTTCGAGTCGCGCGACAACGAATACGAGAACCTGCTGGACGTGGCCCAGACCGCCGGCATGGCCGTGCTGTGGCTGGACAACCAGTCCGGCTGCAAGGGGGTGTGCGATCGCGTGGCGCATGCCAGCGCGTCCGAGGCTCTGCCGCGCGATGCTCAGGCCGCCCTGTGCCCCGGTGGCGAATGCGGGGACGACGCCCTGCTGCACGACCTGGACGCGCGCCTGGCCGCCTTGCCCGCGGCGCAGCGCGAGCGCGGCGTGCTGCTGGTGCTGCACCAGATGGGCAGCCATGGGCCGGCCTACCACAAGCGCTCGCACGGCGCCGCCAAGCGCTTTTTGCCCGAATGCCGCACCGAGGTGCTGGCCGATTGCGCCCAGCAGGAGCTGGTCAACGCCTACGACAACTCCATCGCGGCAACGGACCTCTTCCTGGGCAAGACCATAGACTGGCTGCAGGCACGCTCGGCGCGCTACGACACGGGCCTCTTGTACCTGAGCGACCACGGCGAGTCGCTGGGCGAATACGGTCTGTTCCTGCACGGCATGCCCTACAACATGGCGCCCGACGTGCAAAAGCATGTGCCCATGGTGGCCTGGCTCGATGACGCCCTGCTGCGCCGTGAGCGCTTGTCGGACGCCTGCCTGCGCGCCGGCGCCAATGCGCCGCTCACGCACGACAACCTCTACCACACCATGCTGGGCCTGCTGGATGTGCAGTCGCCCACGTACACAAGGGCGCTCGATGCCTTTGCCGACTGTCGCAGGGTGGCGCTGGCCGCGCGTTGAGTCACTTGCGTTGGGTGGGTTGCGCTTGCGCCGGGCGTTTCCCTGGGTCATGGGCGGTTCAGGCCGGTACGGCGTGACGGCACGCGCAACGGAGGAATCTTCGCTTGCTGACGTGCGCGCCTCAGGTCATGGCTGCCTTGCAAGGCAGTTCACATGTTGGTAGGTCTCCCAAGCCCGGGGCCCGGCCGGGCCTCCATGCGCGGCGCCAGGCGGACGGAATCGCCGGTGGTCGGATCGAGCGGTCGCGATGGCCGTACAGTGGCGGGCATGAACCTCGACCACGGTATCCACGTCATCGACACCGGCTTCGTGCGCCCGCACCTGGACGCGGCCTATCTGATCGTCGAGCGCGGGCGCGGTGCCTTCATCGACTGCGGCGTCAACCATTCGGTGCCACACCTGCTGGCGGCGCTCGCGCAGGCCGGGTTGACGCCGGGCGACGTGGACTGGCTGATCCTGACCCACGTGCATCTGGACCACGCCGGCGGCGCCGGCGAGCTGCTGCGCCAGTTGCCGCAGGCGCGCCTGGTGGTGCACCCGCGCGGCGCGCGCCACATGATCGACCCCAGCCGCCTGTGGGCGGGCGCGGCGGCCGTGTATGGCGAGGCCGAGATGCAGCGCAGCTACGGCCGCCTGCTGCCGGTGCCGGCCGAGCGCGTGGTGGCGGCGCCTGACGGCCATGTGGTCGAGCTGGCCGGGCGCCCGCTGGTGTGCCTGGACACGCCCGGCCACGCGCGCCACCACAACGCCATCCACGACCTGGCCTCGGGCTGCGTGTTCAGCGGCGACACCTTTGGCGTGTCCTACCGCGAATTCGACACCGAGCAGGGCGCCTTCATTCTGCCCACCACCTCGCCGGTGGAGCTCGATCCGCCGGCACTGCACCGCTCGATCGACCGCCTGCTGGCGCTGCAGCCGCCGGCCATCTGCCTGACCCACTACGGACCGGTGGCGCCGCCCGCCCGTCTGGCGCAGGATCTGCACGCGCAGCTCGACGCCATGGTCGAGCTGGCCCACGCCGCCGCGCCGCAGCCGTCGGACGAGCGCCACCGGAGCCTGCGCGCCGGGCTGCTGGAGCTGTACGCCCGCCGCGCCGCGCAGCACGGTTGGCGCGGTGGCCGGGAGCGCCTGGCCGAGCTGCTGGCGGTCGACATCGAGTTGAACGCGCAGGGGCTGGGTGTTTGGCTGGATCAGTCGACGCGGATGACGAAAGACCCTAAAAACGACAGTTGACCGCTTGTCAACTTTGGGCAGGTCGCATCGATGCGGGGTCTGGCGGCTGCGATGGACTTCACCTCCCGGGTGAACACGCTACGCCCCCGCCCGCACCGCGCTCGCCGCATGGCGCGGCGATCACGGCACGGGCGGGCGCGTCCAACTGCCGTTTCCAGGATGACGGATGACCTCGCGGCGCTTCGATGGGTCGTGGCGCGTGGGTCGTGGGCGCGTCAGGCCGGGGATGGTGAGCGCGGCGTACCCGTGGCTGGGCCCTTCAGATCCAGCCCAGCATTCCCAGCAGCGCGCCGGCGCCGATCAGCCACAGCAGGTGCAGCCGGGTGCGCCACACCAGCACGGTGGTGGCGGCGGTCAGCAGCCACAGTGGCCAGTCGCGCGCCGGCTGGCCGTGGGCGGTGCTCAGCAGCCAGCCGGTGGCCATCAGCAGGGCGATCACGATGGGCGCCAGGCCGGCCTTGAACGCGCGCACGGCGCGCAGCTCGCGCCGCTGGTGCGCCCAGCGGGTGGCGCTGTAGGTCAGCACGCCCGAGGGCAGCAGAATGCCCAGCATGGCCACCGCCGCACCCAGCAGGGCCAGCCCCTGCGCGTGCCAGCCGCCGGCGGGGCCGCCACCGGCGTTCAGCCCCACGTGCCAGCCCACCAGGGCGACGAACAGCACGTTGGGCCCGGGCGCGGCCTGGGCGATGGCGATCGAGGCGTTGAACTGCGCATCGCTCAGCCAGTGCTGCGAGCCCACCAGGTAGCGGTGCATGTCGGGCGCGGTGGTGATGGCGCCGCCCACCGCCAGCAGTGACAGCGACAGAAAATGCAGCCACAGCGTCAGCCAGTCGGCCGCGCTCAGGGCGTCGGCCGGGTTCATGGCAGCCGCCTCCAGGCCCAGACGCAGGCCGCGCCGCCCAGCACCAGCAGCACGGGCCCCAGCGGCAGCCGCAGCAGGCCGATGGCGACGAAGGTCGCCAGCGCCAGGCCGATGCAGGCCGGCATGCCCAGGGGGTTGGCGCGCAGCGCACCGATCAGCTTGATGCCGGTGCCCAGAATCAGCCCGGCCGCCACCGCGCCCATGCCGCGCAGTGCGCCCTGCACCAGCGGGACGTCGGCGACGTTGCTGTAGAGCGCAGCCAGCAGCACGACCGCCAGCGTGGGCAGGGTCAGCATGCCGGCCAGCGCCGCCAGCGCGCCCGACAGGCCGAAATGGCGGTCACCGATCATCAGCGACAGGTTGACCACGTTGGGGCCCGGCATGATCTGCGCCACCGCCCAGTCTTCGACGAACTGCTCGCGCGTGAGCCAGCGCTTGCGCTCCACCAGCTCGCGCTGCACCACCGCCAGCACGCCGCCAAAGCCCTGCAGTGCCAGCCAGCTGAAGGACCAGAACAGGTCGGCGCGCGACCGTGGCGCGCCGAGGGTGCCGTCACCGGCGGCAGCGGGGGGGGTGGCGCTCATACCGGTTCCGGTTCGGAGCAAGGATTCACGTCCCTCGCGCCATCATCGACGCGCAGCGAGGTCATGGGACATGGATCATCGTGAATGCGAGCCCTCATCAGTCCAGCAGGTCCAGAATGTTCTCGACCGGCCGCCCCAGCCGCGCGCCCCTGGCCGTGACCACGATGGGCCGCTCGATCAGCACCGGCGTGGCGTGCAGGGCGGCGGCCAGTTGGGCGTCGGTGAGCGTTGCATCGTCCAGGCCCTGCGCCAGGTACTCGGGCTGCTTGGTGCGCACCAGGGCGCGCAGCGGCGCGCCGCTGGCGCGGGCGATGGCCTGCAACTCGGCGGCGCTGGGCGGCGTCTTGAGGTACTGGACGATGGTGGGCTCGATGCCGCGGCTGCGCAGCAGCTCCAGCGCCTTGCGCGAGGTGCTGCAATGGGGGTTGTGGTAGATCGTGACGGTGGCCATGCGGGTGCTCCGATAGGGCTGGGCTGACTACAGTAATGATAGCTTTTGGCGCTTGCTGGATAAGCGCTGGAGCCGTGTTTCATTCATAAATCATGAATGGCGTGCGGGCCGCCCGCCAGGCCTGCTCGTCGGCGCGCGTCAGCGCGTCGAGCTCGGCCGGCGTGGCCGCCGCGTCGTCCACCCACTGGCGCAGCAGCGGCCCGCCGTTGATGACGTCGATGGCCAGCCGGGTTTCATACTCGTAAGGAAAGTCGCGCCACAGCGGGTAGTCCGGCGCCTGCCGCCGCAGCGCTTTGAAGGCCAGCGCCTGCAGGCGCCAGGGCTGGAAGGTGGTGTGGTCGTAGTGCGTCGCGTCCTCGGTGTGGATCTGCACGCCGGCGCACAGTTGCCCGGCGTGCTTGTGAAAGGTCGTCTCGAAGCCGCATTCGCGCAGCCGGCAGCCGCGCAGCCAGTCGGGCGCCAGTGCGCGCATGTCGGCCAGCAGGCGCGCGGTGTCGATGTCGGGCGCACCAAACAGCTCCAGCGGGCGCGTGGTGCCGCGGCCTTCGCTCAGCGTGGTGCCTTCCAGCATCACGGTGCCGGCGTAGGCGCGCGCCATCCACAGGTTGGGCGCGTTGGGGCTGGGGTTGACCCAGGTGCGTTCGAGCGGCCAGCCGTGGCCGGGCGCGGCGTCGGGCCGCCAGCCTTCCATGGCGATGACGCGGTATTCGACCTGCAGCCCGAGCTGCGCGATGAACCAGTGGCCCAGCTCGCCCAGCGTCAGGCCGTGGCGCATCGGCAGCGGGCCGGCGCCGACGAAGCTTTCCCAGCCGGCGCGCAGCGTCAGCCCCTCGACCGGGCGGCCGACCGGGTTGGGGCGGTCCAGCACCCACACCGCCTTGCCGTGCGCGGCCGCGGCTTCCAGCACGTAGCGCAGGGTGGTGATGAAGGTGTAGATGCGGCAGCCCAGGTCCTGCAGATCGACCAGCAGCACGTCAAACGTCTCCAGCATGGCCGGGGTGGGGCGGCGCACCTCGCCGTACAGGCTGAACACCGGGATGCCCAGGCGCGGGTCGGTGTAGTCGCTCGACTCGACCATGTTGTCCTGCTTGTCGCCGCGCAGGCCATGCTGCGGGCCGAAGGCCGCCGTCAGGCGCACATCGGGCAGGGCGGCCAGGGCGTCGAGCGCGTGCGTCAGGTTGCGCGTGACCGAGGCCGGGTGCGCCAGCAGCGCCACGCGCCGGCCCGCCAGTGGCGCGCGCAGCAAGGGCTCTTCAAGAAAGCGTTCGAGTCCGAATTTCATGTGAGGCAGATCAGGGCAGGCGCGCCGTCCAGCCGGCGCGGTGGTGAAAGTCCGGCTGCGGCCCCGGGTGGGCCAGCGCCCAGCAGCTGAGCTGGCCGTCACGCGCTTCGATCACGGCGCTCAGGCCCAGCAGGAGGTCGGTGTGGTCGGCGGCCGGCAGAGCCTGGCGCGGCAGCTCGACGGTCAGGGTCAGGGTGTCGTCGGCGCGCTGCCACTGCAGGCGCGGCGCCAGTGGCAGCTGGTCGGCGCTGGCGCGCTGGCGCGGGCCGCTGAAGGCGTAGGCCGCCCAGTCGCCCGCAGGGCTGAAGTTGAATTCGTGGTAGGCCGCTGCCTGCGCGCGGCCGACGAAGGCCTCGAAGCAGGTGTGGCGCCACAGGTCGTCCGCCGGCCCGGCAGACGCGCCGGGCGGCGGCAGCGCCAGCGCCTCCAGCGCCGCCTGCAGCCGAAAGCGCAGCCACCACGCGCCGGGCGCCGTGTCGCTGCGGCCGACGTCCACGCACAGGCTGCGCACGGCCGGTGCCGGCGTGCTCGGGTGTGGGTGCAGCCGGTGGCGGCTCAGGGGCTGGGACATGGCGGCGCTCGGCCTGCAATCACTCGCCTGGGGTCGCCAGCACCAGCTGGGTCTGCGTGACCACCGCGCACAGCCTGCCTTCGGCGTTGCGGATGGTGGTCTGCCACACCTGGGTGCTGCGGCCGCGGTGCAGGGCGACGGCTTCGGCGGTGACCACCGAGCCTTCGGCCGCGCCGGCGATGAACTTGGTGCTGGAATCGGTGGTCACGGTGCGCTGGCCGGGTCGCAGGTTGAGCACCGTGCCGATCGCCCCCAGGGTGTCGGCCAGCGCCATGTGCGAGCCGCCGTGCAGGACATGGCCGGTGGTGCACAGCTCGGGGCGCACCGTCATTTCGGCGCGCACGCGCTCGGCGGTGGCTTCGGTCAGGCGCACACCCAGCAGGCCGGGCAGCAGGGGTTGGATGAGCTGTTGCAGCGCAGGCAGATCGAGTGTGGGCATGGCGCGGCCTGGGGCGATGGCGGGCGGGCCAGCATAGCAGGGGCGCAGCGGGCCTGCGGCGCGCCAGCCGGCATGCCCGCCCGGCGCGGCTGCCTACAATCGACGCCCACCGGCCGCGCGCCGGCCGCCACCTGTCGTTGTCGTTCTGGAGGAGTCTGCCGATGTCTTTGCCGCACTGGAACCGTTCGCACGCCGTGCTGGCGGGGCTGGTGGCCGCCGGCCTGCTCAGTGCCTGCGCCTCGGTCGATCTGGGCCGGCGCTACGACCCGCCCCCGATCCGCATGCCGCAGCCATTGCCGCCGGCGCAGGTGCCGCCGGCCCAGCCCGGCGGGGTGCAGACGCAGCCGGTACCGCCCGCCCAGCCAGTGCCGCAGCCGCTGCCGCCGGCCGGGCAGAGCGCGCCCCTGCCGCCGACCGACGCCAGCGCCCGCCTGGTGACGCTGAGCACGCGGCTGGACGGCGCCAGCGTCATGCCACCCACGCGCAGCGCCGGCAGCGGTCAGTGGGACGCCATCTACGACCCCGACACCCGCCTGCTGCGCTGGAAGACCCGCTGGTCGGGCCTGAGCGGCGCCATCACCGGCGTGCAGTTTCACGGCCCGGCCGATGCGGGGCAGAACGCGCCGGCCGTGCTGGTGTGGCCGGCGCCTTTCGGGCCGTCCTATGAAGGCCGCGCCAGCCTCAGCGCCGCGCAGGCCATGGACCTGCTGGCGGGGCGCTGGTACGTCAGCGTCTTCACCGCCGCCTATCCGCTGGGCGAGCTGCGCGGGCAGGTGCGGGTGGTGCCCTGATGCGGTGTGTGTGTGCTGAGCCGGGCGCGTGCAGGACGTATCTCTGCCGACACCGAGGTATCCATGGGTGAATGCCCACCACGTGCCGCCCAATGGATGCTACGGTGCGCCTGATGTTCCGCTTGCCCCAGCCCGCGCGCGCGCACGTCGCGTCGATCCCCGCCGCCACCCGCCTGGCCGTGGCGGCGGCGCTGCTGGCCGTGCTGGCCGGCTGCGCCAGCCCGCCGCCCGCGCCCCGGCCGCGGGCCACGCCCAGCGCGCCGCCGCGCCTGCCCGAACTGGCCGCCTTCAGCGCCCAGCTGAGCGGCCGCCAGGCCGTGCCACCCAGCGCCAGCACCGGGCAGGGGGAACTGGTGGCGGTGCTCAACCGCAACACCGGCCTGCTGCAGTGGAAGCTGAGCTTCAGCGGCCTCAGCGGCCCGGTGCGCGCGGCGCACTTTCACAGCCCCGGCATGGCCGGCGAGGTGGCCGACCCGGTGCTGACGCTGGGCCGCACCGTGGTCAGTCCACTGGAAGGCCGCGCCATGCTCACGCCACGCCAGCGCGCCGACCTGCTGTCGGGCCAGTGGTACGTCAATCTGCGCACCGCCGCCTACCCCGAAGGCGAGCTGCGCGGCCAGCTGATCGAGCGGAAGTGAGCGCCCGCCGGCGCCGGCGAGCGACCAGCGGCCGGGGTCGGTAAAATGGGCCGGCCTCCCGACGCCTCGGACGCTTGGGCCAACCCATGGGGCGCAAGCCGGTGCAATCGACCGCGAGGCGCTACCGTTTCTGCAATCGCCTGAAGGGCGCTGGCGGCATGACGCCGAGCCGCCGCACCCTGGCCGCCAACCCGCCAGCCGCGCCATGAGCACCGTCGCCACCCTGCCGCTGCGCGCGCCTGCGCTGACCGGCTACAAACCCTTCTGGGCCAAGCGCTTCGGCCCCGCGCCCTACCTGCCCATGAGCCGCGCCGAGATGGAGGCGCTGGGCTGGGATTCGTGCGACGTCGTCATCGTCACCGGCGACGCCTACGTCGACCACCCCAGCTTCGGCATGGCCGTGATCGGCCGCGTGCTGGAAGCGCAGGGCTTTCGCGTCGGCATCATCGCCCAGCCCGACTGGCACAGCAGCGAGCCGTTCAAGGCCCTGGGGCGGCCCAACCTGTTCTGGGGCGTGACGGCGGGCAACATGGACTCGCTCATCAACCGCTACACCGCCGACCGCAAGATCCGCAGCGACGACGCCTATACCCCCGGCGACGTGGCCGGCAAGCGGCCCGACCGCGCCGCCATCGTCTACAGCCAGCGCTGCCGCGAGGCCTACAAGGACGTGCCCATCCTGCTGGGCGGCATCGAAGGCAGCCTGCGCCGCATCGCGCACTACGACTACTGGAGCGACACCGTGCGCCGCTCCATCGTGGTGGACAGCAAATGCGACCTGCTGCTGTACGGCAACGCCGAGCGCGCGCTGGTCGAGATCGCCCACCGCCTGGCGCGGCGCGAACCGGTGGGCCAGATCACCGACGTGCGCGGCACCGCCTTCGTGCGCCGCACGGCGGCGCCGGGCTGGCGCGAAATCGACTCCACCGAGGTCGATCGCCCCGGCCGGGTGGACGCCCTGAGCAGCCCCTACCAGACCACCGCCGAACGCGCCGCCGCGCAGGGCAGCCATTGCGACGCTACAAAAACAGAAGCTGCTGGCGCTGATCCGACAAGCGCTGCAGCCCAAAAAGGCCTTGAAAAGCCGATCGCCCTGATCCGCCCCGACCACGCCCGCAGCGTGATCCGCCTGCCCAGCTACGAGCAGGTGCGGCGCGACCCCGTGCTGTACGCCCACGCCAACCGCGTGCTGCACCTGGAAACCAACCCCGGCAACGCGCGCGCCCTGGTGCAGGCGCATGGCGAGGGCCGTTCGGCGCGCGACGTCTGGATCAACCCGCCGCCGGTGCCGCTCACCAGCGCCGAAATGGACCACATCTTCGATCTGCCCTACGCGCGCAACCCCCACCCGCGCTACGCCGACGAACGCGGCCGCCACGACGGCGCCACCCGCATCCCGGCGTGGGAAATGATCCGTTTTTCCGTCAACATCATGCGCGGCTGCTTCGGCGGCTGCACCTTCTGCTCCATCACCGAGCACGAAGGCCGCATCATCCAGAGCCGCAGCGAAGACTCCATCGTGCGCGAAGTCGAAGCCATGCGCGACAAGGTGCAGGGCTTCACCGGCGTCGTCAGCGACCTCGGCGGCCCCACCGCCAACATGTACCGCCTGGGCTGCCGCGACCCGGCCATCGAAGCGGTGTGCCGCAAACCCAGCTGCGTCTACCCCGGCATCTGCCCCAACCTGCGCACCGACCACGACCCGCTGATCCGCGTCTACCGCCGCGTGCGCCAGCTGCCCGGCGTCAAGAAGGTGTTGATCGGCTCCGGCCTGCGCTACGACCTGGCGGTGCGCTCGCCCGCCTACGTCAAGGAACTGGTGCAACACCACGTCGGCGGCTACCTCAAGATCGCGCCCGAACACACCGAGCAAGGCCCGCTGTCGAAAATGATGAAGCCCGGCATCGGCGACTACGAGCGCTTTCGCCAGCTGTTCGACCGCTTCAGCGCCGAAGCCGGCAAGCAGCAGTACCTGATCCCGTATTTCATCGCCGCCCACCCCGGCACCAGCGATCAGGACATGCTCCAGCTCGCGCTCTGGCTCAAGCGCAACGGCTTTCGCGCCGACCAGGTGCAGGCCTTCTACCCCAGCCCCATGGCCACCGCCACCACCATGTACCACACCGGCGTCAACCCGCTCAAGGGCGTGCACCGCGACGGTCGCGGCGAGCGGGTCGACACCGTCAAGGGCGAACGCCGGCGCCGCCTGCACAAGGCCTTTCTGCGCTGGCACGACCCGGCCAACTGGCCCCTGCTGCGCCAGGCACTCAAGGACATGGGCCGCCACGACCTGATCGGCAGCGGCAAGCACCACCTCATCCCGGCCTGGCAACCGGCCGGCAGCCCCGCCTACCAGTCCCCGCGGCGCAAGAACTCCAGCCCCGCCGCCAGCCCCCGAAAGCTACAGAAACAAGAGCTGCCAGCGCGCACCCAGCCTGCGCCAGGCCGCATTCTGACCCAGCACACCGGGCTGCCGCCGCGGCGCAGCACATAGCGGCCGAGCCGGCCCCGGCCGGGCGCTGAGGGGCAACCCACGGGCATGGGTTGCCACGGGTTCATCGGGTGACCGGCGACTCGAAACTCGGGATGTCGACGGCCTTGATGCCAGCCACCCGTTCGGCGTTGGTGCCAAAGAAGCTGCGTGTGTGCTCAAGCGTCATGTGCAGCTTGAACGCATGCTCGTCTGCAAAGTGCTCCAGAAGCACAAAGGCGTCTGGATCGGAAATGGCCTGGAAGAAGGAGAACTCGATGCATCCCAACTCCTGTCGTGTGGCCGCTTCAAGTTCGAGCAACGCCGCGCGCAGTTGATCGCCGTGTCCAGGCTTGGCGGTGATGCGTGCGAGCTTCCGGATCGGTTTGGCAGTGTCTTGGTGGTTCATGGAACCTTCTCAACGTCGGTCGTTCGTCTCCCCGAGCTTGAAGAGCGCGCGGATGGGCCAGGCAGGAGAGTGGGGGTTGTTCCAGCTTATTTCAAGCGCAGGACGGGGCGCGGACGGACAAACGTCAGGCTGACGGGCGGTCGAATGCACAAGTGCGGGTGAGCACCTTGAGCACCGTGCGCGAAATGCTGGCCGGCAGCTGCACTAAAGGTGACGGGTTTCAGACGGGGACTGAAGGTAGTTGTCGTTGCGTCCGTCCGCATGGCGCACTTCGCCAGTGAAGATGTCAGGAATGTGGAGATCGTCGAGGCACGACACCTGTACGGAGCAGAACTCTCCACCCACCGATTCGTGGAACCCGCGCTCGAACGGGCGAATACCGCAGTGCTTGCAGAAATAGTGATGCACGACTTTGGGACCGAACTGGTAGTCGGACAACTCGGACTCACCATGAATGAGGCGGAATGCATCTGGTCTGACGATGGCGCCCCAGGATCTGGCTTTGGTGCAGATGGAGCAGTTGCACTTGGCGGTGCCAGCTTCAAAGTCGATGTCTGCCTCGAACCGCACTGCGCCGCAGTGGCAGCTGCCCTTGTAGGTTTGCTTCATTTCGTCTTTCTCGTTGTGTATCAAAGCGACCGCGTTGGCCGTGCAGACCAACGCCTGAGGTTCAGCAGTCGCACGCGGCCGACTGCGGCGAACAAGCCATCGAATCCGACGGTCAGCATGGAAAGTCGGAACATGCCCTTCCCCCAAGGTTTTGTGGCGCTTTGGTCTGGAGCCCAGGGGTGCCAGAATTTGCCCATGGTTGGGTGCATTCCGATCGAACGATCTCGATGGGTGCCAGTATCGCTCATTCGCGGCTTTTCATCTGCGCCATGGCCTGTCGAAAGCCTTCCAGGTAGTCGGCCCGCGTCTTCTCGGCAATCGGCGCCCACTGATCGGCGGGCAGGCTAAGGCTTGGGGGCTGCTTTGGCGACCCCGTGCCCGAAATCATCGCGCCCATGCCGTGCAGGTTGATCCAGCGATGGTCGTAGCGATGCGGCGTCTTGCGGTCCCAGTCGACCACGCGCGGGATCAGCGCCTCCAGCTTGGGAATGTTCTTGAAGGTGTACTGGTTGATCGGCTTTCCGTAGGTCTGGTTGAGCACCGCCACCGCCTGGCGCGCCGACACATCCGCGCAGCGATTGGCGTCAAACCGGGCGCGCAACTGCCCGGCATAAAACCAGAAGGCCGCGTCGTCCCGGTCTCCGCGATCGAACAGCACGTGGGACAGCACATAGAACACCGGCGGCGCATACCGCTCGGGCGCCGCCTTGATGGCGTCCATCGCGGCGGTGATCTGCGCCGGGCTGCCCGTTTGCAGCGTGCGCAGGGTGTCAATGGCCAGGCGCGTATCGATCTCGGCATACACGCCCTGCGGCGCCACCGTGATCTGCTCGGCCACGGCAGGCGCGCCGGCGCCCAGTGCAAACAGCAAGGCCAGCAGGGCCGCAGGCATGCGGGGGAGTGGGCGAGGGCGCATGGGGTTGCCTGGGCGTGGGTTGAATCTGGAAGGGGTTGATCGCCCGGTTTCAGCCTTCGGTCTCGCGCCCGGTCTGTCTGCGCCCGGCGCGCACATATCCGACTGCAAAAGCCACAACGGCAGCCAGCGGGCCCAGCACAAAGGCCCCGGTCATCGCCGCCTCAAGCGATCGGTCATGGCTGTTGGACGACAGCAGCGACACCAGCAGGCCGCCGCCAAATGCCCCCGCGACGTAGCCGATGAGGGCCCACAGCAGGCCGGTCCAGAATCTGCGCATGGGTGGGTGCTTTCTGGTCATCGCATTTTTGACCGCTCCGGTCCAGTTTGCGAAGGATTTGATCGACCATCATGACCAACCGGGCTGCTCCCATACCGCTCTACGCCGAAAACGCTTGCCGCAGCTTGTCTGCCGATTGCAACGTGTGGCGACGCGGTGGCGCGGATTCCATGTCGGCACGGACCAGAAAAGAGTTCACCACAGATGCCGGATTTTGCGAACGCAGGTGCGCCACGCCCCAGTGCCCTCAATCGGTCATTCCCTTTACGTTGATGGGGACTCCATATATGCCCTCTCAGGCAATGTCTGGCGCGTGACCAGCTGGTATCAGCGTCGGCGCCCTCGCCACCGTTCTTGCCCGTGCTCTTGTTCCTTGTCGGCACTGCACCATTGCCGCTCGCAAGGAATACCGTTGCCATCCCCGTCCATCTTGACGCCTGGGCAATGTTTGAGGAAGAAGGTGGCCTCTTCGCATGAGGACATCTGTGAGCAATGCGTCCGCCCGTCGCAGCGGTAGCTGTTTGTTGCTGCAGGCGCCGACATAGGCACCTCTCTGGGGGGAAGCGAGCCTGTGGTTCTATCTGCGCTGGAAGCTGCGCGTCGCTGTTTTTCTGCGGCGTTCAGTTCGTCCAGTGTGGGCCGCTTTCTTTGCTCCTGATTTGCAGGGCATGGCGCTTGCTGATAGGAAACGCTACCGTTGATGACGCACTTGTTCAGTGGCGCGGCATGCAGCCCGGCGGCCGCGCAAAGCGTTGCGAATACCAAGAGATGGCGCGATGAAGTAACTCGCATGATATTTGTGTCAACGTCTGAATACACCGGCCTGCGCGGCCTTTTGCGCAGGCCGGTGGAATGATGTGTTAGGCCGCACTGGTGTGACCCAACTGTTTGAGACCGGCCAAGTTGTCCCACTCTGCCCAAGCCTCGGCGATGCGCTGGTTCTCCACACGAT
>Ga0209605_1000496_pt1 | contig 49115 bp, 45 predicted proteins | sample AD_UKC035_MetaG_FD_184408 | JGI IMG/M metagenome (GOLD analysis project Ga0209605, IMG submission 184408) | Active sludge microbial communities of municipal wastewater-treating anaerobic digesters from USA - AD_UKC035_MetaG (SPAdes) (version 2) | ecosystem: Engineered > Bioreactor > Anaerobic >...
CCGCTCGGGCCGGTCTCCGACCGAGCCCGCCCGCTTCATCCACGGCCGTCCGCCCAGACCCGGCTAAAGCCTCGACTCCTCTCACCCGCCGCTCGGGCCGATCTCCGACCGAGCCCGCCCGCTTCATCCACGGCCGTCCGCCCAGACCCGGCTAAAGCCTCGACTCCTCTCACCCGCCGCTCGGGCCGGTCTCCGACCGAGCCCGTCCGCCCAGCGCACATGGACGGCTGTTCTCCGACGCCGCGCCTGAACCGCTGATTTTTCCCCGTCATGCATGGCCTTGGGAGTGAACCCGAAGCGGCATGCACGGCGTGTAAGCGGCTATGTCGATGGCCACACGGGCGCGTCCGGCCCCGTCCTGATTCAGCCCATCCACGCGGCTGTGCTATAATCCGCCCCGTGTGAGCCATGATCAGGCAGTTCGATACAAATTTCACACCGAGGAGGCATGACAATGCGAGTAGTTCTACGTTCCCTGGCGGTCCTGGTGATCGCCCTTGCCCTGACGCCCATGGCGCTGGCCGCGCCGCAGGCCGCCCAGCCGGAGACGGTCAACACCGGCGACGAGTTGGTGATCATCACCAGCGACGGACGGCTGGAGGCGCGCGATCCCTATGTTCCGACCGGTTTCCAACCCGTGGTCTGGTCGTCGCCGAGCACTGGTTTCACTGACGTGGTCACCGGCGACTTCAACGGCGATGGCACCGACGAGGTGGTGGGCCTGCGCGGCGCCGAGGCTGTCGTCTACGACCCTGTGCGGGGAGCCGGCGAGCCAGATGTGTCTCATACCTTTTTTGCCACGGCCGGTCAGTTCTGGCGCAACGTGACCACCGGCGACCTGGACGGCGATGGCAGAGATGAGCTGGTGCTGGCCGAGTCCTCCGGCTCTGGCACCCGGATGGCGTCCTTCAAGTTCGCCAGCAACGCCTGGACTCAGACCTTCAGCGCCTTCTACGGCGCGCCCTGGGTCGGCCTGACCACCGGCAACGTCATTGGCAGCTCGGCCGGCATGCGCCAGCAGGTAATAGCCATCCGCAACGCGGGCAGCACCTGCCAGATTCTCATCTTCAACCCAGCCAACAACTGGCAGACCATCAACGAGTTCACCCGCAACTTCCCCTGGATGTATGTGACGGTGGGGGATGTGACGCTGGACGGCGCGGGCAAGGAGGAGATCGTCGTCACCCGCTCTGGGGTAGGCGCGACCTTGCCCTCCATGTTCGTCTTCCGTTGGGAGCAGCAGTTCCCGGAGCTGCAAGAACAGGAACGGGAGGTCTTCAACCCTGAGTTTCGCTGGGTGGCGCTGGCCGACGTCAACGCCAGCGGCGACAAAGAGGTGTTCCTGCTGCGCAACACCGCAGGCGCCGGCCAGGTTGCATTGACCAGCCGCAACTACGGCAACGACCAGGGCACGCCGGTCTTCAACGAGTTGGCCGGTCAGACTCAATGGAATGGCATCCAGGCTGGCGACATCGACGCCGATGGCCGCGATGAAGTGATCGTCATGTCACCCACCCAGTACCTGATCTACACGCAGCCTGATGTCAGCACGGCATCGACGCCCTATTCAGGGTCATTCTGGCGTGACGGCAACTTCGCCGTGGGCGATCTGGACGGCCAGGGCCAGGTAGCCGGGCCCACCTTGTCCGTCTCGCCGCTGAGCCTGGACCTGGACCTCCAGGCCGGTCAGAACTTCTCCCAGCCCGTCGCCATCACCAACACCGGTTCGGGCACGCTGAACTGGAGCGCCACGGTGGTGGATGGCTCGGCTTGGCTCTCGTTCTCCCCCTCCAACGGCACCGCGCCGACCACGGCGCAGTTGATGGTGAGCACCGGCGGCGTCGCGCCTGGCTCCTACGTGGGTCGGGTGCGCATCGACGCGCCAGGGGCCAACAGCACGCCGCAAACCATCACCGTCAACCTGACGGTGACCGCGCCGGAGTTCGCTGTGCAGCCGAGCCAGGTCTCCTGGGTCTACACGCCGCCCACCAATCCGGGCGTGCGAACGGTGACCATCCGCGGCCAGAATGTGCCGTGGCATGCGGGCGTGGTTTCCACCTCGGTGGCCAACCGCGTTGCGCAGGCTGTGGCCGCGGGCCAGCCGGTGACGCTGGAAGATGGCCAGCTGGTGATCGGCGATGGCCGCGGCGCCGAGGACGTGCCGCCCGTGGTCAACTGGATCAGCATCAACCCCGTTTCCGGCGTGGCCACCCCTGGCGGCATCCTGGTTGACCTGAGCCTGGTGCTGGATCAGGTGCCCAGCGGCTTCCGGACGGCGGCCGTGGTCTTCGTGGCCGATACGACCGCCTCCCCGCCAGCGCTGGTGGTGCGCGCCAGCACTCTGCGCACGCAGCCCGACGCGTCGGATATCTACTTCCTCCCCCTGATCCTGAGATAGCCTGAAACAGAAAAAAAGCCGGACTTCTTCCGAGAAGTCCGGCTTTTTCATGGAATGCAATGAAGCCAGAGCCGGGCGAGGACGCCCTGGGCGATGGTCAGATGCGGGCGCGGAAGCGGCTGTTGTCCAGCAGATTCTCCGCCATCTCGGCGTGCAGTTGGGGGATGGTCACCGCGTTGAGCAACTGGCCCCCCTCGGCGATGGCGTCGCAGGCGATGAGAACCGCGGTCTCTACGTCGGTGAGCGAGCCGCTGAAGAAGGCCAGCCCCTTGCCACCCAGCCCGTCGGCCAGGCGCAGCTCCAACAGCGTCACCTGCGCGCCCTTCAACCCGGCGTCGGCCGCCTGGATGGCCGCGGCCACGCTGGCCGTCTCGACGATGCCCAGCGCCTCGATGGGGGCGGGCCGGCGTGCGGCGGCGATGCCGGCCGGCACGTCCGGGTGTACGCCGGGCAGATAGACGTGATCCAGCACCGAACCGCTGCCGGCGGCCAGCCCGGCCGCCAGCGCCTCCTGTACGGGGGCCACCTCGCCGCTGACCAGCACCAGATAGCGGCCGGGATGCACCGTGCCGGCGACGATGCGGGCCACCGGGGCCTTCTTGACCATCGCGTCGCCGGCCAGAATGCCGGCGGCGATGCTGTCGAATTCGACGAGCGCGAGGGCGGGGTCGATCGCTACCGGGGTCAAATTGCCTCTCTCCGTATCACATTCAGTGCAGCGTCGAATTGGCGAAAACTGGGACAACGCTGCTTGACGGTTTCGATTTCCCGTCCCATCTCCACGGCCAAGTCAAAGGCCAACTCCTCGTTAAGCCACCGATGCGCCGTGTGCCTGAGCAGGAATGGCACGACAACCTCGTTCTTGGGATGCAAGTAGTGCTCCGGTTCTTTGACCAGTGAGGGGAGTGGCCGGCCGAACACGCGCTGCCATGCGTCAGGACAGGCGATCAACCAGGCTTCCAACATCTCGACGGCAACGGCAACCACGGCAGGAGCAGCCAAATCAGGCGTCGTCAATGTTCGCAAGGCTTCGACGCACGCAGGATCGCGTTCGTTGTCGACCACGACCAAGCCGCCCAGAACGCCGCGCCACTGGAATGATCGCACGTAGCCCTGGTAGCGCTTCGGATCATTGACATATTGCCGGCAGCCGCGGATGCGGGCCCGCACGAATTCGGCATGAACCGGCCGGCCCAGCAGATGTTCGGTGAGCACCGGCAGCGCGCCGGCGTCGGCTCCTCCATCGACCAGAAAGCCCAGCCGTATCGCCTCATTTCCAGCTCCAGCCTCAGCCATCTTGCAGCCCTCCAGATACCCATAGCTCTCCCAGCGGACCAAACGTCTTCTGGCGCTGCGCAATCTCGGTTGCTGTGAGTTCGACCAGAGTCGTTGGACCGCCGTTGCGGGTGAAGACGAGCAGTTCATCCGGTTGCAGGCGATCCACCAGGTAGGGAGCATGTGTCGTCAGGATGATCTGCTGACCTGCGCGGGCGTGGTTGCGCAACAATTCCACCAGTTGGAACAACCTGGCCGGGCTGATGCCGTTTTCTGGTTCTTCGATAGCCAGCAGGGGTGCAGCGACTGCGCCGTGAGCGATGGCTGCCAGGGCCAGAAAGCGCAAGGTCCCGTCGGAAATCTGGTGGGGATAGAAGCTCAGATTGTTTTTCTCCCGCATGACGATGACCTTCTGTCCAGGGCCTGCCGCTTCGAGTCTGATGCTGTGCAAACCTGGCACGGCCACCCGGAGTTCGCCGGTGATTGCCTCCAACACATCGCCATGCACTTCGTCAAGAACGGCAGCCAGGTTGGCGCCGTTGGGCTGCAGCTCAGCCTGGTACTTCACTGTGGCCGGCTTGCGCATGGCCTGCGGCTCGAGCCTAAAAACTTTGAACTGGCGCAGGGCGGCAGCCAGTGCAACGGCATGGGGATAGCGAACCCGATCCGACAACTGCGAGAGCGCTGTGCGCTGCATGTTCCCAGCGAAAGCCTCGGCCGCGCCGCCGTCCTCCCGCCACGCTTGCCCAGCGTGGAGCAGTGGCTGCCTGTCATCCGGCAAATAATCGAACGCCTGGCCGTGGGGATGCGATGCGTTGGCGCTGGCAAGGAACGGCCTGCCCACCCGCCATAGCTGCTCCATCCCAACTTCGACCTCGCGTCCGCTGGCCGGGTTCAGGCCAAAGCCGACTTGATAAAAGAGCAGATCGTCGTCGTTCTGAAAACCAAGCCGGTTGTTCCACGCCTCGATCTGGATGGCGATGATCTGATGCCGTTCACCGGCGTACACCAGGTCCTCGAACGAGACGCGATTCTCGTGCAGCAAGGCAGACCTCACGCCCATGTCAGTGGCATCAGCCAGGAACGCCAAGCTATCCAGGAAATTGCTCTTGCCCGCGCCATTCTTGCCCAACAACACGTTCAACGGGCCGAGACGCACGGTCAGGTCTTTGATGCTGCGGAAATTCTGGACGCAAATGGCGTTGATCATCAGGCTACCTCTGGGCTACACAATCCTAAAATGGTCCACCAGCGTACAGCGCCTAATGCGGCTGAAGGTCAGGGCGGAGGTCAGCCCCTCGCCGGTGGGGCTGGCAATGCTGAAGCTGGTGAAGCCCTCGCCGCGGTAGCCCAGGCCGGCCAGGTTGGGGCCGTTCTTGACAAAGATCGAGGTGTCGATCTCCCTGGCCATGCGGCTGAGCTTGTCGATATCGCGGCTCCACATGCTGGCGGTGTGGCCAAAGCCATGTTCGGCCTCCACGGCCAGGTCGATGGCCTCGTCGCAGGAGCGCACCCGCACCAGCGGCATCACCGGCATGAGCTGCTCCGTCCAGACCAACGGGTGTTCCAGCGGCACCTCGACCAGCGCCAGCCGCACCTCCCGACCGGCCGGGATGCCGATCTCGGCCAGGATCTCAGCAGCGTACTTGCCGACCCACTGCTTGTTGGTGACGCCCGGCTTGCGGGGCGCGCCCAGTTCTTTGAAGATCACCCGCTCCAGGCTGCGCAGCTTGTGCGCCGGCACCTCGACCGCGCCGTGCGCACACATGGCGGCCTTGAGCTGATCGGCTACCCGGTCGACGACGAAGATCTCCTTCTCGTCCACGCAGATGATGTTGTTGTCGAAGCCGCCGCCGAAGACGATCTCGCGGCCAGCCTTGTCGATGTCGGCCGTCTCATCCACCACCACCGGCGGGTTGCCCGGCCCGGCGCAGATGGCCCGCTTGCCGCTGGCCATGGCCTCTTTGACCACCCCTGGCCCGCCCGTCACCAGCAGCACCCGCACGCCAGGATGGCGCATCAAGGCCTGGGCGCTCTCGATGGTCGGCTCGACCAGGGCTGTCAGCAGGTTGGCCGGCCCGCCCGCGCCGACGATGGCCCGATTGATGAGCTGGATCTGGTAGGAACAGACATGTTTGGCGCTGGGGTGAACGTTGAAGACCACCGCGTTGCCGGCTGACAGGATGCTGATGGCGTTGTTGATGATGGTGGATGTGGGGTTGGTGACCGGCGTGATGGCGCCGACGGCGCCGAAGGGGGCGCGCTCCACCAGGCTCAGCCCGCCGTCGCCGCTCCAGGCCAGGGGTTGCAAGATCTCCGGGCCAGGGGTTTTTTCGATCACCAACAGGTTCTTCTGCACCTTGTCCTCGAACCGGCCCAGCCCGCTCTCCTCATGGGCCATGCGCGCCAGCAGCTCGGCGTTGGCCCGCATGGCCGCGCGCACGGCGGCGATGATCTCGTGGCGTCTGGCCAGGGTCATGCCGTTCAGGGCGCGGAAGGCCGCGCGCGCCGCGGCCACGGCGTCGTCCATGGTCGTGAAGATGCCATCCTGGCCGGCGGCGTTGGGACCGGGCGCGGCCCGGCCCGCGCGGCCGATGTGCGCCAGATGCGGCGCGGGGCCGGGGGCGGCGGTCGGCGGCGCGCTGCTGTTCAGCTCACGCTGCACGCGCTGGACGATGGATTGGATCTGGGCGTTGTCGAGGGGGTGGGTCATGGTCAATGGTCAATGGTTGATTGGGGAATGCGGGAATGGTTATTTGGGGAAGGGGAATGGCTAGTGGCAGGTGTAGAGGGCGAGGTTGGGAGTGGGGGTGCTTTGCAGGGTGCAGTTGGCCTCGACAATGCTCCGCAGGCGGGCGTGCCAGGGGAGGGGCTCGCTGTCATCTACTACTACCACAGGCGCGATGTGCTGGGTGATCAAGTCGGCCAGCTCGGCCTCGCGCGCGGGGCTGTGATTGACCGGATACAGGTAGATCCACCGGGTCGCGGGCGGCCGGTCGCTGAGAAAATAGACCTGCGGCGCGGCGGTGATGGCCAGAATCGGCAGGCCGGGCTGGCTCAGGGCCTGGACGGCCGCAGCCACGACCTGCTGCCGCTCAACCAGACGCTGTGTATGGGCCAGATAGCGCGGCCAGGCGGGCAGGTCGATCAGGGCCAGCGCCAGCAGGCCGGCCACAGCCAGCGCCCGCCAGGGCCAGGGCCGGCAGGATAGCCATTGCCAGAGCGCCGCCAGGCCGGCCGCTGCCAACGCGGCTGCCGGCGGCAGCGCTTGCAGCACGTAGTGGCCGTAGAAGCGGTGCAGCAGCGGCAGCAGACCGGCCAGCAGCATCAGCCAGAGCAGGGTGGCCCGCTGGCCGGCTGCGCTCCGTCGTAGGCTGGGGGGAGCGAAGATCAGCGCCGGCAGCAGGCCTAGCCACAGCAGCGGGAAGGAGCGCAGGTTGATCAGGTTGCCTGACAGCAGCGCGGCAAAGGATGCCCGCGGGTACTGGCTCAGGTTGACCCAGATGGCGTCGCGCCACAGGTCAGGCAACGCGCCCTGTGTGGCGAAAAACGCGGCCGTCGCCAGCAGCGGCGCCGTGCAGCCGGCTATCAACGCCAGCCAGCGCCGGCCCACCTGGCGCCAGTCGCCCCGGATCGACGCGGCCCAGAGCGCCAGGGCGGGCAGGGCCAACAGACCGGTCTGTTTGAACAGCGCCGCGAGACCGACCAGCCATCCGGCCAGCAGCCAGTCGCCGGTCGAGGGGGGCTGGCTGGAGCGACGCAGCAACGACGCCAGCGCCGCGGCCGTGAAGAGCGCCGTCCAGGCTTCGGTGGTCAGATGGCCGCCCTGGTAGGCAGCGCCGCCATAGAGCGCCAGCAGCAGCGTCAGCGCGCCGGCCAGACGACCCCACAGCCGCCAGGCCAGCCAGCCGGTCAGTCCGGCCATGGCCATCACGGCCAACAGTTGCACCAACTGCACCGCCCGCAGCGAACGCCCGGACAGCGCCAGCGCGGCGGCAAAGGTGTAGTAGATGCCGGGCGTCTTGTGGTCGAAGAGGTCGCGGTAGGGCAGGCGACCGGCCAGGATCGCATCGGCCATGGTCAGGTAGGCCCCGGCGTCGTTGCTCACCGGCGTGGCTGCCGTCGATGCCGCCAACAGCAGCAGCACCGCCGCCAGCGCCAGCCCAAAAGAGAGCCAAACGACGCCGCGATAGATCAACGTCAGCCGTCCGGGGTGCTGGTCAATGGTCAATGCTGCACCGTGGGTCGAGTAGCCGGCTGCGGCGTATCGAGACCCGTCTGCACCGTGGGTCGAGTAGCCGGCTGCGGCGTATCGAGACCTCCGGAGGGTTTCGATACGCTGGCCTCTGCTGACCTCATGCGAGTCGGCGCACCTCAACCCGCTACTCAACCCGCGGTTGGCGGAGTGATGTTGCTGGCGAGGGACGCTTTGGTCGGCGATTGACTGCGCCTGGCGCCGAGGCAGCCTTCATCTGACCAGCCTGCATCTGGTCAGCCTGATTTTTGATACTGCACCTGCCCATCTACATCCCAGGTGTCGACGATGGCCATGATCACCGCGTCCACCGGGCGCTTGTCGGTCAGGATGGTCTGGCGCGCGGAGGAGCCGCTGGCGTAGAGCACCACCTCGCCCACGCCGGAGCCGACCGCGTCCACGGCTACCACATAGCCGCTTCCCTCCTGGCCGTCGACGGTCATGGTGCGCACCACCATCAGGCGCAGGCTCTGCATCTTTTCATCTTTCGCCGTAGAAACGACGGCGCCAACGACTTTGCCGATTAGCATGGGAGCCTCTTGGTGAAACGTGAAGAGTGGCCTGTAACTCGGAGCCTGAAACCCGTAACTCGTAACTCGTAACTCGTAACCCGTAACCCGGAGCTCAGAGCCCGGAGCCCGTAACCCGTAACCCGTAACCCAGAGCCAATTCCCATACGGCAACAGACCTTTCCGGTTACGCATTACGCATTACGCATTACTTTTCATCCAGACTCGCGGCAAAGGCCGACAGACGTTCGGCCGCGTTCTGCACGATGGGTGCGCCGTGGCCGAAGCAGATGATCTGCACGCCCTTGAGCGCGGCCAGCTTGCGGATGGAGTCCTTGGCGATGTCCATGCGCGGGGTGGCGATGGCTGGCGGCAGGCCCAGGCCGCGGCTGCGGTTGTTGAGCGCATCCGCGACCAACAGAATGCCGCGCTGCGGCTGGAAGAGGGCGATCTGGCCGGCCGTGTGGCCAGGGACGTGTACTACCTGAAAGCCCTCGACCAGCACCTGCTTGTCCAGCACCAGCTCATCCACCGGCGTCATGGGCCGGTAGCTCAGGAAGAGCCGTGTGACAGAATCGAAGGCCCAGCCATAGGCGCGTCGCAGCAGCGACTGGCCCATGACGCGGCGCTGGCGACCCTCGACCACGGCCTTCTCCACCGCGTGACAGATGACCCGCGCGCCGCTGGCAGCCTGCACGGCCGCCAGCCCGCCGATGTGGTCGATGTCGCCGTGGGTGACGATGATCCGGTCCAGCCGGCCGGGGCCCAGTCGCTGCACGAAGGCCAGGATCTTGGCCGCGTCGCCAGGCATTCCGGCGTCGATCAAGGTTAGCTTGCCGTCAGGTCGCTCCCAGACATACGCGTGGACGATGCCTTTTTCCATGCCGTCCACCAGGTGGAGGCCAGGTGCGATCTGCACAGCTAGAGCTCCTTCAGGCCAAAGCGTTCCTGATAGAGCGCCACCGAGCGCATGATCTCGGCCTTGGCCGCGGCGGCGTTTTCCCAGCCGATGGGCTTGGTGCGCTGACCCTCCAGGTCCTTGTAGACCTCGAAGAAGTGCGCGACCTCATTCAGGAAGCTCTGCGGCACGTCGCTCAGATCATGGTATTCATTGAAGCCTGGATCGGTGGCCGGCACGGCCAGGATCTTGGCGTCCTCCTGGTCGCGGTCCAACATGCGGAAGATGCCGATGGGCCGCGCCTGGATGATACAGCCGGGGAAGGTCGGCTCGTTGACCATCACGATGATGTCCAGCGGGTCGCCGTCCTCGTAGAAGGTGCGCGGAATCAGGCCGTAGTCGCCGGGATAGACCATGGAGGAGTAGAGGACGCGATCGAGAAAGATCACGCCGTTGGCCTTCTGGTATTCGTATTTATTGCGCGAGCCCTTGGGGATCTCGACAATGACATAGATCGTGTCCGGGGCGTCAGGCCCCGTGCGCAGATCGCGCCAGATGTTCTGCATGGCCTCTATCCCTCTGCGTCGCCCTGGCGTCCCAGGGGCAACACCTGGTCGACGTTGCTGTGCGGCCGCGGGATGACGTGGACCGAGACCACCTCGCCGACCTTTTCGGCCCCGCGCACGCCAGCTTCCACCGCGGCCTTGACAGCCGCCACGTCGCCGCGCACGATGGCGGTCACATAGCCGCCGCCGATCTTTTCGTAGCCAACCAGCTCGACCTTGGCCGCCTTGACCATCGCGTCCGAGGCCTCGACCATGGCGGCAAATCCTTTGGTTTCGATCATGCCTAGTGCTTCAGCCATGAGGAGTACTCCTTGTGTTTGAAATGGGATGGGGGATGAGTAATGCGTAACTCGTAACTCGTAACCCGGAAAGGACTTCTGTTTGGGCGAGATTCTGGGGGATGAGTAACGAGTAACGAGTAATGCGTAATCCGGAAAGGACTTCTGTTTGGGCGAAATTCTGGGGGATGAGTAACGAGTAACGAGTAATGCGTAATCCGGAAACGACTTCCGTTTGTCCGAGATTCCGGGGATGAGTAACGAGTAACGAGTAATGCGTAATCCGGAAAGGACTTCTGTTTGTCCGAGATTCCGGGGATGAGTAACGAGTAACGAGTAATGCGTAATCCGGAAAGGACTTCTGTTTGTCCGAGATTCCGGAGATGAGTAACGAGTAACGAGTAATGCGTAATCCGGAAACGACTTCCGTCTGTCCGAGATTCCGGGTTACGCATTACGCATTACGCATTACGTGTTACGACGCACCGGTCAGTCGCTGGCGCCGCCGGGGTCGCGTCCGCTGACCCCTTCCAGCGCGGCCACGGCGGCGCCGTAGCCGGCCATGATGTCGCGCTCGTCGCCGCCCAGGTAGACGCGGCCAAAGGCGCCGAAGGCCATGACTTCCAGAATGTTGATGTTGGCCCGCTTTTCAGCCTCGTTGGCCGCCAGCGCGGCGTAGCCGGCCGGTTCCACCTCCAGCACGTAGAGCGTTTGGCCGGCCAGCAGCATGTGGCCATGGCGCATGCGGTTGATCAACTGCACCTGGTGGGCGTCGATGTTGCGGATGATCTGGCTGGAGAGGATGCGCGGCCGCATGCGGTTGGCTTCGGCCAGCCCCAGCGCCTCCAGAATGGCCGCGCCAGCCGCGCGCGTCTCAGCCTGCGACTCGGAGTGGACCTCCAGCAGGCCGTAGCGCCGCTCGACGATCTGCATGCCCGGCCGCACGCGCGTGGCCTTGAGCGCGATGTCGGTGATGCGGTTGATCTCGATGCCGGGGGAGATCTCGATCCAAAGCGAGGCGTCGTAGGGCAGGGGCAAGAAGCCGCGCGCCACGGTGCCCAGAAACGCCGCATGCTGCGGCTGCAGGCTATCCAGAAAAACGTAGGAACGCAGATCGACGCTCACAGGGGGATCCTTTCTCGGAGGACGGTCAGTCCTGTCATTACAGATGGCGCAGGCGGGCGCGCGGGTGGTCGATGCCCTCGCGTAGCTCTTGCTGGTCAAGACCCGAGGCCTGCGCCAGCAGCTCCATGTTCTCGAAATCCTCGTTGGTCAGCGCCAGCAAACGCTGCCGCTGCTCCGCGCTGAGCTTGCGACCCACCGTGGCCCGCTCCGGCGCGGCCAGCAGGCGCTCGCGGCAGGGCTCGCACTGCATGGCGTGCCCCAGCAGGATGGCCAGATCGCCGACACGGTCGGGGTTGGCGGCGGCGCCGGTGGAAGGGAAGGTCATGCCGGGCCTCCTGCGACCTCTTTGATGATCTTGATGCCCGCGCTGGCGCCCAAACGGGTGGCGCCAGCCGCGATCATGGCTTGGGCGTCCTTGCCGGAGCGGATGCCGCCGGCCGCCTTGACGCCGACGCCCGGCCCTACCACCTGGCGCATCAACGCCACATCGGCCGCGGTGGCGCCGCCGGAGGCGAAGCCGGTGGATGTTTTGACATAATCTGCGCCGGCGGCCAGGGCGATGGTGCAGCTCTCGACCTTCTCCTCGTCGCTCAGCAGCGCCGCTTCGATGATCACCTTGACGCTGGCCTGGCGGGCGTGGGCCGCGCGCACCACCGCGGCCACATCGTCGGCCACCAGCTTGTAATCGTGCGACTTGAGCGCGCCGATGTTCTGCACCATGTCGATCTCGCTGGCGCCGCCGGCGATGGCTCGCTCCGTCTCGAAGGCCTTGACCTCGGGCAGGGTCGCGCCCAGGGGAAAGCCCACCACGGTGCAGACCTTGACCGGGCTGCCCCGCAGCAGGTCGGCGCAGAGCGGCACCCAGGCCGGGTTGACACAGACGGTGGCGAAGCTGTTGGCGCGCGCTTCGTCGCACAGCTTGACGATCTCGGCGCGGCTGGCGTCCGGCTTGAGCAGCGTGTGATCGATCATGCGCGCCAGGTCGGCCGGCACCTGGCCGGCGCCCAGGCGGGCGCTCAGCCGGTCCGCGCCGGCCTGCACCACATCCCGGCAGCGGTCAGGGCAGTTGACCGCGCAGTTGCCCTCGCAGCCCTGCCCGCAGCCGGAGCAAGACTGCCCGCCGCCAGGATAAACCTTCAGCACCTCGCGGGTAATGATATCGACCAGTTGGTCCAGAGAGTAGTTGGTTGAGGGCATAGTGATTCGTGATGCGTAATGCGTGATGCGTAATGCGTGTGTGATGTGGGATGTGTGGTTTGCGGTCGGTAACTCGTAACTCGTAACTCGTAACCCGGAGATTTTCTCCGCAAATTCGGGTTGCGTGTCACGAGTTACGCAGCCCAGAGACTCTCTCCGTCATTCCGGGTTACGCATCACGCATCACGCATCACGCCACCCAGAGACCCAATCCGCCATTCCGGGTTACGCATCACGCATCACGCATCACGCCACCCAGAGACTCATTCCGCCATTCCGGGTTACGAGTTACGTGTTACGAGTTACGTGTTACGCAGCCCAGAGACTCTCTCCGTCATTCCGGGTTACGAGTTACGCACAAACCTTCTCTCAATCTGCATGATCTTCTCGACCCGTTTCGCGTGGCGGTCGGGGCCGAAGGGGGTGGCCAGCCAGGTTTCGACGATCTGTTGGGCCAGGGCGGGACCGATCAGGCCGGCGCCGAGGGTCAGGACGTTGGCGTGGTTGTGGGCGCGGCTGTTGACGGCCGTGGCCTGATCGTAGCACATGGCCGCTCGCACGCCGGGCACCTTGTTGGCGGTCATGCAGGAGCCGATGCCTGCGCCGTCGATCATGATCCCCCAGCGGGCGCGGCCCTCGGCCACCATGCGCGCTACAATGAAGGCGTAGTCGGGATAATCCACGCTCTCCGCGCTGTGACAGCCGCAGTCGGCCACCTGCCAGCCCAATTTGGTCAACAACGGCTTGAGCTGCTCCTTCAATCCATAGCCGCCATGATCCGCGCCCAGGGCGATGGTCTGCTGCCCGGCGCTCTTCGCCGGCGGCAGCGGCAGGGCAGCACCCAGGGTGATCTTGCGCTCCAGCGCCAGCTCGCGGGCCAGCGGCGTCACCAGCGCGCCGGGGGGGATGTCCAGCGTCGAGCCGGGTGCGGCCTGGGCCACGGCGCCGGCGTCGATCACTGGGCGCGCCGGCTGGGAGGCGGCCGGTGAACCGCCGCTCTGGCCGCTCGCCGGCGCGGCCAGCTCAGGCAGCAGGCGCACCAGGGTCGAGCGAACCAGCTCACGCACCTGGGTTTCGTTGGGAGTCGTCGCCATGTCAGATATCTGTGTGCGTTGCGCAAACCGTCGGTAAGAGACTGCGGGCACGGTCGGAGACCGGCCCGAGCGGTTGTTGGTCAGTCGCCGGCAGGGTGAAAGCCGGGGTCGGCCATGCCATGGCGGATCAGACCCCAGTCGGACGGGGGCCAGTAGGAGAGCACCACCTTGCCGATCACATGGTCGGTCGGCAGGGTGCCCCAGCTATGGGAATCGCTGGAGTTGGGACGGTTGTCGCCCAGGACGAACATCTCCTCCGGGCCCAGGGTGACCGGCGCCATGTTGTAGTTGGCGTTGTTGACCGTGGCTGGGTCGGAGATGGGTTGGTTGTTGATCAACACCTGGCCGTTGCGAATCTCCACCGTCTCGCCCGGCAGTCCGATGACGCGCTTGATGAAATCGCGGCTGGGATCCAACGGGTAGCGGAAGACGATCACATCGCCGCGCGCCGGCTCGCCCAGGCGATAGGCCAGCTTGTTGATCAGCAGGAACTGCCCGTCGTGGAAGTTGGGCTCCATGCTCATCCCCTCCACGCGGAAATTCTGGATCACCGTGCGCACCAGCAGGAAGATCACCAGCGTCAGTACGACGGTTTCGACGATCTCGCGCAGCACCGGCCGCCAGCCGGGGCTGGGGTTCGCCTTTTCCGGGGCAGGTTCGCCCGACCAGGGCGCGGCTGGCCCCGGTTCACCCGATTCCCATGAGGCGTTGTAGGGGGGAGGTGAAGCGCTTGCCGCTGGCATGTCGGGCTGCTGTGTGTCCAATGCCACGCTGATCGATAGCCTTTCTTCAGAGTTGGCGACATTATAGCACCCTGCATCGCGTGGAGCAAGTCCAACAGAGCTGCGCCAGGAGTTCCAGAGGTGATGGCTGACAACACGGAGTCGAGCCTTTCGGCCGGTCGGGCGCGCGATTCGCACCGATCAAGCCCGGCATAAGCCTCGCCTCCGCGTCCTGGCAGGGGCTGCCGGCGCCGCGAACCCGCGTCGCCCTTCCTCAGACGGCGGCATGGCTGCGCAGCAGATCGTGCGTTTGACACATCGCGTCAAGCGTGCTAAATTGCACATGATCGAACGATCCTGCCACAGCCGCTGCTCCGGCTGCTTTTCCACGTCAAGGAGGACGCTATGAGCTATCCCGAAGTTGTCATCGTAAGCGGCGCACGCACGCCCATTGGCCGTTTTCAAGGGGCATTGAGCGCCATCCCGGCTGTCGAGCTGGGAGGTGTGGCCATCAAGGCCGCCATCGAGCGGGCCGGCATCGACGGCGCGCTGGTGGAGGAGGTCTTGATGGGCAATGTGGTGCAGGCGGGCGAAGGTCAGGCTCCAGCCCGCCAGGCCGGCATCGCCGGCGGCCTGCCGGTCAGCGTCGGCGCCACCACCATCAACAAGATCTGCGGCTCCGGCCTCAAGGCGGTGATGATGGCCGCCCAGGCGATCCGCTCTGGCGATGGCGACGTGTTCGTGGCCGGCGGCATGGAGAACATGAACCTGGCCCCCTACTATCTCACCAAGGCGCGCACCGGCTATCGCATGGGCAACGCCGAGATGATCGACGGCATGATCCACGACGGCCTGTGGTGCGCCTTCGAGCATCATCACATGGGCAGCTCGGCCGAGTGGATTGCGCGCGAGTACGGCGTTTCCCGCCAGGATCAGGATGAGCTGGCGCTGCGCAGCCATCAGCGCGCCGTGGCCGCCATCGACGCCGGCCGTTTCAAGGCCGAGATCGCGCCGGTGCCCATCGCGCAGCGCAAGGGGCCGCCCCTGCTCTTCGACGCCGACGAGACCCCCCGCCGCGACAGCAGTCTGGAGGCGCTGGCCAAGCTCAAGCCCGCCTTCGAGGCCGGCGGCACGGTGACGGCCGGCAACGCTCCCCCCATCAGCGACGGCGCGGCCGCGCTGGTGGTCATGAGCGGCCAGAAGGCGGCCGAGCTGGGGCTCAAACCGCTGGCGCGCGTCACAGCCTATGCCCAGGCCGCGGTCAAGCCGTTGGAAATCTTCGCCGCGCCGATCTTCGCCGTGCGGCGTTTGATGGACCGGCTGGGCGTCGGCATCGACCACTTCGACCTGATCGAGGTCAACGAGGCCTTCGCCGCCCAGACCATCGCCGATGGCCGCACTCTGGGCATGGACTGGGACAAGGTCAACGTCAACGGCGGCGCGGTGGCGCTGGGCCATCCCATCGGCTGCTCCGGCGCGCGCGTTCTGGTCACGCTGCTGTACGCGTTGCAGCACCATCAGCTCAAGACCGGCCTGGCCACCCTCTGCCTGGGCGGCGGCGAGGGCGTCGCGCTGAGCGTAGAGATGCTGGATTGACCTTTGCGACTTCCCGCATTGCCAACGGGCGCATCATCTGGTACAATCACCGGGAGATGCGCCCGTTTCTTTTTCCTCTGGTCGCTCACATCGTCACACAAGGAGTCTGTCCATGGCCACGAAGTCCTCATCCTCTCAGCCAGCAGCCGGCGCACAGGACATCACGCGGGTGCGCGATATCCTGCTTGGCCCCCAAATGCGCGAATACGATCAGCGTTTTCAGCTCTTGCAGCGCGATGTCGAACGCCTGCAAAAGTCGATCGACCAACTGACCGAGCAGTTGCACGAGCAGGCCGACAGTCAGACGAGCAGCCTGGACAGCCAGGTGGAGCGTTTCAGCAGGCTGTTGGCCGAGCAGGATCAACGCCTGGCTGGCAAGGCGGCTGAGGAGAGCGGCAGGCTTCATGGCCGCCTCGAAGAAGTGGCCGGGCGGCTGGAGCAACAGGGCGCGGCCCAGGCGCTCAAGCTCAGCCAGGAGACCGACCGGCATGACAAGCAGTTGGCCGCGTTGGATGCCGCCCTGGCCAAGAAGCTCCAGACGCTGCAGCGCGAAACGCGCGAGCGCGATGATGACCTGCGCCGTGAGCTGCGCGAGATGGTCGAAAAGCTGACCCACGACAAGGCTGATCGCCAATCCCTGGGCCAGATGCTGATTGAGATCGGCGACCAACTGATCGGCGGCGGCAGCGCTGTCAGCCTGGACGAGCTGCTGACCAGCCTGCCGGCGGCGGTCGAATAGAGTCCGAGCGGTGAGCCCGGAGTATTTACCGCCGGGGCCGGACGGCCCGTCGGCCGCTGTTGACGCGTCTCCCTCCCCCGCGGCGCAGCCTCTGGAGTTGGAGGAACTGCGCTGCATCCTGCTGGGCGAGGAACAGGGACGCCTGGCTGAGCTGGATGCCACCGTTGGCGACCTGCAACAGCTTCTGGCCGACAAGGACGCCCTGGCCGCCATCATCGCCCCCTCGTTGGAAGGAGCGCTGCGCGACGAGATCCAGCAGCGCCGGGAGGAGATGATCGAGGTGCTCTACCCCATCATCGGTCAGACGGTGGTGCGGTCGGTGCGCGAGGCGATGCAGGAGCTGGCGGCCGCGGTGGACGCCCGCATCCGTTCCACCATCGCCCCCAGAAGCATAGTTCGGCGGATCAAAGCCCGTGTCACAGGCGTTTCTGACGCCGAGCTGGCGCTGCGCGATGCACTGCCCTTCGAGGTGCTCGAGGTCTTCGCGATCCATCGCGCCAGCGGCCTGCTGCTGCGCCATGTCACGCTGAGCGGCCCGGCGGCCGACGATCGTGACCTGGTCAGCGGCATGTTGACCGCCATTCGCGACTTCGCCTCCGACGCCTTTGGCCACGGCCAGAGCGGCGAGCTGGCAGCCATTGACTACGGCCAGCAGCGCATCCTGATCGAGGCGGCTGAGCTGGTCTACTTGGCTGCCGTGGTCGAAGGCGTGGAGCCGCCTGGCTTCAGGGCTCAACTGCGCGGCCTGGCCATCGACATCCAGAGCCGCTATCGCCATCTGCTGCACCGGTATCAGGGGGACGCCGCCCCCTTTGCCGTGCTGGACGCATCGCTGACCAGCCTGGGCGCGGCCGATGCGCAGCGCCAGCCAGCCGTCGAACTCACCCGCGGCCAGAAGGGCGCGCTGGCCGGCGTGGCCGTGCTGTTGGGCAGTTGCGTGTTGGCGGCTTGCCTGGGCGGCTGGTGGCTGGTGCGGGCGGTGAGCCGTCCCCAGCCAACGCCGTTGGTGATCTATGTGACGGCCGCGTCTACCCCGGCGCCGACGGCCATCCCCACCGAGGCCATCCGTCCCAGCGCCACCCCCACACCCACAGCAACCGCAACCACGCTGCCCACGCCTTTGGCGACCGCCACCCCCACCGTCGGCGCCACGGCCACCGTCGCCGCCATCCCGACGCCCACGCCGATCGCCCGGGTTGCCGTCAGCGACGTGCGCGTCAATGTGCGCGCCGGGCCGGGCCTGGAGTATCCCGTCAAATCGGTGGCAGAGCCAGGCACATTCTTTGACCTGGTGGCGCGCACCCGAGACCAGGCCTGGGCGCAGGTCTGTTGCTTCTCCGACGGCAGCAGCGGCTGGATCGCGGCCGCCTATCTCCTGCCGGCCGAGGCCGCGCCCTGAGCCGGCTTCGGCGCTCCGGGCCTTGGCCGAGGCCCACGGATTTCGATACGGCGGCCTACTCAATCCACGGATTTCGATACGGCGGCCTACTCAATCCACGGATTTCGATACGGCGGCCTACTCAATTCGCGGATTTCGATACGGCGGCCTACTCAATTCGCGTGCCCGCGCCGGTCGTTGCGGGCCAGAGAAAGGGTGATCAGTGCTTACGCTGAGCAAGAAGATCTGTCTGTTGGGGGATTTTGCAGTCGGCAAGACCAGCCTGGTGCGCAGATTCGTCTATGACCTGTTCGACGACAAATATCTGAGCACCATCGGCGTCAAGGTCAGCCGCAAGATTATCACCGTCGCGCGCGAGCAGGATCTGGTCGAATTGACCATCATGCTGTGGGATCTGGCCGGCAGCGAGGAGTTCACCCACATGTGGGCCAGCTATCTGCGCGGCGCCTCAGCGGTGATGCTGGTGGGCGATCTGACCCGGCCGGAAACTTTCGACGCGCTCTCCCGCTATGTGAGCGACCTTGATCGGGTAGGGCCGCGCCCGCCGTTGCTGTTGGCGGCCAACAAGGCCGATCTGCTGGGCGACAGCGACGAGGATCAGGTGCTCGTGCAGCAGATCCAGGCGCTGGCCGAGGCGCTGGCTGCCCCCCTCTATCTGACCAGCGCGCTGAGCGGCCAGGAGGTCGAAAACGCGTTTCGTCACCTGGGACGAATCATGGTGGAGCATGACGCCTGACCGGTTGACCAGCAGCCTGCCGATTTTGACGGCGATCCTGGAGGAGCGCACCCTGGCCTATGCCGTGACCGACGGCCAACTGCGGGTCGAGCAGTTCCACGATCCCGCGGCCCTCATCGGCGTCTACGTCGCGCCCGCCGCGGGCCAGGGTCTCTTGGAGATCATGCCTGAGCTGATCGGCTACGAGGCTGAGCTGGACGATCTGCTGGCCGGGCGGCAGGACCGGCTGCAGCTCCAGCTTTTCAGCCGCTCGGCGGAGGATGGCGCCACCCGCTATTACCGCCTGTTGGCGCGTCGCAGGCCCGCGGCGATGCCTGACGCAGTCGCTGGCCGCGCCAGCGGGCTAACCCCCGGCCCATCGCTGCCAGACGCCGGCGCGCCGGCCGGTCTTCTCATTTTCCTGGAGGACATCACTTCCGTCGGCGAGCTGCATCAGCGGCTGATGCAGAGCCGCAACGAGCTGCAGTTGAAGGCCAGCGCACTGGACAAAGCCAACCGGGATCTGGCGGCTGCCAATCAGGAGCTGAGCAAGCTGGCCGATGTCAGGAGCACATTCGTCTCCATGGCGGCCCACGAGCTGCGCACGCCGCTGACCGTGATGCGCGGCTACGCCGATCTTTTGTTGGCGGAAACCCTGGGCGAGCTGAACGACGCCCAGCGCGAGAGCCTGGAAACGCTGCGACAGGGCGGCGATCGGCTGCTGGAAATCGTCAACAACCTGCTGGACCTGACGCGCCTGGAGGCCAGCCGCATGGAGTTAGTTCTGCAAGCGCTGGATCTGGGGGATTTGGTGCGAGCTGTCGCCAAGGAATTTCGTACTCTGCTGGAGACTCGACGCCAAAGCCTGACGGTCACGATGGCCCCCAACCTGCCCGCCGCGCTGTGCGACGAGACGCGGGTGTTCCAGATTCTGAGCAATCTGTTGGGCAACGCGTCCAAGTATACGCCCGTCGGCGGCGCCATTGAGCTGGCGGTGGGCCTGGCCGCGGAGCCCGGCGAGCTGCAGATCACCGTGCGCGACAGCGGCGTCGGCATTCCTGCCGATCAGCAGGCTCAGTTGGGCACGCTCTTCTTCCGCGCTCGCACCGCCAACCAGGTGGACACCCGCGGCGTCGGCCTGGGCCTGTACATCACCAAATCGCTGGTTCAACTGCACGGCGGCCGCTTCTGGTTCGAGAGTCAGGAGGGCCAGGGCTCCACCTTTTGCGTGACCTTCCTGCAAGCCGATGGGGCGGAGTACTGAGCACACCGTGGCGATCTGTCAACTGGGCCCCACGGCCATCCACTATCAGCAGGCCGGCGCGGGCCGGGAGGTGGTTCTGTTGCACCACGCCACCGGCAGCGCGCGCAACTGGCGCCGGCAAAGCCCCCTCCTGGCCGCCACGCACCGCGTGACCGCCTATGACCGGCCCGGCTTTGGCCAGTCGCAGTGGCTGGAGGCCTGGCCGTTGGACTATCTCGATCAGGATGTGGCGGATCTGATCGCCCTGCTGGACGCGCTGGAGATCGGCCGCGCGGCGCTGGTGGGCCACAGCGACGGCGCGGCTATTGCCCTGCTGGCGGCCGCGCGCCATCCGCAGCGGGTCGCCGGCGTCCTGGCCGAGTCGCCGCATGTCGCGGTCGAGGTTCCCCGCTGCCCTGACGCGGTCGCCGCCTTCGTGGCGGAGCTGGAACAGTCGCCGCCGCTGTTGGCCGCGCTGGAGCGCAACCATGCCGGCCGCGGCCGGCAGGTGGTGCAGCGTTGGCATGACCGTTGGCGCGACCCCCTTTTCTGGAGCTGGGATGTTTCGGCCGAGCTGGCGCAGGTGCGCTGCCCGGTGCTGGTGGTACACGGCGCGGACGATCCCTATTTCTCCGTGGCGCATTCGGCCATGATCGCCCAGCGCACCCGCGGCGAGCTGATCGTCTTGCCCGGCCTGGGCCATTCTCCGCACATCGAGGCGCCGGAGCAGTTTGCGCCGCTGATGCACAGCTTCCTGATGAGTTTGTCATAACATGCCCTACCTGGACACCTCGCAACATCGCCTCTACTACGAGCGCAGCAGCGCCGGCCCGCAGCCGGTGCTGCTGCTGCACGGCGCTTTTGCCACCAGCCGGTGGTGGCAGCCAACCCTGGCGCTGTTGCCGTCGGAACAGTTCACCGCCTACGCGCCCGATCTGCCCGGCTGCGGCCGCTCGGATCGCACCGAGGCGCCGGCCAGCTACGCCGTGGAAGCGCTGGCCGGCGTCATCGCCGAGCTGATCGACGGCCTGGACCTGTGGAATCTCCATCTGGTGGGGCATTCCCTGGGTGCGGCCGTGGCCCTCTCCTATCTGTTGGCCCATCCCGGCCGGCTGCGCTCGCTGACGCTGGTCAGCACGCCATCGCCTCAGGGCACGCCGACGCCGCCAGAGGGCTATGCCCTGCTGAAACAGATGCGCACCGACCGCGGCCTGTTGGCGCAGGCCCTGGCCAGCATCATGCCGGCCCACGCCCCCGATGCCTTCTTCCAGAGCCTGGTGGAGGACGCGCAGGGCCAGGCCGCGACCGCGTTCACCGCGCCGGCCTGGGCGCTGGAGCAATGGCGCGTCGAGCGGGCCGATCTGCAACAGCTCCGCCTGCCCACACTGCTGATCTGGGGCGACCGCGATCAGATCGTCGCACGGGCGGGGCAGACCGAGCTGCTGCTTTCGATTCCCGGCGCCAACCATCTGGAAGTACTGCGCGGCTGCGGCCACAGCCCCATGCTCGAACGTCCCGCGGCCTTCGCCCAGGTGCTGCAGAACTTCATCGGGCAGGTTTTTGAGCGTGACGAGTGACGAGTAACGAGTGACGAGTAACGAGTAACCCGGAGTTTGTGTGAAGTGTTTCCGGGTTACGAGTTACTCGTTACTCATACCGAATCACGTCCCACGGAAACTCCTCCCGCGATTCCGGGTTACGAGTTACTCGTTACTCGTTACGAATCACGCCCCACGGAAACTCCTCCCGCGATTCCGGGTTACGAGTTACTCGTTACTCGTTACGAATCACGCCCCACCATAGGCCCCCACCATGACAAAAGTAGCCATAGTATTTCTGGACGGCGTTGGACTGGGCGAGGATGATCCGCTGGTCAACCCAGTGGCAGCGGCGCGTTTGCCGGTCTTGACCGGCGCGCTGGGGGGGCGCCGTCTGGTCGCGGGCAGCGGACGGATCGACGCGCCCCGGGCGTCCATGGTCCCCACCGACGCCGGGCTGGGGGTGAAGGGCCGGCCGCAGAGCGCCACCGGCCAGACCGCGCTGTTGACCGGCCGGAACGCGCCGCTGATCCTGGGCGAGCATTTCGGGCCGCGGCCCAACGCCGCGCTGCGCGCCATGCTGGAGGGGCCGACGCTCTTCACCCGGCTGGTGGCGGAAGGGCGCACCGTGGCCTTTGTCAACGCCTATCCCCAGGGCTACTTCGATGCGGTGGCGCGTGGCAAGCGGCTGCACGGCGCCATCCCCCAGGCCGCGCAGGCGGCCGGCCTGCGGCTGCGCACAGCCGGGGACCTGGCCGCGGGCCAGGCGCTCAGCGTGGACCTGACCAACGCGGCCTGGCGCAGCGCCATGGGCTACCCTGACATGCCCCTTTGGACGCCGTGGGAGGCCGGTCAGGTGCTGGCGCGGCTCTCAGCCGTCCACGATCTGGTCTTCTTTGACAACTGGGCCACCGACGTGGCGGGCCACGGCGGCAAGCTGGCCGAGAGCGTGCGTGTGCTGGAGGAGATCGACGCCTTCCTGGGCGGGCTGCTGGCCGCCGTCGACCTGGAGAACACGCTGGTGGCCATCATCAGCGATCACGGCAACATCGAGGACCTGCGCGCCAAAGGGCACACCGAGAACCTGGTGCCCACGATGCTGATCGGCGCCGGCCGCCAGCGCGCCGCCGACGCGATCACCGACCTGACGCACGTGATGCCGGCGGTGTTGGATGTGATTCGTGATGCGTAATGCGTAATGCGTAACCCGGAGTCTGCGGGAGGTGGCTTTGGGTATGTGGCGTGCGTCATGGCGTTCAAATTGGAGTCGAGCCTTCAGGCGGGGTGGCATGTGACGAGTGATGCGTAATGCGTAATGCGTAACCCGGAGTCTGCGGGAGGTGGCTTTGGGTATGTGGCGTGCGTTATGGCGGTCAAATTGGAGTCGAGCCTTCAGGCGGGGCGTTCAAACTGGAGTCGAGGCTTCAGCCGGAGTGGCACGTTCAACTCGCATCGTCCAGACCCGGCTGAAGCCTCGACTCCATCCAACTATGGAATCGCCGCGCACACCTCCGCCATCTGCTGTCCAGACCCGGCTGAAGCCTCGACTCCATCCAACTATGGAATCGCCGCGTACACCTCCGCCATCTGCTGTCCAGACCCGGCTGAAGCCTCGACTCTATCCAACTATGGAATCGCCGCGTACACCTCCGCCATCTGCTGTCCAGACCCGGCTGAAGCCTCGACTCTATCCAACTATGGAATCGCCGCGCACACCTCCGCGATCTCCTGTCCAGACCCGGCTGAAGCCTCGACTCCATCCAACTATGGAATCGCCGCGTACACCTCCGCCATCCCCTGTCCAGACCCGGCTGAAGCCTCGACTCTATCCAACTATGGAATCGCCGCGTACACCTCCGCCATCTGCTGTCCAGACCCGGCTGAAGCCTCGACTCCATCCAACTATGGAATCGCCGCGCACACCTCCGCCATCTCCTGTCCAGACCCGGCTGAAGCCTCGACTCCATCCAACTATGGAATCGCCGCGCACACCTCCGCCATCTCCTGTCCAGACCCGGCTGAAGCCTCGACTCCATCCAACTATGGAATCGCCGCGCACACCTCCGCGCAACTCAGAGACAACCCCCACCCCCCACACACTCCGGGTTACGCATTACGCATTACGCATTACGAGTCCCCCACCCCCCACACACTCCGGGTTACGAGTTACGAGTTACGAGTTACGAGTCACTTCTTGTCATCACCCCTTTCCTGTGATAAACTAGCTGCGTGACGCGGGCAGGCCGTCCACCGGACAGCCTGCCCCTTTGTTGCGCAGGACGCAGCAACCTACACATATGCATTCGACGGGAGTCGCTTGATGGCGCATAGCTTGTTTTTTCAGCGGTCAGCCCGGCTGGCTGGCTGGCTTTTCCTTGTCGTGACGATAGTTGCCGTGCTGGCTGTGGCCGCGCCCGTTGGGGCAGTGGGACCGGCCCGCCCGCTGCTGCAGGATTCGGCCGCGGTGATCACCTCGCCCCAGAGTGGGCAGTCGGTGCGCGGCTCAGTGCAGGTCACCGGCTCGGCCCTGCATCCTGCCTTTGATCGCTACGAGCTTTGGTATACGGTTGAACCGGGTGAGAACTGGCAGTTCATAGGACAGGCGGGAACTTCGCAGGTCAACAATGGCTTCCTTGGCACGTGGGAAACCGGCGGCCTGCCCGATGGCAACTACAGCCTGCGCCTGCGCGTGGTGCGCCAGGATGGCAACTACGACGAGGGCTTTGCGCGCAATGTCGTCGTGGCCAACACCACGCCCCCCACCCCCACGCCCACCGACACGCCGGCCTTCGACGTGGAGGCCACCCTGCCCCCGCCCATCGAAGGAGTCGTGACCCCCACGCCGCCGCCCACAGCCACCCCGGCGGCCGTGGAGCAGCCGGATATCCCCACCCCCACGCCGCGGCCTTCTCCCACCGTGACGCCGGAGGCGCAGACAGCGGCCGCGGACAGCAGCAGCGACACGCCCAGCGCCAGCACGGGCAGCCCCTCGTTGAGCGACGCCGTGGAGACCAGCACCCTTCGGTCATCCTTCGTGCGCGGCGCCTCGTTTGCTGGGGCGATCTTCCTGGCCGTGGGCGCGTTCTTCGGTGTGCGCCGGCTGCTGACCTGGCTCTGGTATCTGATCGCGCCGTGAAAGTGATTGCCGGCCTGGGCAATCCGGGCACGCAGTATCAACATAATCGACATAACGTCGGCTTTCAGATCGTCGATCTGCTGGCCGCGCGCCATGGCCTGCGTTTCGACGCCAAGCAGGGCAAGGCCAAGGTCGCGCTGGGCTTCATCAACGTGCAGGTGGGCGTGGAGCAGGCGGCGCTATCGGCCGCGCCGGACGCGCCCCTCCTCGATCGGCCGGTCTTTCGGCCGCAGCGCGTCCTCCTGGCCAAGCCGCAAACCTTCATGAACCTGGTGGGGCCCAGCGTGCAGGCGCTCTTGAGCTACTACAAGGTCGCGCCGGCCGATCTGCTGGTGATCTACGACGATCTGGACCTGCCGTTGGGCATCTTGCGGCTGCGGGCCTCGGGCGGTTCGGGCGGCCACAACGGCATGAAGTCGTTGATCGGCGCGCTGGGGGGCGGCGATTTTGCCCGCCTGCGCGTCGGCATCGACCGGCCGCCGGGCCGCATGGATCCGGCCGACTACGTCTTGCAGAATTTCTCCCCCTCGCAGGAAGAGCTCATGGCCCACAGCCGTGAGCGCGCCGCCGACGCCTGTCAGCACTGGCTGGCGCACGGCATCACGTCGGCCATGAATGCGTTCAATGCTGAGGCCCCTTGAATCTCTCTGGACTGACCCAACTTCTCGTCGAGCTGCCGGCCTGGCGTCGCTTTCTGGATGAAGCGCGGGCCGGGCAGCATGACCGCGCGCCGTTGGCGCTCTATGGCGCGGCGCGGGCCTTTGTCGCGGCCAGCCTGGCGCTGAGCCTGGAGCGGCCCATGCTCTATCTGGTGGCGCGCAGCGAGCACGCGCGCCAGGTTTGCGATGAGCTGCAGGTTTGGCTGCCGTCGGGGGAGGCATCGAACCCGGCCGCGGCAGCAGCGGGCCAGGTGGGGAGCGCTGAACGGACGCCGCTGCACTATTTCGCCGATCCCGATTCGTTGCCCTATGAGCGGGTGCCCTGGTCGCGCGAGACGCGGCAGGCGCGGCTCGGCGCCTTGACCGCACTGGCGCAGTTGGGCGCCGGCAGCGGCCCCTTGCTGGTGGTCGCCTCGGCGCGCAGTCTGATGCAGAAAACCCTGCCGCCGCGCGAGCTGCGCCTGGCCTTGAAGACCCTGCGCGTCGGCCAGATGGTCGATCTGCAACAGCAGATCCTGCGCTGGCTGGGGCTGGGCTACCGCAGCGACGCCGTGGTGGAAGAGGTGGGCCAGCTCTCGCGGCGGGGCGGCATCGTCGATATCTGGCCGCCCAACCTGCCCTGGCCGGTGCGCATCGAGCTCTTTGGCGACGAGATCGACAGCCTGCGCCACTTCGACCCCGCCACCCAACGCACCCTGCCCGACACGCGCGGCCTGCGCGAGGTGCTGGTAGGGCCGGCCAGCGAGGCCATGCCCCGCTACGGCGCGGCCAGCCAGGAGCTGCTGGAGGCCCTGGACCGGTCGTCGCTGCATCCGCCGGCCCGCTTCGAGCTGGATGAACAGCGCCGCCAACTGCTGGATGGGACCGGCTTCCGCGGCCAGGAGTGGTACATCCCCTATCTCTACTCCCAGCCGGCCAGCCTGCTGGACTATCTGCCCCCCGACGCGCTGGTTCTGGTGGACGACGGCGCGGATCTGATGGTGTTGGCCATGGAGCTGGAGGCGCAGGCCGGTCAGACCCAGCGTGACCTGATCACCGGCGGCGATCTGCCGACTAACCCGCTGGCGCCGCACTTTGTCTGGCAGGAGCTCAAGGCGCCGCTGCTGGCGCGCGGGCCGCTGCTGCTGGGCTACGGCGACCTGGAGGGGCGCAACGCGCCGGCCGGATCGCCCCTGGCGCGCCATTTCGTCCCCGGCCCCCGCTTCGGCGGCCAGGTCAAGCAGATCGTGGCCGAGGTGGAGAAGCAGCTTCAGCAAGGCCAGCGGGTGGCAATGATCACCCGCCAGGCCCCGCGCTTGAGCGAGATCTTCCAGGAGGAGGCTGACCGGCCGCTGACCGTGGAGGAGAGCATCCTCGCCGTCCCTGCCCCGCACGCCGTGCATCTGGTCAAAGGGGTGCTGAACGAGGGTTGGGTGCTGCGCGGGCTGGCGGACAGGACTGACGGTCCTGAACGCGCGGTTGACCAGGACCGTCAGTCCTCTTTCCACTCTTTCTTGCTTTACAGCGACGCGGAGCTCTTCGGCTGGACCAAGCCCAGCCAGCGGCGGGTGCAGCGGCCGCGCGCCATGGCGCCGGAGGCCTTTTTCGCCGATGTCAGCCCCGGTGACTACGTGGTACACATGGAGCATGGCATCGGCCAGTTCGCCGGCCTGGTCAGCCTCGATCAGGAGGGAGGCGGCCCGCGGGAGTATTTGCAGATCGACTACGCCATGGGCGACCGGCTTTTCGTGCCGGTGCATCAGGCCGACCGGCTCAGCCGCTATGTGGGGGCCGGCGAGCAGGCGACGCCCATTCTGCACCGCCTGGGCGCCGCCGACTGGGAACGGGTCAAGAAGCAGACCAAGAAGGCGGTGGACGACATCGCCGGCGACCTGTTGCAGCTCTACGCGGCGCGCGAGGCGGCCGAGGGCCACGCTTTTTCAGCCGACGGCGCCTGGCAGCTCGAGATGGAGGCGGCCTTCCCCTACGAGGAGACCCCAGATCAACTGGTGGCCATCGAGGCGGTCAAGCACGACATGGAGTCCAGCCAGCCCATGGACCGGCTGATCTGCGGCGATGTGGGCTATGGCAAGACCGAGGTGGCGCTGCGTTCGGCCTTCAAGGCGGTGATGGATGGCAAGCAGGTGGCCGTGCTGACCCCCACCACCGTGCTGGCCCAGCAACATTTCCAGACCTTCAGCCGCCGGCTGGCCGCTTTTCCGGTCACCGTGGAGATGCTCAGCCGCTTCCGCACCGCCGCCCAGCAGACCCAGGTGGTCGACCGCCTGGCCAAGGGCGGCGTGGACATCGTCATCGGCACCCACCGCCTGCTCTCCAAGGATGTGGTGTTCAAGGACCTGGGCCTGTTGATCGTGGACGAGGAGCAGCGTTTCGGCGTGACCCACAAGGAGCGCATCAAGCAGATGCGTCAGACCGTGGATGTGCTGACCCTGACCGCCACCCCCATCCCGCGCACCCTGCACATGAGCATGACCGGCGTGCGCGATCTGAGCACCATCGAGACGCCGCCTGAGGAGCGCCTGCCGATCCAGACCACCATCGGCGAGTATGACGAGACGCTGATCCGCCAGGCCATCCTGCGCGAGATCGACCGCGGCGGCCAGGTCTTCTTCGTCCACAACCGGGTGCGCGGCATCAGCCAGGTCGCCCATCGGCTGGAGCGGCTCATCCCCGAGGCCACCTATGGCATCGCGCATGGCCAGATGCCGGAGCGGGAGCTGGAGCGGGTGATGCTGGCCTTCGCCGAGGGGCAGTTCAACGTGCTGGTCTGCACCACCATCATCGAGAGCGGCCTGGACATCCCCAACGCCAACACCATCATCATCAACCGCGCCGACAAGTTCGGTCTGGCCCAGCTCTATCAACTGCGCGGCCGCGTCGGCCGGGCTGCGGTGCGCGCCTATGCCTATCTGCTCTATGAGCGCCACCAGACGCTGACCCCCATCGCGCGCGAGCGGCTGACCGCGCTGCAAGAGGCCAGCGAGCTGGGCGCGGGCTTCCGCATCGCCATGCGCGATCTGGAGATCCGCGGCGCGGGCGAGCTGCTGGGCCGCCAACAGCATGGCCACATCGCCGCGGTGGGCTTTGACCTCTACTGCCGGCTGCTGGCCAAGTCAGTGGAGGAGATGAAGCGGGGCGAGGGGCGGAGGAAGGCAGGGGAGAGAGGGAGATGGGGAGATGCGGAGATGGAGAACGACGGGGAGGCCGATGAGCGAGTCTCGACCGTTCGCCGGTCGACGTCCGCCGCGGCGCGTTCCGACGCGGTCAGCTTCGAGGATCCGCTGGCGCCGGCCGTGACGCTGGACCTGCCGCTGCGGGCGCTGCTTCCGGAGGAATATGTGGCTGAACGGGCGCTGCGGCTGCGGCTCTACCGGCGCATCGCCGGCGTCACCGACACGGCCGCTCTGGAGGCGCTGGCCGAGGAGCTGGTCGATCGCTTTGGCCCGCTGCCTGAGGAGGTGCAGAACCTGTTCTACCAGGTGCGCATCAAGCTGTTGGCCTTGACGGCCGGCGTCACGGCCATCGGCCACGACAGCGGGCAGTTGGTGTTGAAAAGCGACGATCTGGAGCAGGTGGACCGCCAGCGCCTGCAGGCGCGCATCGGCGACGACGCGCGCGTTGCCCGCCGTGCGATCTGGCTGCCCATCGGCGAGGGCTGGCCGGAGGCGCTGGAGCGCACCCTACGCGCCCTGCGCGCGGCGCAACTGTGACCTCAGCGGACTGGTTGAACGCCGGTCCCTCACGGTATCGCATAGCGAACCACCTCCACCCGCGCGAAATCCGCCTGATCGGTCGCCTGGCCGCGTGCTTCCAGCCATTGGCGCACCAGCCGGCGGCTATCCCACGTCTCTTCCTCGGATGCGATCAGCCAGATGGCCGGCGTGGCGCCCACGGCGCGGCGCATTTCTTCGTCCACCTGCGTCTTTGGGTTGCCGCTGTTCGTGTAGCGACCCTCTATGCCAGCCGTCTGCGGGCCGGCGTAATACTCGTAGACGATGCGGTTGTAGGGCATCTGGAACAGGAGCAGATCGCCGGGCTGGCGGCGTGACTCGACATAGGCCGCGGCCGCGCGAAAATCGGACTTGATGGGGGTCTGCATCTGACGCCAGCCGGCCAGCAGGCCGGCCGCCAGCAGGGCGCTCAGCGCGATCCAGCCCAGCGGCCGCGCCATGAGGCGCAGCGCGGCCACCCCCTGGGCCAGCAGGAGCAGCAGGGCGGGCGCGATCCAGATGACATAACGATCGGTGTAGAGCGGCTTGCTCAGCGAGATCAGGTAGAGCAGCAGGGGAGGCAGCGCCAGCCAGGCCAGCAGCATGGCATTCACGCGCAGGCGGCGCCAGGCATAGGGCGATCCGGCGCCGGCCATAGCTTTTCCTCCCAACACGCTGCCGGTCAACAGCAGGAAAACCAGCCCGGCCACGATCCAGCGGTCAGGGTTGACGGCCACGCCGCGGCTGAAGGCGGTGGCCAGGTTGGCGATCATGGCAGGCAGCGTCACGAACGGGTGCCCGGTCTGGAACTCCTCCGTGGTGAACAGGCGCAACTGCCACCAGCCCACCAGCGCAAAATAGGGCAGGGCGGGGATGGCCAGGGTGAGCAGAAAGGGCAGCCAGCGCCGTCGATAGTCGGGCCACAGCAGCGCCAGCCAGGCCGCGCAGATGGGGATCAGCAGGACCGCCCAGACGTGGAGCAGCGCGGCCACGGCCAGCAGCGCCAGGTAGAGCAGCCAGCGCAGCCAGCCTCCCCGCTGCAAGGCGGCCAGAAAGGCCAGCAACAGCGCCAACGCCAGGACGACCAGCCAGGCGTACATCTTGCCCTCCTGGCTGTACCAGACCAGGTAGGGGTTGACCGTGACCAGCAGCGCGGCCAGCAGGGGGACATTGCCCAGGGTAAGCCCGGCGGCATAGCGCAGCTCGCCCTGGCCGGCCGTTGCCAGCAGCCGCCGGGCCAGGGCATAGGTCAGCGGCACGGCCAGCACGCCGGCCAGCGCGGCCTGAAAGCGCAGGGCAAACTCGCTGCTCCCCAGAACCGCCAGCCAGGGGCTGAGCAGGGCGAAGAAGAGGGGGCCGTTCTCCCCGGGACGGCTGAAGGTGGCCAGCAGCTCCGGCAGCGGCCGGCTGGCAAAGAGGATGGCGTCAACCTCGTCCCGCCACAGGCTCTGGCTGCCAAGGCCGGCCACCCTCCAGCCAAAGGCCAGCAGGCTGAGCAGGGCCAGCGTCCAGCGCTCCGGGCGCCCTGCCCCTGCGGCCCGGCTAGTCAAGGTCCTTGGGCGGCGGGGGGGTGCGGCGCGCCGCCACGCGGGTGGGCGGTGGGAGTGGAGGGGGCGCGGGGGGCGGAGGCGCTGCGGGCGCGGCCGACCTGGGGGCAGAGCCCGCGCCGGGGTCGGGCGCAGGTTGGGCGGGCGGCCGTCGCCGTCGCTGCCAGAACAAGAAACCGCCCAGCGCCGCGCCGATCAGCGTCAACAGGCCGAAGCACATCCAGACGTAGCCGAAGGCGATCACCATGTTGTCGATGAAGAGGGCCAGGTCCAGGCGGCGGCGTGCGGCCTCCTCCTGAACGGCGGCTCTCTGTTCGGGCGCGGCGTCGGCCGCCAGCGGGAGGGTGATGGGCTGGCTCAGCTCCAGCGCCGGCGCCGCCAGGGGAGGCGTGGTCGTGGGGGTGTCCACCGGCGAAATCAACAGGGGATCTTGCCGCGCGGGGGCCGGCGTGTCGGTAGATGGCAGGACCGGCGGCTCGGTGGGCGGCGTGAAGGGGGTGTCGGTGGGCGGCGGGGTGGCGGTGTCGGTGGGCAAGACCAGGCTGGTCGGCGTCGCACTGGGCGTGTCGGAAGGGGTCTCGCTGGGCGTCGGCGTCAGCGTCGGGGTGTCAGTGAAGGCTGGCGTCCCGGTGGGGGTGGGCGTCTGCTGCGGTGTGTTGGGGTCAGGGGTGTTGGTGGCCGGCGATTGGAAGAGCGGGTCGGCCAGGGCAATTCCGCCGCGCGGAACCAGCGCCAGGCCGGCGGCAATGGCGATCAACAGCAGCGCGATCAGCACCAGCGACTCGCGGGTGAGCCGAGGTTTGCGTGCGGACCTGATACGTTCTGGCACTGAATCGTTTCCTTTATCGCCTTCGCAGCCCGATGACGAGGGCCGCGATGCCTAGGACGACCATGACGCCGGCCAACACCCCGATGGGAATGGGAGGCTGTCCGGCGGGCGTGGGTGGGGCAGCCGGCGGCTGTGGCGTGGCTGTGGCTGCCGGCGTTGGCTGGGCTGGCTCCAAGGAGGGCGCAGCGGTGGCCAGCGGCGACAGTTGCTCCTGAGGAGGCGTCAGCGGCGAGTCTTGCGCCAACGGCCCCGCCTGGGCCGCGCCGCCGGCGGTCAGCATCCAGGCGATGACCAGGGCGATGGCGGCCAGGCCGGCCAGCAGCAGCGCCTCGCGGCGCAGGGCCGGCGGTCGGCGGCGAGCGCGGGTTGTTTGCTGGGGTTGCGGGTGGTTGGTGTTCATGCTGTCACATCACGTAGGTAACGTGGCGCGGGGCGGCGGTGTTCCATGTCTGGCTTGGGCTGGCTCGGTCGGAGACCGGCCAGAGCGCGGCCGGGCTGGCTCGGTCGGAGACCGGCCAGAGCGCGGTGGGCAGAGCGAGTGGTCGGTGAGCTCCAGCAGTTCCAAATATGATGCCTGCTAAGCTGGAGTCGAGCCTTCAGGCGGGTCGGCACGCTCGACTCACGTCGGCCAGACCCGGCTAAAGTCTCGACTCCTCGCCATGTTTGGAATTGCTGGATGGGCTCAGCGCGCTTCGGCCTGGACCCAGGCCGCGATCAGGCCGCGGAAATGGGCGATGAACTGCTCATGTTCGTGCGGCGGGAAGATCAGGCGCACGTTGTGTACCAACATGTCGTCGAATTCCTGCGCCTGGGCCAGCTCCCACATCACCTGGTCCAGGTGGCTGAGCTCGGCGGCGCGGAACTCGGTGAAGCGCTCGGTGTCGAAGTAGGCGTCGGCCAGCGCCTCGTAGGCGGCCAGCTTTTCCGGGTAGCTGCGCTCCGAATCGGCGACGGCCAGGAAGTCGTGGGTGTTCATGTCCAGCCGCATGGGCCGGTCGTTGGCCACGCAGAAGAGGCTCCAGGCCAGCAGCGACTTGATGGCCCAGGGGAAGTAGTAGTGCAGGCTGATGATGGCCACGTCCGGGCAGGCATTGGCGAAGTCGATGGGCTGCAAGATGCCATCTTTCAGGATCGACTCGCAGGAGTTGAATTCCCAGCGGAAGAAGGCGTTGATGGTCTTGACCACGGCGGTGGCCTCGGCCGCATGCTCCGGCGTGAGGAAATTGCTGTCCACCTGGTAGCGGTCGTGCATCGGCCGGATCGGGTCGTAGTGGAAGATGTTGACCTGGGGGCCGATGGCCAGGGCGCGCACGAAGATGTCGAAGTTCTCCAGCCCGCGCTGCAGGTGCATCATGGTCTGGCTGGAGGCGTCATAGGCCGCCATCAGCTCCCAGTCGTTGCCCACGCGGCTGACCCCGCGCCAGCCGCCGCCGTCGAAGGGCTTCATGTAGAGCGGATAGCCGATCTGATGGGCGATGCCGGGCAGATCGAACCAGTCATGGTAGCGGCTGGCGGTGCGGCGGAACTTCTCCGTGTCGGGGCCTTGCTTGGTGGGGATCAGCCAGGTGTCAGGGATGGGCAGCCCCAGCCGGATCATCGCACAATAGGCCGAGTGCTTTTCCATGCTCTGGAAGGTGAAGGGGTTGTTCAGCAGGTAGACCCCGTTGACCAACGCGGCCTTTTTCAGCCATTCGCGCGGGTGGAAATGCCAGTAGGCCAGGCGATCGATTACCAGGTCGTAGGAGGTGGGGGCGCGCAGGTTGAACGGATGGATGCGCACCCGCTCTACCTCGGTCGTCAGCGCGCCGCCGCGCAGGTTCAGCCGCGGCGCCAGCCGGCGGTGCAACTGCTCGAACGCCACGGGCCAGTCGTCTTCGTCGCTGAGCAAAAGGCCGATCTTTTTGGTGTTCATGGGAGGCTATCCTTGCGGAGGTGACACGTAACTCGTAACTCGTAACACGTAACCGGAAACGCCTCTCCCAGACGAACCCTTTCCGGGTTACGAGTTACGTGTTAGCTCTTGTTGTTCTCAACCCAGTAGCGCATGATCCCGCGGTAGTGTGCGAAGAACTGCTCGTGCTCGTGCGGCGGGAATTTGGCGCGCACGATCCCTTGCAGGATGCCGTCGAACTCCGGCGTCTGCACGAATTCCCACATGGCCTCGTCCAGCCAGCCGAGCTGCTGGGTGCGGAATTCCTGGAAGCGCTCGGTCTCGAAGTAGGCGTCGGCCAGCTCCTCGTAGGCGATCAGCTTCTCGTCGTAGCTGCGCTCGGAGTCGGCGATGGCGAAGTAGTCGTGGGTGTTCATGTCCAGCCGCATGCGCCGATCAGTGGCCAGGCAGAAGCTGGTCCAGGCCAGCAGCGACTTGACCGCCCAAGGGAAGTTGACGTTCAGGCTGAACAGGTGCATGTCCGGGCAGGCGTTGGCGTAGTCGATGGGCTGCAACAGGCCATCTTTCAGAATCGCCTCGCAGGAGTTGATCTCCCAGCGGAAGAAGGCATTGATCACCTTGGTGATGCGGATGATCTCCTGCTGCTTCTCCGGGCTGAGGAAGTCCTGGTCGATGACGTAGCGCATGTGCAGCGGCTGGCTGGGGTCATAATGCATGGGGCGGATCTGCGGGCCGATGCCCAGGGCGCGCACGAAGACATCGAAGCCCTCCAGCGCGGCCTGCAGGTGCATCATGGTCTGGCCCGAGGCGTCGTAGGCCCGCATCAGCTCCCATTCGCTGTCGATGCGGCTGACCCCGCGCCAGCCGCCGCCGTCGAAAGGTTTCATGTAGAGGGGATAGCCGAACTCATGGGCCGCCAGCCCGGGCAGGTCGAACCAGTCGTAGTAGCGGCTGGCGGTTTCCTGATAGCCTGGCCGGTCTGGATAGGTTTTGAGCGGGATCAGCCAGGTCTTGGGCACGTGCAGCCCCAGGCGCATCATGGCGACGTAGGCTGAGTGCTTTTCCATGCTCTGGAAGGTGAAGGGGTTGTTGAGCAGGTAGACGCCGTTGAACAGCGCGGCCTTCTTCAGCCACTCGCGCGGGTTGAGCTGCCAGTGGCCCAGCCGGTCCACCACCACATCGTAGCTGGTATCTGCACGCAGGTTGAAGGGGTGAACGCGCACCCGTTCGACTGCGATGTGCAGCGGCTCGCCGTTCACAGCGGCCACCGGATCATGACGCCGATACATGGCCTCCAGCGCGCTGGGCCAGTCTTCTTCCTCTGCACCGATCAACAGACCGAGTTTCTTGCTGGGCATGGCAGGTAGCCTCCGTAACCTTTCTTGTGACGTCGCAACCAAGATAAACCTGAAAACCGCACACCGCTCGGGCCGGTCTCCGACCGAGCCCGCCGCATCCACAACGCCGCTCGGGCCGGTCTCCGACCGAGCCCGCTGCGTCCACAACGCCGCTCGGGCCGGTCTCCGACCGAGCCCGCCGCATCTACAACGCCGCTCGGGCCGGTCTCCGACCGAGCCCGCCGCATCTACAACGCCGCTCGGGCCGGTCTCCGACCGAGCCCGCCGCATCTACAACGCCGCTTGGGCCGGTCTCCGACCGAGCCCGCAGCCGCGGTCGCTCAATCCAGCGCCTTGCTCAGATAATGCGCCAGTTGCCGCTTCCACCAGTACCAGTGGTGTTCCACATCGTGGCCCCACAGGTCCCGTTCGTGGCTGATCCCCTTTTCTGCCAGGATGTTGGCCAGGCGGTGGGTCTCCGCCAGGCACTTCTCTTCCCATGCGCCCTGGCCGCAGACCAGCGCCAGATGGGTATTGGCGCGCACCGCGGCCAGCGCATCGCCGTGCAGATGGGCGGCATAGGCCACCGGGTTGTTGTAGTACACGTCGAGCGACGGGCTGGGGCCGATCAGCGCCTCCAGATCGTACCGGCCGCTCATGCACAGCGCATAGTTGATCTCCGGCGCATGTTTCAGCGCGAAGTTGGCGGCATGGTAGCCGCCCAGGCTGCAGCCGGCGACCGCCACGCCTCCCTGCTCCAGCGCGCATTCGCCGCGCACCAGGGGCAACACCTCATGCAGAATGTGCGCCTCATACTCCCGATGCCGCCGGGCGCGCGTGGCCATGTCGGCGTCGACGTTGAGCCACGCCTCCTGGTCGACGCTGTCCACGCAGTACAGCCGCAGCTTGCCCGCCTCCAGCCAGGGGCCGGCCGCGTCGATCATCCCCTGGTTCTCCCAATCGTAAAACCGACCGCCGGCCGATGGGAACGCCAACAGCGGCGGCCCGTAGTGGCCGAAGATCAGCAACTCCATGGTGCGTCCCAGCGCGGGACTGTGCAGGCACTCGTAGCGGCGATGCATAGGGGGAACAACCGTCCAGAATAACACCAACCGTAGCTCCGGCCGTCAGCGAGTCGGGCCGGACGCCCTCAGTCGAACGCATTCAGGCATTGTACCCAGAAGCCATGCCTGAGCAAGTTCAGCTTGGAAACAAGAACTGAAAGATCAGCGGCAGCCGCGCCGCCCAGGAGGCCTCGCTGTGGGTCGCCCCCTCATCCAGATAGATGTGAAAATCCACCCCTTCCTGATAGCCCGCCTCCAGCAGCGCGCGCCGGGCGCTGGCTGTTTCGCGCTGTCCATCGTTGCCGTGGCCGGGCGTGCTGTAGGTGCCGCTGTCCAGCCAAAGCCGCACATCCCGGCGCGGCTTGCGGCGCATCCGTTCGATGGTCTCCAACTGGCCGGCGCGGTTGCGGGTGATCCAAAACGAGGTGGAAAGGGCCGCGTGATGGCGGGCAAAATCAGTCTGTTCCCAGGCGATGTAGACCGAGAAGAGTCCGCCCAGGGAGGAGCCGCAGGTGGCCGTGTTCTCCCGGCCCGGCTGCACCCGGTAGCGGGCCGCCACGAAGGGCGCCACCTCATCGCGGTAGAAGGCCAGTGTCTCGTTGGCCCGGCCTGGCACAGGAACCAGCGGCCGGCGCGGCGCGGGCGGGTGGTCGCCGTGGTCAACGGCAGCACGCGGCCGGCGCGGGGGCGGCAGATGCCTGGCGTAGGGGGGCAGATACTCCAGAATGCGCTGCTCCCGGCCGTTGCTCACCCCCACGATCAGGCACTCGCGCATCAGGCCCTGGCGGATCAGCAGGCTGGCGGCCAGATCGGCCTGCCAGGCGCCGGCGTAGCTGTCATCCACGAAGGCATCGAAGCAGTTCTGGCCGTCGTGCATGTAAAGCACCGGATAGCGCCGCTGCTCATGTTCTGCATAGCCGCGCGGCAGATAGATGTAGAGCGGCCGGGGCCCCAGGCTGCCCTGATAATCTTCGAATTTCACCACCATCGGCGGGGAGATGGCCGGCGCCGGACGGTAGGCGAAGATCTGGCCATCCTGCAGCCACAGGCTGGCCAGGGTGGTGGTGAAGGCCGGCGCGAACTCGGGGTGCAGCAGGCGGCCATCACCCAGGTTGACGCGAAACTGCCATTCGCGCCCGGTCGCATCGCCCCCGCGCGCGGCCAATCCAGGCAGCTCGGCCAGCCACAGGCTCTCCTCGCTGTGGCGGCCATCGCCCACCCAGGCCAGCGGGATCACCTCCTGGATCTCCTCGGCGTTCCACAGCTCGATGCTGGGATCCAACCCCTCGCCTAAATAGTAGAAATGGTCAGGCGGCAGCGCAGATTGCATAGCTAACTCTGATGGCGCAGGGTCACATCGTGGGCGCGCACCTCCTGGCTGCCGCCGTCGTCCAGGTCGATGCGCAGGGCGCCATCGGGCAGCACCGCGCCGGCCACGCCATGCACCAGCCGGCCATCGGCCAGATGCACCGTCACCGGCCGGCCCAGCGTGTCCAGCCGCGCCTGCCAGGCTGCCAGCGGGCTGACGCCGGCCTGCATGGCCAGATAGTGTCGCTCGCTGTGCTCCAGCAGGGCAACCAGCAGGCTGGCCGGGTCCACGGCTGCGCCCAGCGCGGCCTCCAGGCTGATGGCCGTGTCAGCCAGCTCCGGCTGGCTGCTGAAATCCGTGGCCACGTTCAGGCCGATGCCTGCCACCACGTAGTCCAGCCGGCTGCCGATGAACGCGCCCTCGGCCAGCACGCCGGCCAGCTTGCGCCCCTGAATCAGCAGGTCGTTGGGCCATTTGATCGCCACAGGCAGGCCGTAGAGCTGCTCGATGGCCTCGGCCGCGCCCAGGGTCAGGGTCATGACCGTCCACGATGTCAGGTCGCCCGGCAGATTGGGGCGCAGCAGCAGGGAAAGGTAGAGCCCGCCGCTGGGGGGCGACCACCAACTGCGGCCGGCGCGGCCCTTGCCGGCCGTCTGCTGACCGGCCACCACGGCCAGTCCTTCGGCCTCGCCCCGCCGCGCCGCCTCACGCACGATGGTCTGGGTCGATTCGACGCTCTTCAGGCAGACCAGCGGCCGGCCCAACAGAGAGGTGCGCAGTCGCTCCTCGATGGTTGTCTGAGTCAGGGTGAACATGGGGGTATAGTACTTACACCGAGGGGCAATGTCAAAGATAACGTGGAGCGTAACTCGTGATGCGTGATGCGTGATGCGTAATGCGTAATGCGTAATGCGTGATGCGTAATGCGTAACCCGGAATGGTGGGAGGGGTCTCCGTATACGGCTATAGGTCTGGCTGCCTGCCGCTCTTGGAACGAATCCAGCGAGCGTTGGTCGAGTAGCGGGTTGAGGGCAGATGAATCCCATGAGGTCGCGCGCTTCCAGCGTATCGAGACCAGCGAGCGGGCCGATACCGCACGCGATGAAAACGGCGGTAATTGACGCGCTGGCGCTTCCAGCGTATCGAGACCAGCGAGCGGGCCGCACCTGGCAACCATTGGGTCTCGATACGGTTCTGGCGGCGATTCTTGGCTCTTGGAAGCCTGTTGCGCGCTGCGGGGATCGCCGGTAGACGCCGCTCCGGTTTGCAGCCATCACATGTGGAATTGCTGGATGCCAGCACAAGGCTTTGACTGGGAGATCGACTTCAGGTAGAATCTTCCTGATCCTCACGCCAAGCCCGCCAAGCCCGCCAAGCTCTCCCCCTCCCACGCCATGGACGCCCAGACTGAACTGACCCGCAAGGAATTCTACACCCTGGCCAAGGAATGCCACGCCTACGCCATGCGGCTGGCCAACTTCGACCAGGACAGCGTGAACTATGCGTTGTGCCAGGAATTCAACCAGTTCCTGGTGCATGTGCGCAGCTATGACAAGCTGGCCCCGCGGCTGACCCACCTCAAGCCGGTCCGGCCGATCACGCGCGCCATGGTGTTGGCCGCGGTGTTGGCCTTCTGGCTGTCCGTGATCCTCATCGGCGCCCGCATCATGCCCCAGTTCCCGGTCATGCTGCTGCTGGGCGTGGCGGTCTCGCTGATCTTCCTGGTCTTCCTGATCCCGCCGGGCCTCTACGGCGGCAGCGTCGAGGCCATCGAGGGGCGGGTGCTGGTGGTGGTGGAGGCCTTGCAGCATCTGCTGGACCAGGGCGACATGCAGTTCAGCGAGGCGACCTGGTTCCAGGTGCGTGACATATTGCGCGCGGCCGCGGACGAGCTCCGGCAGCAGGTTTACCTGAACCGCGCCCCCCGTTGGCGGCGTCCCATGTAGGGCGACCGGGGCCATTCAGCTCGCGAGAGCCGGGGCAAAAAAAACTCCCGCCGGATCACAGACCCGGCGGGAGCGGCAACGGCGACAAGTTCACCCGGTCATCGTCTACTGCCCGGAGAAACTGGCCTCCACCTGCGGCAGATAGGCGCAGTAGCGCGGCGGCGTCGGGATGCCCACCACGAAGGGGGTGTAGAGCATCCAGGAGGTGTTGGCCTGCACCTGGATGATGGCAGCGCCCGCGCTCAGGCTATGGCCAGCCGGCGCTTCCAGCCCGCGCACGCTGTAGGTCCCGGGCGCAACGCCGCTGAACGAGAACGCCCCGTTGGGGTCCGAGGTCGCGCTCATGACGGTGGACGCGCCATCTTGCAGTCCGATCACGGCGCCAGCCAGGCCCGGCTCTCCGGCGTCCGGGAAGAAGTTGCCGTTGGCGTCGGCAAAGGCCATGCCCAGAATCGTCGCCGTGCTGGGGGTAGCCGTGGGGGTCGGGGTGTTGGTGGGGGTGGCCGTGGGCGTTGGGGTGCGCGTCGGCGTGCTGGTTGGGGTGGCCGTGGCGGTGGGCGTGTTGGTGGCAGTGGGGGTCGGCGTGGGCGCACCCGCGCCGCGCCAAATCTTGCCGCTCCAGTCGATCACGATCACCTCATCCATGCTCAGGGCATACACATCCATGAGATCGGCCGTAGAAGGAGATGCCACTTGCTGCCAGGTGACGCCATCGGTGGTGCGCATCAACAGCCCCTGGCCGGAACAAGTCTCAAGGATGGGGTCAGGCACGTTGGTGCAGCCTACGGCATAGCCGTTCTGACCATCCACCATGTCGATACCCCAGAAGCGCGGGCGCCCGCTGCCGGCAGGTATCGCACTGGCCTGCTGCCAGATATTCCCGCCATCCTGGGTGCGGAAAATGTAGTAGGCTCCGGTGTTGGCGCCGCCATCGGCTGCGCCCACCTGCCAGCAGGATAAGTTGTCCGAACAGGAGACGCCGTAGTAGCGGCCGGTAGGCACCACCCGGCGCGACCAGGTGGCGCCGTTGTTGGCCGTGTAGAAGGCCGTGTTCTTGGCCGCGGCATAGCACACACCCGGCGACGGGCAGGAAAAGTCGTAGATCACGAACTCGCGCGGGTCATTGGCAACGACGGCGTTGAAGTTGACGCCGTCGGTGGAGCGCAGCACGTTGGCCATGCGCCCCGGCTCGTTGGCATAGCCGGTGGTGCCGGCGAAGATGGTGGTGTCGACGCCGCTGTAGCCGGCCGACCACAGCCAGCCGCTCCAGGCATTGTTCACGATGGTACCAGGCGCCCAGCTCGCCCCACCGTTGGTGGTGTAGAGAATGCGCGGGCTGCTGGCGCCGATGATCCAACAGCGGTTCGCGTCGATGCAGGTCAAGCCGCGCATAAAGCGGTTGGTGCCGGGGACGGGGATATTGGTCCAGGTATGACCGCCGTCGGTGGTCTTGGCAACGGTCACTGCGCCCGTGCCGCCGCTGGTGGTGTTCCAGTCCGGCCCGCCCAAGGCATAGCCAACCAGCGGGGTGGGGAAGTCAACCGTATACCAAAAAACGCCGGGCGCGCTATGGACCTGGGTCCAGGTCAGGTTGCTGGCTTGTTGGAGCGGCGCAGCTTCGGATGTGTTGCGCAGCGCAGCGGGCAGGATGGTGCTTGCCGGCGCCGCCAGCGCGATGATCAGCGCCAGCGGTACAAGCCAACGAGCCTGTTTGGTGAGCGATTGTCGGTTCATGCAGTAAATCTCCTTGCACGTGGATATGTATGGGCTACGCTGGCCCATCACCAAGGACGTCGTCGCGGGGCGACTGCGCCAGTCTAGCGGGTCAAGATGAGAAGCAGATGAAAACGCCGCCCTCAGGAGCGGCAGAATTCTTACATTATTGCAAGCTTCTGGTATGGTCACATGGAAACCGTTATGGCGACGCGTCAGTATACGCGTCTTGGCCTGAACGGGCAAGCCAGCCGTCACTCGAAGCGGAAGAGCATAATGGTATGTCCGGGGTGCTCATATTGCTGCACCAGGGTGATTCCCGGCAGCGGTGCAGCGTCGCCTGCCAGCATTTGCTGGAGCTGCGGTCGCACCGTGTTGATCTCCCACTCGTCCACCACCAAATAGCGCGCGCCTCGCGCCTTGGCATAGGCCAACACCTGCTCCCACGGCGCGTTGGGGAAGGCAACCATGGGGCGATCGGCATAGAGCGCCGTCTCGGCGTTGCGCGTCATGATCGGCGTGCCGGGCGGCGTTTGCTCGGCCAGCCAGCGGGCTGCTTCGACCCGATGGAACGGCAGGTGTGGCATCAAGTCCTGCGCGGCGTGGATGCCGCTCCAGAGCATGGCTGCCACGACCAACACCGCGGGCAACGCGCCGGCCAGGCCGCGGTGCAGCGCTGCCGGCTTGCCCCTCCCCGCCGGCTGCACCGTGTCCGCCGCCCACCCGGTCAGGTGCGCCAACCCTGCGCCGGCCCAGGGCAGGCTGATGGCCAGGTAGGCGACCATGAAACGGGTTTCGATGAAGACGATCCACAGGCTGGCCAGCGGGGCCAGCGCGCACAGGATCAGCAGGTTGTCGCGCAGACGCGCACGCGTCCACGGCTGGCTGAACAGGCCCAGCGCGATCAGCCCCCAAAGCCAGGGCTGGAACAGCTCCTGACTGAACAGCTCGCGCCAGCTATCGATCATGTTCTGGCGCACCAGGGTGGCAAAGCGGGCCGGATCTTCAAGGATCCAGCCGCTGATGCTGACGTCGAAGGCTTCGGGGGACAGCCACATGATCTCCTGCCCGCTGCTGTCCAGCGAGGCTGCAGCCTGGTCATGCATCGCCTGGCTGTCGTTGACGAAGGCCCAGGCAATGTCCATGCTGGTGCCGGCCTTGCCGCTGAGCATCCAGCGCCCGGTGACTTGATGCAAATAGAACATATAGGGCAGGGCGAGCAACGTCATCATGGCCGCGGCCAGCGCGCCTGAGGCTGCCAATCTCGCCAACCGCCGGCCGCGCGGCGGTCCGGCGCAGAGCCAGAGCAAGCCGAGATAGCCGAGCATGGCGGCCAGAAAGATCAGCGCTTCTGGTCGGGTCAGAAAGCCCAAACCAAAGGCCAGCCCCATGGCGGCAGCCCAGCCCCAGGGCTGCGCGCCGCTGGCCAGCGCCCGGCCGCAGCGATAGGTGGCATAGATTCCGCTGAGGATGAACAGCAGGTAGGGCGGTTCGGTCATGGTGCCCCAGTACAGCGGGTGTACGGCCAGCGCCGGGTAGAACGCGGCCAGCAGCGCAGCCATCAGGCCGGCCCGCCGGCCAAACAGCGCACTGCCCAGGGCATAAAGCGGCAACACCACCAGGCTGCCCAGCAACAGGTGCGCTGGCGCGGCCGCGGCCCATTCCAGCGGCAGCCGCAGCGCCAGCCCGACTGCGGCCAGCAGGCTGACCATGGGCGGTTGGTGCACATCCATCGCACCCATCAGTTCGCTATAGCCCCGGCCGGTTAACAGGTTATGGGCGATGGTCAGGTAGGCTGCCTCATCCCAACGCGCCACCCGCGGCAGGCTGGCAAAGGCGGCGCGCGTGGCCAGCCCCGCCAAATAGATCGCCAACAAGGGCCAGTCGAGATGCCAGCGGCGCAGTTGGCGCGGGTGGGTGGAAAGAACGCTCATGCAGCACGCTCTGGTGAGATGACTATTCGGCGAAGGCGTAGATAACCACCGGATCGACGCCGCTGGTTATGGTTGCCAGGTGCTGCAACTGCGGCGGCGCCTGGGCAGGATCCAACAGAAAGGCCAGTTGAGGCCGTAACTGCGCCTCCCAGCCGTCGATCACCAGGTAATCGGCGCTGTGCTCCCGGGCATAGGCCAGCACGGCAGGCCAGCTCTCTGCCGGTGTGGCAGCCCAACGCGTGCCCGCATGGAAGGCGATGGCGGGATAGCGGCTCATGACCACGGCGTCATCGGGCGCACCCAGTCGCCGCAGCTCGGCGGCTGCGCCGAGGTGGCCCGGCTGGAACGAGTGTGTGCGCTGCATGGAAGCCGAGACGCGCGGCCCCAGCGTCAGCAGCAGGGCAGCCGCTACCACGGCTGGCGCAAGCAGCAGGCTGCGCTGGGTGATTGCCGACAGCGGGCGTCGCCAGAGATTCTCGGCGGTGCCCGCCAGCCACAGACCCAGCATCCACAGACCAGCGCCGACCCAGACCATGGCCGGAAGCAGCAGGCCAGCCAGATAGCGCTCTTGAACGAAGAAGAGCAGGTAGCTCAGCGGCGCGGCCAACGACGCCAGCAGGGCCAACTCACCGCGCAGACGCCGCGGCCGCCAGGGTTGGGCAAAGAGACCAAGCGCGGCCACCAGGGCCAGGGCCAGGGGCATGAGCTTGATGCTGAAGAAGAGCGCGCCCGCCGCCAATGCGCCGCGGTACAGCCGGCGCAGCGTCTCCACCGGATCGGCCAGCAGCGTTGACCTCAGCGACTCGCTTTCGCTGCTGGGAGCGAAGAGGTAAACCTCGCCGCTGGCCGGATCCAGGCTCCACGTCGCGCGGTCGAAGGCGGCGGGATCGTTCTCGGAGAGCCCGGTCATGGTTTCGAAGGCCATGCCGGCCGCGCCGGTCAGGCTCCAGCGTCCGGTGGTGCTGTGCATGGTGAGCAGATAGGGCAACGCAACCAACAGAAACACCGCGACGGTCACTGCCAGCCGGGCCAGCAGCGGGCCGATGGGGGCGCGGCGCAGCAGCCAGCCGATGAGCAGAAGCGCCAGCGCAGCCACCAGAAAGACCAGCGCTTCCGTGCGGGTCAGATAGGCCAGTCCCAGAGCCAGCCCCAGCAGCGCAAAATCGCGCCAGCGCATCGGCTGCTGATCCAACGCTTGAAACAACAGGTAGATGGCAATGCCCACCCACAGCAGGTAGATCGGTTCCGTCAAGGTGCCCCAGGCCAGAACGCCGGTGGCCAGCGCCGGGTAGAGCGCGACGGTCAACCCCACCATCCAGGCGGCCGTGGGGCTGTAGATCGCCCGCGCCAGGGCGTAGAGCGGCACAACCAGCAGCGCGCCGCTGGCGATGAAGATCAGGTTGCTGGCGCTGAGCAGACTGCCCGTTATCTGCGCCAGTCCGCCCGCAAGCAGCGGGAAGAGCAGGGGAAAATGCGCCGCCGAGTAGCCCATGGCGTGCAGCCCGGTTCCTGCCCACAGGCTTTGGCCAATCCACAGATAATACGGCTCATCGCCCCAGACGACACGGGGAACCGTGAGACTGTGCAGACGAACCGCGACGCCCAACGCCAGCAAAATGGCCAGCGCCAGCCAATCGGCGCGGTCATAGCGGTCTGCCGGCGCGCGGCTCATAGGCTGTCCTCGAAAAGGTAGACGGCGATCTCCTGGCGCGCCATGCCGGGAATGGGCCGGGCGTCCACCAGATGCAGGCCCGGCAGCGCAGCCAATTCATGCGCCTCTTCGCTGCTGATGCCCAGCACCAGACGTCCACCAGGTCGCAGGTGTCGCCGGGCGTCGTCCACGACCTGGACAAGAAAGGGTGAGCGACCCTGTTCAAAGCGTTCACCCAACAGGTTCATCAGCAGGCGGCTGATGGCTGGGTGACGCCGCAGCAGGCTGGTGACAATGCGACTCAGTTCGGTCTCGTCGGGGCGCATGGGCGGGTTGAAGGCAATCAGGTCGTAAGATCCTTCTACCTGGTCAAAGAGGTTAGAGTGAAAGACGCGTATGCTGCCGGGATCGCCAGCCGCCGTCAGCCCGTTGCGCTGTGCATTGGCCTGGGCCAGCTCCACGGCGCGCGGGCTGACATCGACGGCATCGACGGTCCAGCCGCGTTGCGCCAGGTACAGGCCGATGTAGCCGGTGCCCGTGCCCAGATCCAGGGCGCGGCCTGGGGCAACGTCGCCGGCAGCGATCTCGGCCAACATGCGGGTATCCTGGCGCACGCCGCACACGCCGATGTTGTCGTGGATGCGCAACGGCGGCAGCGCGTCACTGCCTGTCGCGCTGACGGCGGCGCCGCTGGTGTCGTCCGAGGGCATGGGTTCGAAGTTAGTCATGGTCAGGTGGGGTAGTGGACTCTGCTGGCGCAGGCAGCGCGTCGTCGTTCATGTCGTCGATGGCGCGCTGCAAGTGGGCCACGGTGTGGCGCAGCAGACCAAGCTCCTGGGTAAGGATTTTCAAACGGTCTTCGTCTCGCGAGATGGTCAGCGAGAGCTGGAAGATCAGCAGCAGCAGACCTACCACCGCCAGCAGCAACAGCAGGGCTGGCGGGTACTCGAAGCCGATGCTGAAGGCAAAGTGATCCAGCCAGGGGATGAACACCGGCGCCAGGGTCAGCGCCAGGCCGGCCAACAGCCACAGCATGGCATAGCGCTCCTGCAACTGACGCTTGCGCACCAGGTTGATCACCAGCAGCAGCACAGTCAGACCCAGGGCAAAGACCAGCAGGCGGGGCAGCGGCGCCATCATGACGAGATCCTCCGCGCCGACACGTGGGTTCGCTCGCGCAGCAGCACCATGCTGATGGCCAGCCACATCTTCACAACATAGTAGAAGGGCTTCCAGCCGCTGTGCATCGACACACCGCTCAACCGCTCGCGCATGGTCACGGGCACTTCGACCACCCGGAAGCCGGCGAAGTGCAGCACCAGCAGGGTGTCGGCGTCGGGATAATCCACTGGATAGTTGTCATAAGCAAAGAAGAGCAGCGCTGCGCGGTTCAGCGCCTGAAAGCCGGACGTAGGATCGGTGACCTCGCGCTGGGTGATCCTGGAGACGGTCCAGGCGAACAGGTGCATACCCACGCGCTTCACCCACGGCTGGTGGTAGGCCATGCGGCCACGGAAGCGGGAACCGATCGCCACGTCAGCCTGCCCGGAGAGCACTGTCTCAGCCAGCAGCGCAATGCCGGCCGGGTCGTGCTGGCCATCGGAATCCATCACTACGGCCAGGTCGTAGCCATGTTCAACGGCGTAGCGGAAGCCCGTTTGCACCGCGCCGCCATAGCCCAAGTTGACCGGCAAGCTCACCACGTCTGCGTTCAGGCTGGCTGCCACGGCCGCGGTGGCATCCCGGCTGCCGTCGTCGATCACCACCAGATCATAGTCGGTCGCGGCTGCGCGGGCTTCAGGGATGACGCGCGGCAAGTTGTTGGCCTCGTTGTGCGCTGGGAGGATGAGCAGGTGACGGGACATGGGAAATGGTTAACGGTGTACGGTGGGCGGTCAGACGGCGCTTGCCAGAAACTCGGCGGTGGGTATCAGATGATACGTCTGGCTCAGGCGGCGCAGCATGTGCTCGTAGAGCAGTTGTTTGGACGCCCACGGCATGGCCAGGAAACGATAGGAGGCCAGAGCCGGGTCGTTCGCGGCGTCGATCACATCGGCGGCGTGCAGCAGATAATTGATGGGCACGCGGCGAGCCTGCGCCAGCGCCAGGCCCGCGTCGAAGAGCGGCCGGCCGGCCGTCAACACGAAGGTGCTGTGCATGGGAAGGCGCAGGATGGGCATGGTGGTGACGGGAGACTCGATGATCGGGCGACTGGGCGACTGGGCGGCGCGGTGGGGTGCTGATGGGTCAGGGTAGTATGGGTGGAGCGGCGCGCGTCCGTGGCTGGCGCGGCCGTAGTGGCTGGGATCGACCTGCCCGCCAGACAGAGTCCTTTGCAGCCCGCGCAACAGCGGCGCATAATACGTTGGCAGGATCGACGAGTCGTAGCGATAGCCCAGGTCAGCCAACACCGCCAACTGGTCGGCGGCAAAGCTGAAGCCGGGCGACTTGAAGCCCACTGGCGCCTGGCCGCAGGCTGCCGCGATCAAGTGGTGGGTCGTTGCGATGTCGGCGCGCTTCTCAGCGCGGCTAAGGCGGGCAAAGCCGGTGCGATGCCAGGTAGTATGGTTGGCAACCTCGTGCCCCTGACGCAGCATCTCGGCCAGCCAAGCGGCCTGGGCTGGTGCATCCCAGCCGCAGACGAAAAAGGTCGCGCGTATGGCGAAACGTTCGAAGAGCGCCAGCAAACGCGGGATGCCTTCCTGGTAAACCTGCGCGCGGCTGCCAGGCGGCGGCCGACGGCCGATGCTTTCGTAGTATACCCACAGTTCGTCGACGTCGACCTGAATGGTGCCGATGGGTTTGCGCCCGGTCATGGCAGACCTTGACAGCCCGGCTGGCTGTTCTTCAAGCAGTGAGCTCGCCACATAGCCAAATATTATATGCGCTTGCTGTGGAAGCGCCAAGCCGCGGCTCATGCCAGCAGCAATTCCAAATATGGGCGGAGTCGAGGCTTCAGCCGGGTCTGGACGATGCGAGTTGAGCGTGCAAACCCGGCTGAAGCCTCGACTCCAGTTTGGCAATCGCCATATTTGGAATTGCTGTCATGCCAGCAGCTTGGCCTGTGGTCTGCTTGTGGGTATAATGCAGCCGCGCCGCCCTGGCGCCATCTCGTCTGTTTTGGAGCGTGGCATGAATCCCGTGTTGATATCGATCGGTCCTTTTTCCGTAACCTGGTATGGATTGTTGATCGTGGCGGGCGCTGTGGTCGGCGCCTGGATCGCCACCCTCGAGGCCAAGCGCCGCGGCGAAGACCCGGAACACATCTGGAACGTGCTGCCCTGGATCCTGATCGCCGGCATCATCGGCGCACGGCTTTACCACGTCTTCTCCAACCCGGTGGGCGGGCTGGGCTGGAGCTGGTACCGCGAACATCCGCTGGACATCATCAATTTCTGGTCGGGCGGCTTTCGCGGGCTGGGCATCTTCGGCGCGGTGCTGGGCGGCTTCCTCGCCCTGCTGATCTACCTGCGCGTGCGGCGGCTCAACATCCCGCGTTGGTTCGACATCGTCATCCCCGGCGTCTTGCTGGCGCAGGCGCTGGGTCGCTTCGGCAACTTCATCAACCAGGAGCTCTACGGCCCCCCCACCACCCTGCCCTGGGGCTTCAAGATCAACACCAACTTCCCCTTCCAGACGCCCACCGAGATGCTGGGACGCTCGCCGCAGGAGATCTTGGAGTATGTGACGGTCACCCGCTTCCACCCCACCTTTTTCTACGAATCGCTTTGGAATGTCGTCGGCTTTGCCCTGGTGATGATCTTGGGCCGCCGCTGGTATCACCGGCTGCGCGACGGCGATATCTTCCTCTTCTATCTGATCTGGTACCCCCTGGGCCGCCTGATCGTCGAGATGTTCCGGCCCGACGCCTGGGTCAGCGGCCTGCCCGGCCTGGCCACGGCCCAGTTGATCAGCCTGATGTTGCTGGTCATCGGCGTCGTCGGTCTGATCCTGCGCCATCGCAACTGGAAGCCCACGCCCGCGGCCAGCGCGCCGGAGGCGGTGGATAGCGCGGCCGCAGTCGATGAACCGGGCGACGCGTGACGGTGGAAACCCCGATCTTGGAGAACGCTGCATCTGCGAAGGGAATTGAAAGATGACAAGCAACGACCAATCGATCCATCCCGGCCCGCCGGTCGAGGTGTGTGTGGCCGCCAACGACCTGGAAGCTCAGATCGTCAAGAGCTTCTTGGAGAGCAACGGCATTCCGGTGATGTTGCAGGGCGATGCCGCCAGCAAAGTCTACGGGTTCACCATCGGCGGCATGGCCGAGGTGCGGGTCTTTGTGCCGGAGCCGCTGGCCGCCCAGGCCATCGAGCTGCTGGAGTCTGGCGGGGAGGAGGAGGAAGAGGCCGAGCCAGCATAGCCGGCCCTGCCTTGGCGTGGCGGATGCCGCTGGTTGAGTAGCCTTCTGCGGCGTACACCTGCACTTGCGCCGAAGCGCAGCGCAGGTGCAAGGGTCGAAGCCCTCCGCTGGGTGCCAACGGTTGGTTTCGATACGGCGGCCAACTCAACCAACGGTGGTTTCGATACGGCGGCCAACTCAACCAACGGTGGTTTCGATACGGCGGCCAACTCAACCAACGGTGGTTTCGATACGGCGGCCTACTCAACCAACGGTGGTTTCGATACGGCGGCCTACTCAACCAACGGTGGTTTCGCTACGGCGGCCTACTCAACCAGCGTATTTTTGTGGGGCGCGTTCCCATTTGTTGATTCGGCGATCTTGACAAAAATGGCCATGCTCTTATAATCCGTAAGACTTCGCATGCCGCCCTTGGCGCGCCGGAAGATCAGGAATCGTCCGGGCCCTTGGGCCAGCTTCTTAGCAGGATTCAGAGG
>Ga0209605_1000497_pt1 | contig 49102 bp, 44 predicted proteins | sample AD_UKC035_MetaG_FD_184408 | JGI IMG/M metagenome (GOLD analysis project Ga0209605, IMG submission 184408) | Active sludge microbial communities of municipal wastewater-treating anaerobic digesters from USA - AD_UKC035_MetaG (SPAdes) (version 2) | ecosystem: Engineered > Bioreactor > Anaerobic >...
CTGTCAGGTTGGAGCGCCCAGGCTGGCGAGCTTTCTCCCCTGCACCTGCTAGACCGCATCCTGTCGGACACGGATTATCACAGCTATATCGATGACGGCACTGAAGAGGGGCACGATCGCTGGGAAAACGTGATGGAACTGCGCCGCCTGGCTGCCGAATACCAGGAGCGCAGCTTGAATGAATTTTTAGAAGATGTGGCCCTGGTCTCTGACCAGGATACCCTGGAAGCCAGCGCCAATGTGCCAACCCTGCTGACCTTGCACGCCGCCAAGGGGTTGGAATTTCCCATTGTCTTCATCATCGGCTTGAACGATGGCACTTTGCCGCATTCGCGTTCCTTTGAAGACCCCGAGGCAATGCAAGAAGAGCGCCGCCTGCTCTATGTGGGCATCACGCGCGCCAAAGACCGCCTCTACCTGGTGAACGCCCAAAACCGCAGCACCTACGGGTACGGAGAGCCAGCCGACCCATCGCGCTTCTTAGACGATATCCCGGCAGAGTTGATCGAAGAAAGCAGCCCAGACCGGCCTGCCTATCGCTCTCAACCTGCTTCTTCCAACCGCACCTGGTCTGGCAGCAGCGGCGCCACGCGCTGGCAATCTTCCAGCCAACCCAGGCCTCAAGACTCTGCCCCTATCATCAAACAGCAGTTTCCGCCGGGCTCACACGTAGAACATTCGACCTGGGGCCCTGGCATGGTGTTGAACAGCCGCTTGATGGATAATGATGAGATTGTAGATATATTCTTCGAGAGTGTAGGCTTGAAGCGGGTAGCCGCATCATTGGCAAAACTGAAGATTCGTGAAAAATAACGCGTATACGATTCGCATTTTCCGCTGTATAATCCCCTCATGCCAATCCTAGATGCCCACTCCCTTGAGATCATCAGCCGCAGCGCCGAACAAACCCGGCGCGTGGGCATGCGCCTGGGCTCATTACTGCAAGCCGGAGACCTGGTTGGGCTGGTGGGAGATCTGGGCAGTGGAAAAACCACCCTGGTGCAGGGGATAGCGGCGGGCTGGGGCTCTTTGGATGCGGTCACCAGCCCGACTTTTGTGCTGGTAAACGTATACCGCCGTCCAAACGGCGATCAGCTCTATCACATGGACGCTTACCGCTTGAGCGGCGCGGCCGAAGCGATTGACCTGGACCTGGATACCTTGTTAGCGCAAGGCCCGCTGTTGGTCGAGTGGGCGGAGCGCGCCCAGGCTGCGCTGCCCCCACAAGGGTTGTGGACCAACCTGACCTATGTCAGCGACGAGCAGCGCGATATGGTTTTCACAGCCCACGGCTTGTATTACGAAAACTTGCTGGGTAAATTCCGCAAGCTGGTGTACGGAGGATAAATGCTGCTGGCGGTGGACACCTCAACCCGCACCATCGGGCTGGCTTTATATGACGGCGTGCAGGTGATTTGCGAAAATACCTGGGCCAGCCGCGATTACCACACAGTAGAGCTGGCCCCGGCCCTGGCTGATGCCCTGGCACGCGCCCGGGTTCAAATGTCTGATCTAAAGATCCTGGCGGTGGCTCTGGGCCCCGGTTCGTTTACCGGGTTGCGCATCGGGCTGGCCCTGGTCAAGGGGATTGCCCTGGCGCGCCACCTGCCGGTGATCGGCATCCCCACGCTTGACGCCCTGGCTGCTTCGCAGCCTGTTCGCCAGATGCCCCTGATCGCCATCTTGAATGCAGGGCGAGGCCGCCTGGCAGTAGGCAGGTACCAGGCAGGCGAAGATAATTGGCAGCCCAGCACGCCGGCAGAAGTGCTGGATATCGAACGCCTGTCGCGTCAAATCAACCAACCCACCCTGGTTTGCGGCGAGTTGACGGAAGAAGAACGCCGCATCCTGGCGCGCAAACACAAGAATGTGGTGCTGGCCTCTCCGGCTCACACCCTGCGCCGTCCGGCCTTCTTGGCAGAGCTGGCCTGGCAGCAGTGGCAAGGCCTTTCAGCGGCCTCACAAGCTTCCTTAAGCCAGGCATCCGAAATTGCGGCCCTTTCTCCCCTGTATTTGCATGTAGGGGACCCAATCCCCGGGTAATATGGCTGCTCTAACACGACCTGCCTATTCCAGCCTGGGTGTCTTATACCGGCCGATGAGGCTGGAGGATATCGATGCGGTGCATGCCATTGATCAGCAGTCGTTCAGCTTGCCGTGGCCGCGCCGCTCTTACTTGTTTGAGGTAACCGAGAATCCGTCTGCCCGGCCGTGGGTGGCCGAATTGGAACCCCCTGCACCCCCAGCCATTGTGGGCATGGTGGTTACCTGGCTGATCATGGATGAAGCCCATATCGCCACCATTGCTGTCCACCCAGAGTATCGCGGCCGTGGCATTGGCCGTCGGCTGCTGGCGGCGGTTTTATTCGATTGTTACGTAGATGGCGCTCGCAGTGCTACCCTTGAAGTGCGCGTCAGCAACCAGGTGGCGCAGCAGATGTACACCCGGTTTGGCTTTGAAGAGGTGGGCCGGCGGGCGCATTATTACCATGATAACAATGAAGATGCCGTCATCATGACACGCAGCGGCATGGACGAGCAGTATAAGGCGTGGCTAGATAAGGAGCGACACACTTAGACATGGTGAATCTCAGCGCGGCCGAAGAAACCCTACAGCATGTGGCCCAAGAAGTATCCAATTGCCAACGCTGTCAATTGCATTACTCCCGAAAAAACGCGGTGCCAGGTGAAGGCCCTGCAAACGCCTGCATCATGTTCATTGGCGAAGGGCCAGGATTTCACGAAAACGAGCAGGGCCGGCCCTTTGTAGGCGCCGCCGGCAGATACCTGGATGAGTTGTTGGAAAAGATTGGCATGCAACGCTCAGAAGTCTTTATCGGCAATGTGATCAAGTGCCGCCCGCCGAGCAACCGTGACCCCTTGCCCGAAGAGTTGGCTGCTTGCGGCGATTATCTTGAGCGCCAGATCCAGGCCATCAACCCGCAGGTAATCGTGACCCTGGGACGCTTCTCAATGGCCCGCTTCCTGCAAAACGTCAAGATCAGTGAAGTGCACGGGCAGTCTTTCCAGGTCAGGGGCCGCCTGGTGCTTCCCATGTTCCACCCAGCGGCTGCCTTGCACCAGCCATCCTTAAAACCACAACTTGAGCGCGACTTTGCCTCTTTGCCAGACTTGATAACCTTGAAGGACAAAGCCACGCCGGTTGAATCTCAAAACGATACTCAACCCAAGGCAGAGCCGAAACAGTTGAGCTTATTCTAAACGAACAGAAGGGTAAACATATGTCACCCACAATCAAGGAAATTCTCATTACCAAATTGCAGGACCGCACCGCCAAGGTCGGTATCATTGGCCTGGGCTACGTGGGGCTGCCGCTGGCTGTCGCTTTTGGAGAGGCCGGCTTCCATGTAATTGGCGTTGATCTCGATGAGCGCAAGGTAAACTCGCTCAACCAGGGTACCAGCTATATCCAAGACGTACCCAGCGAACAGGTCAGTCGCCTGGTCAAGGCTGGGAAATTGGTTGCATCCACCGATTTCTCCCGCCTGGAAGAAACCGATGCGGTCAGCATCTGCGTGCCCACGCCGCTGCGCAAAGAAGGCGATCCCGACCTGTCTTTCATCCTGGCGGCGACTGAAAAACTGGCCAAGTACATGCACCCCGGAATGGTGGTGGTGCTCGAATCAACCACCTACCCAGGCAACACGCGCGAGGTGCTGCTGCCCAAGCTGGGTGTGGAACTGGGGCTGACGGCGGGCGAGGATTTCTTCCTGGCCTTTTCGCCAGAACGCGTGGACCCGGGCCGCGAGGACTGGACCACCTACAACACGCCCAAGGTGATCGGCGGGATCACCGCCAACTGTTCTGAAGTATCTGCTACCTGGTACGGGCAGGCACTGAAGACCATTGTGCCAGTCTCATCGACCGAGGCGGCCGAAATGGCCAAGCTGCTCGAGAACACCTTCCGCATGGTCAACATTGGCATGGTCAACGAGATGGCCCTGATGTGCAAACGCCTGGGCGTAGACGTGTGGGAAGTGATCGACGCCGCCGCCAGCAAGCCTTTTGGCTTCATGAAGTTCACCCCCGGCCCAGGGCTGGGCGGGCACTGCATTCCAATCGACCCACTTTACTTATCCTGGAAGCTGCACGCCCTCAAGTACACAGCCCGCTTTATTGAACTGGCCTCAGAGATCAACAGCAACATGCCGCGCCACGTGATCAGCCTGGTGATGGACGGCATGAACTCGCAGGGCAAGGCGCTCAAGGACAATCGTGTGTTGGTGCTGGGTGCTGCCTATAAGCCAGATATCGATGACCTGCGCGAATCCCCGGCCCTGGATGTAATTACCTTGCTAAAAGAGAAGGGCGCCCTTGTGCTGTACCACGATCCATATATTGCCCAACTGCACCACGATGGTTGGGATATGATCAGCGTACCCGACCTGATGGCAGCCGTGCGCGCCGTAGACTGCGTGGTGATCATCACCAACCACAGCACCTACGATTATCCAGCCATCCTGGATGCCGCCAAGCTGGTGGTGGATACTCGCAACGCCCTGGGCAAATTGGGCAAGGATAATCCGAAGGTTTTCAGGCTTTAAAGAAAAGATATGGCTAATTACCTGGTCACCGGAACTGCCGGTTTCATTGCATCGCGCGTTTGCGAGCTGCTGTTGGCAAACGGGCACAATGTGGTTGGGGTGGATAACATGAACGACGCCTACGACCCACGCATGAAAGAATACCGCCTGAAAAAGCTGTTGGCTCTGCCGGCAGGGCCAGGCGGGGCTGCTTTCACCTTCCAACACCTGGATATCAGCGACCGCGCTGCGATTGAAACGCTCAAAGCCAACCGGTTTGACGCGGTCATCAACCTGGCTGCACGAGCGGGCGTTCGGCAGTCGCTTGAAGACCCCTGGGTCTACGTAGATACCAATGTGACCGGCACGCTGAATCTGCTGGAGATGTGCCGCAGCCAGGGTATCTCCAAGTTCATCCTGGCATCCACTTCCAGCATCTATGGCAAAGATGCCCCCCTGCCCACCCCTGAAGATGCCGACAGCAACCAGCCCTTGCAGGCTTATGCTGCTAGCAAAAAAGGCGCGGAAGCCTTATGCCATGTCTACCATTACCTATACGGCCTGGACGTGACCATTTTCCGCTTCTTCACTGTTTACGGCCCCGCCCCCCGTCCAGATATGGTCATGTTCCGTTTTGCCCAATGGATCAGCGAGGGCCGGCCCGTCAAACTGAATGGGGATGGCGAACAGACGCGCGGCTTCACCTACCTGGATGATATCGCCCGCGGCGTTATCTTGGGGCTCAAGCCGCTCGGTTATGAGATCATCAACCTGGGCGGGCACGAAACCATCAGCATCAACCAGCTTCTGCACCTGTTTGAGACTTATATTGGCCGCCAAGCGATCATTGAACGCCAGCCAATCCACCCGGCGGATATGCTCGCCAACTGGGCAGATACGCAGAAGGCCGGGCGGCTGCTGGGCTGGGAGCCTACCGTATCCCTGCAAGAAGGTGTCAAACGCCTGGTCGATTGGTACCAGGCCGAACGAGACTGGGCCAGCCAGATCAAGCTTTAATGGCAGAGAAACCTCGCATCACCGACACACTACGTGCCTGGTGGCAGGATAAACTCCTGCGCGGCATCGTCAAGAACAGCAGCTATATCTTCGGCAGCAATGCAATTGCCGTGGCGCTCAGCATGCTGCAAGGCATCCTGGCAGCACGCCTGTTGGGGGCAGAGGCTCTCAGCCCGCTGGTTGCGGTGATCATGCCGTATGCGTCAAATGTCAACCGCCTGCTCTCCTTCCGCATGAGCGAGCTGGTGGTGCGCTACCTGGGCCAGGCCCTGGCTGATGAGCGCAAAGACCGGGCCGCGGCCATGGTCAAGGGGGCGGCCCTGGTCGAATCCATCACAGTCATCCTGGCGTATGGTGTACTTGTGCTGTCTGCACCTCTGGCAGCACGTTACCTGGCTAAAGACGAGGCCTTCACGCCGCTCTTCTTGATCTATGGCCTGTACCTGCTGACCCATTTTGGATACGAGACCGCTACTGGGGTCTTGCAATCTTTCAAACTCTTTAACCAGGTGGCGCTGGTCAACCTGGGGCAAAGCATCATCACCACCGTGCTGATCCTGGCTGCCTGGATCGCCAAATGGGACCTGGGAGCGGTGCTGTTAGCTTATCTGTTGGGTAAGGCCTTTGCGGGGCTGGTGATCGTCACCCTGGCCTTCCGCCAGCTCAACGCCAGCCTGGGACGCGGCTGGTGGCGCACTTCTTTGCGCACCGTTCCTGATTGGCGCGCCATCCTGCGCTTTGCCATCAGCACCAACCTGCAGGGCACGGTCAACCTGGCTGTGCGCGACAGCGAAACCCTGCTCATCTCACTGCTGCGTTCGCCAATTGAAGGGCTGTACTACAGTTATGCCATGAAGCTCATCAATATGGTGATGCTGCCCATCGAGCCCTTCATTGCGCCCACCTATGCTGAGATCGCCCAGACCACGGCTCGCCGTGATTGGGTGCTGACCCGCCGCCTGCTCAAACGCGTCAGCGCCATCGCCGCCGCCTGGACCCTGCCCGTATCGCTCGGGCTGGTGGTCTTCGGCGCCTGGTTGATTCCCTTCATGTACGGGCCCGATTTCAGCCCGGCCTATCCGGCGCTGGTGCTGTTATTGGTGGGCTACGGTTTTGCCAATATCTTGCATTGGAACCGCCCCCTGCTCTTGGCCCTGGGGATGCCCGTCTTTCCACTCAAAGTATCGGCTGTGGTGGGCTCCTTCAAGACCCTGCTCACCTTCTGGCTGCTGCCCGCCCTGGGATATGTTGCCGAGGCCGCCATCATGTCGGCGTATTTTGTCGCCTCCATTGGCGTGATCATCTGGAAAGGGCTGAGCAAGATGCGAAGCCAAGAGATTGCCGCCACCAATGGCAATAGTGAAGCATGAAAATCACTTGCATTGCTGCATCTGAAATCCCCTCTGCAACCGCCAACAGCATCCAGGTAATGAAAGCCTGCCAGGCGTTGGCCCAGCTTGGGCATGAGGTGCACCTGCTGGTGCCGCGCAGGGCGGGCAGCCAACCACCAACCCCAGAGGCGCTGAAAACCCATTATGGGCTGGCAGATCTCTTCCCGATCGAATGGATGCCTGCCCACCCACGCTGGAAACGCTATGATTTTTGCTGGCGAGCAGTCCGGCGGGCCAAGGCCTTGGGAGCCGGCCTGGTTTATGTATGGCCTTTACAAGCCGCTGACCTGGCCCTCCTGGCAGGATTGGGTGTGATCCTGGAGATGCACGGCCCACCCGAAGGCGGGCTAGGGCCCTGGCTCTTCCGCATCTTTCTCGGCCTGCCCGGGCGCAAGCGCATCCTGCCGATCACCCAGGCGCTGAAGCAGTTATTGGCTGCCCGTTATTCGCTATCCCATGTGGAGACTGTGATCTCTCCCAATGCCATTGACCTTGAGCGCTACGCCTCCCTACCCCCGCCGTCCGAGGCCCGAAGCGAACTCGGCCTGCCTGAACAGTTCACCGTGGGGTACACCGGGCATCTCTACCCAGGCCGGGGGATGAATATGCTGGTAGCGCTGGCACAGCGCTTCTCTCACCTGCACTTTTTGTGGGTGGGCGGCAACCCCAATGATGTGAACCACTGGAAGGAGCGCCTGGCTTCTGAGAAACTGAACAACGTCACCCTGACCGGATTTATTGAGAACCACCGGCTGCCCATTTACCAGGCGGCGGCAGACGTGCTGCTGATGCCATATGAACGCACCATTGCCGGCAGCAGCGGGGGCAATTCAGCCTTGTATGCCAGCCCAATGAAGATGTTTGACTACATGGCTTGCCGTCGCGCCATCATCTCCAGTGACCTGCCCGTGATCGGTGAAGTGTTGAACGAGACCAATGCCGTGCTGTGCCCGCCCGAAGATCCCGAAGCATGGGCCGCCGCTCTGCAAGCGCTGTATCAAGACCAACCCCGCCGCCTGCATCTGGCCCAGCAAGCCCTGCAAGACGTGAAACGCTTTACATGGCAAGCACGTGCTGCCCGTGCCATCGAAGGCTGGCAATGAATCAAGAGAAACGCCCCCTTCGCATTTGGCTTGGCATCACCCTTGCCGCGGCTATCCTGGTGCGCATTGCCCTGCTGGTGGGTTATGCACCCGTGCCTTACGGCGATTCTGCCTCTTACCGCCGCTTATCACGCTCGGTGCTGAATCACTTTGAGCGCTACGACGGCACACGCACGCCAGGCTATCCAGTCTTCCTGGCGATCGTCGGCTCAGATGAGCGTGTGTGGTTGGTGCAAATGGTTATGGGCCTGGCCATCACCCTGCTGTTCTTCTACATCGCCTGGCGGCTGAGCGGCAAAGCATGGCTGGCAGGGTTGGCAGGGTTGGCGCACAGCCTGAGCCTGGGCCAGCTTTTCTTCGAAGCCAACCTGCTCACCGAAACCCTGACCACATTCCTGATCATCCTGGCCCTGGCAGGGGTGCTTCTCTTGCAGAAGGGGTCGCCTGCCAAACCCCCCTCTCCCCTGTTGGCTTTGACCATTGGACTTTTCAGCGCTTTAGCCCTCATCACGCGCCCCCTATTCATTTACTTGCCCTTCATCGCTCTTTTCTTTATCCTCCTGGCAGGTCTCAAACCTGGGACGATCAAGCCGCTTGACCCAAAGCGCTGGCTCTTCAACTTACTGGTTTTTCTTGTGCCGGTGGCGCTGATCCTCGGCGGCTGGGTCACTTTCATCCACAGCCGGTTTGGGGATTGGGGGCTGACCACCATGACCGGGTACCACCTGGTACAGCATACCGGCGGCTTTTTTGAATATGCCCCTGATGAGTATGCCGTCATTCGAGACACATACTTGCGCTATCGGGATGCTCACATTGCGCAATTCGGCACGCAAACCAACACCATCTGGGATGCCATCCCTGAGTTGAGTAAGGTTTCTGGCCTCAATTTCTACGATCTCTCGCGCACCCTGGCCCACATCTCAACCGGACTGATCTTGGAACACCCAGAACTATATCTACGCAATGTACTTAAGGGTTGGTGGTACTTCTGGTTTGCACCCGTCTACTGGTCGCCAGAGGCCTTGCGCATCCCGGCCCTGGCTGCACCGATCCAATGGCTGGTCAACGTCCAGCGCATCCTTGCTGCCGGGTTCAACCTGTTTTTCGTGATCACATCTTTGCTGTGGATGTTCCAGGAAGCGAAGCAATTTTTCATAAAACGGCGCACCCCGGCTGGCACCGCCCTCGCCAACCGTGGAGAAGCTGCTCAACCCACCTTTGCACCCTTTTTATGGTATCTGGCTGCCAGCATCTGGATTGCATCCATCCTGCAATCGATGCTCGATCACGGTGATAACCCCCGCTTTTTGGTTCCGTTGCAATCCACCGTGATCTTATGGGGGCTGTGGTACTTGGGCCAGGCCGCTCCGCATTGGATTCAAAACATCAAAGAGCGCCGGCTTTTCCAAAAAAGATGAGAAGTAATCATCACGCAGAGAGCGTACATGAGCGATCAAACCTTTCTTAACCGAATTCCTCCACCTCTCCGCCAGGCGTTGTCCTGGACCATCCAAATCTTGGGTGGGGGCAGCCTGCTGGCCATCATCGATGGGCGCGGCAATTTTCTGGCCGCCTGGGGTGCATACACGCTGTTATTTGCCCTGGCCGCGGCCGCCATCTACGGCGCCTGGAAAGTCTCTGGCAGCGACAAAGCAACCCTGGCCCCAGCCCAACTTGCTTTTGGGGCCCGCCTGGCACTTGGCGGGCTGTTATTGATTTTCTTGCCCATTCTTGGCTATGCGAATAGCGTAGAGCACCAGGCCGGTTATGTCTTCCACGACGCCTACATCCGCGATACCCAGGCCTGGGAGCTGGCGACAGCCTCCGACCCGCTCAGCGATGCCTTTTCAGGGGATTATTCCGGTGACCAGTACGGGGGCCTGCTGGCACTGAGCGCCGCGATCTACCGCCTGCTCAGCCCTGATGCCCACCGCCCGCTGATGATCGTCCTTTTGGGGGCGGCTGCCGCGGCCTGCGGTACCCTGCTGCTTGGCAAGGCCGCTGGAAGCTGGTTCGGCCCGGGGATAGGCGCTACAGCCGCCTGGATCTTTGCCCTTTACCCCGAGAGCGTGCTGTTAGGCTCCAGCCAGATGCGTGAACCCTTTGTGTTAGCTGCCGTTGCCATGACCTTCTTTGGTCTGGCCCAGGCGCACAAAGAGGGACATGAGACCGGCCGGTTTTGGCCGGCCATCGCCTGGGTGGTTGCCGCGGGGCTGATCCTCTTCTTGATCCAACCCCTGGCCGCTTTTATCGCTATTGGAGTCTTGTTGGGAGCCTGGGTTCTTGACCCCGGCGCCTGGCTCTCTTCTCAACGCAGCCGGGTCTTGCTGCCTGCCACTCTGCTGGCGGGCTTGTTGGTGGTGGCCCTGCTGGTAGGGGGTGCGATCCTGGCCAACCTGCCTTCTTTGCAGGGCAGCGGGCCATTTGGCGTACTATTTGCCTGGCTGCAAAACAACTTTCAATTCCAATCCTACCTCACCGAGCGCGCTTCTGGCATGTTCCAAAAACTGCTCGACAGCGCCGGTGAGCAGTGGCGCTGGTTGATTGTGACGGTATATGGCATTGCCCAACCCGTCCTTCCGGCTGTGGTTGGCGACCCCGATGCCGCCCCCCTGATGCGCACGATTGGATTCTTACGCGCCGCCGGGTGGTATGCCCTAGCGCCCTTCTTGGTGTACGGGCTCACCGGCGCGCTGCGCGCCAAAGGCGAAGCACGCCGCATGCAGTTGACCTGGCTCAGCGTGGCCGGATGGGCATGGATCATTATTGCGGCCCTGAACGCAGGCGGCGACCAGTGGGACAACCCGCGCTATCGCGCCATCCTGCTGGCCTGGCAGGCCCTTTTGGCTGCCTGGGCCTGGGGCTGGGCCCGCCAACGCGGCGACGCCTGGCTGTACCGCTGGTTAGCTGTTGAAGCCGTCTTCGTAGGGATGTTCACCGAGTGGTACGCCAGCCGCTACTTCACCAGCCTGCCTCACCTGGATATCCGGATCATGATTGCCGCAACCCTGGTCATCACCCTGCTCATCCTGGTTGGCGGCTGGCTCAAAGATCGGAAGACAAAATCCAGGGGCGATAGGTTATAATTCACTTTCTGAATTTTATCTCTCGAGGAGAATGAACTTGCCTACTGCGCTTATCACCGGGATTACCGGTCAAGACGGTTCTTACCTGGCAGAGCTGCTGCTCTCCAAAAACTATAAAGTCATTGGCATGGTGCGCCGCTCCAGCACCCTGACCTTTGAACGCATCCAACATTTGCAAGACGATATCGAGATCATCCAGGGCGACCTGCACGATCAAAGCTCGCTGATGGACCTGCTCGAACAGCATAAGCCTGACGAGATCTACAACCTGGCGGCCCAATCGTTCGTTCCCACCTCCTGGAACCAGCCCGTTCTCACCGGCGAGGTGACCGGCCTGGGCGTGACACGCATGCTGGAGGCGGTTCGTTTGATCAGCCCCAAGACGCGCTTTTACCAGGCGTCTTCCTCCGAAATGTTTGGTAAGGTGCGCGAAGTGCCCCAGCGCGAAACGACACCCTTCTACCCACGCAGCCCCTATGGGGTAGCGAAAATGTACGGGCACTGGATCACGGTCAACTATCGCGAGTCGTACAACCTGTTTTCAGTTTCAGGCATCTTGTTCAATCACGAGAGCCCGCGCCGCGGTCTCGAATTTGTGACCCGCAAGATCACTTATGGTGCCGCCCGCATCAAGCTTGGCCTGGCCAAAGAGCTGCGCCTGGGCAACCTGGAAGCGCGCCGCGACTGGGGCTTTGCCGGCGACTATGTAGAAGCCATGTGGCGCATGCTGCAAGCCGATCAGCCCGATGATTTTGTGGTTGGCACCGGTGAGACGCATTCGGTGCGCGAGTTTTGCGAGAAGGCATTTGGCCACCTGGGCATGGATTACGAACAGTACGTGGTGGTAGACCCACGGTTTTACCGCCCGGCCGAGGTTGACCTGCTGGTTTCAGACCCCAGCCATGCGAAAAATGTACTCGGCTGGCAGCCCCAGGTTAATTTTGAAGGGTTGGTACGCATGATGGTTGAAGCGGATATCAAGCGCCTGGGGAAGGAGATCGCCTGAGCACGCCCGAAACGCCCGCCGCCCGCCCACCCCTGCTGCGCTGGGTAGGCACGCTGTTGGCGGTCGCCCTTTTGATCTACTTGCTCGCCCAGCAAGGTTGGGATGAGATTGCCTCCGCCATCCGGCAAATTGCCGGGTGGCGTTTGGTTCTGGCCCTGCTGCTGGTGTTCATCTCTCGCCTGGCTGTGGCTGGGCGCTGGCATGTGCTGATGCGTTCAGCCAACACAGGCATCTCGTACTGGCAAAGTCTGCGCATCACCATGGCCGGGCTCTTCGCTTCTAACTTCTTGCCCACCACCATCGGCGGCGATGTGGTGCGCCTGGGTGCCGCCCTGCGCCTGGGCTATGACCGGGCCACCAGTCTGGCGGCACTGGTGGCCGACCGGCTGGTGGGTATGGCGGGCATGGCCATGGCCCTGCCTTTTATCTTGCCAGACCTCATCCGCTGGCTAAATGCCGCCCCCGCTGCGTCTGGTCAACAAGGGCAGCCTCTTCTGCTGGCCGTTCCCTGGTTGGGCAAGCTGTGGGAGCGTCTGAAGCATGCCATTCACGACCTGTTCGAAGTACTGAAACGCTGGCTAGCCCAACCGCGCGCCCTGCTGGGAGCCCTGGGTTGCACCTGGATCCATATGCTGTGCACCTTTGCCCAGGTCTGGCTGCTGCTGGGCGGCATGGGCGAAAGCATCTCATTCTGGTCGATTGCCGGATTGTGGAGCGCCACCTATTTTGTCACCTTGCTGCCCATCTCGATCAACGGCATGGGCTTGCAAGAGCTTTCGATGACCTTTTTCTACACCACCCTGGGGGGCATCTCCCCATCCAGCGCCCTGACCCTGGCGTTGCTGATGCGCGTCTTGCAGATGTTCGCCAGCCTGCCCGGCGTGCTCTTCGTCCCCGAAATGCTGGCCGGCTCTACAAAAGCCAAATAAACATTTGCTATAAGCACGTTCTGTGGTAAGCTTTGAACGTGGAGGAAAAGATGAGCACCCAATTACCTTCCTTACCTTCTCAATCTTCTTTTGATGAAAAACTGCGCCGCGGCTTTAAAAATTATCTAAATCCCTTCATGCTGCTTTTGTGGCGGCTGGGACTGGGCTCCTGGGTCAATTGGTGGCCCCAGGTGGGCGGGCGCATCATGGTATTGACCCACACCGGGCGCAAATCTGGGCAGCGGCGGCGCACACCAGTGAACTACACCATCATTGAGGGCGATATCTACTGCACAGCCGGTTTTGGCAAACTGGCAGATTGGTACCGCAATATGCTTAGGAACCCCAATGTTGAGGTCTGGCTGCCTGATGGATGGTGGGCGGGGGACGCCATTGACGTATCTGACGACCCGAACCGTATGGCCATTCTGCGCCAGGTGCTTTTTGCCAGCGGTTTTGCAGCTTATGCCGCCGGCCTGGATCCGGTCAAGATGAGCGACGAAGCCCTGGACGCGGCCACCAAGGAATACCGCCTGGTGCGCATCCGCCGCCGCATCGCCTGCACCGGCACCAATGGGCCGGGTGATTTATCCTGGGTATGGCCGTTGGCCACTTTCATCCTGCTGCCCCTGGCACTCTTCCGCCGCGGACGTCGCCGCTAACCCATTCCTGTTTACGCTGCTTAATGAAACATTCTCTCAGCCTACTCTTTTTGCTCTGGCTGTTCCTCTTCCCCTGGTTGGTGATGGGGCCTGCCGGAACATACTTATCCAGCCTGCCCGAAGACCTGGTTTTCCCGCTGCGCGTGGCGCTTTTTGTGTTGCTGGTGGGGGGTGCAGCCTGGATCCTGCGCCGCACCAAGGCCATCCTGGGCTGGAGGCAGGCCCTGCTGTTGGCGGCCCTGGCCCAAGGCGTGGTGTACAAGCTGGCAGCTTTCTTGCCGGATCTCTCCACATTCCCCTTTTCGCTGGGTTGGTCTGAAGTCAGCCGATATTATTATGGGTCGCTGTACCTTTCAGACCGGCTGTACGGCCTGCACGTTCCGCCCTCAGTGCTGCATCCCAGCCGTTATTTGATGCAAGCCGTCCCCTTCCTCATTCCACATTCGCCGCTGTGGCTGCACCGCTTGTGGCAGGTGCTGCTCTGGCTGGTGACCAGCGGCCTGGCAGGCTGGCTGTTGGCAAAGCGGCTGGGCCTGGTAACGACTGAAGTTCTTACTACAGTGGGCAAATTAGGCATTGCGGTCGCCACAGCAGTCGTTGCCGCATGGGCGGCGCTGTTCTTGTTCCAGGGTCCGGTCTATTATCACCTCTTGGTGATGGTAATCCTGGTCTTGTGGGCTTATGACGGGCAGAAACCCTGGCGCACCCTGCTGATGGTGCTGTTGGCCTCTCTGTGGGCAGGCATCAGCCGAATCAACTGGCTGCCCGTTCCAGGGCTGTTGGCGGCTGCCCTGTACCTGCTCGAGCGGCCTCTGACCCGCCCCGCATGGCGATACTTGCTGCCCCCCGCCGGTTGGACTTTGCTAGGCAGCGCCGCGGCCTATGCTTCGCAAACAGCTTACAAGCTGTGGTCGGGCAACCCGCCAGAGCAGTTTGGCTCCAGCTTCAGTTCTGATCTGCTCTGGTATCGCCTGCGCCCCAACCCCACCTATCCCCTGGGCATCTTGCCCAGCGCCATCCTGGTCTCGCTGCCGCTGGTACTGCTCATCTGCCTGCACCTGGCGCAGAATTGGCGCCGTTATCACTTCCTGCGCCTGCTCGGCCTGGCGGCTATTCTCTTTGTATTGTTTGCCGGCGGGGTAGTGGTCAGCGTCAAGATTGGCGGCGGTAGCAACCTGCACAACCTGGATGCCTACCTGGCCCTGCTCCTGGTCATTGGGGCCTTCATCACCCTGGAACGCATGCTTCCAGATGCCTCCCCTGCCGGGTCCGCCGCACAAAGCAACCACAGCCGCGCTCCAGGCGGCATTCTCCACGCGCTCACAGTCATATTACAGGCCGCGGCCCTGCTTGTCCCAATCCTCTTTGCCATCGCATCTGGCGGTCCCCTGCCTCACCACAATCTGCCTGTGGCCCAGGCAGAACTGCAAACGCTGCGCCAGGTGGTGGAGGGCGCCGTTCAGCAAGGCGGCGAAGTGCTGTTCATCAACCAGCGCCACCTGCTGGCTTTGGACCAGGTAGATGCGCCCCTGGTGGCTGATTATGAGTTGGTTTTCTTGATGGAAATGGCCATGGCCTCTAACACCCCTTATCTCAGCGCCTTCCACGCAGACCTGCTGAACCAGCGGTACGCTGTCATCGTGGCTGAGCCAATGAACACCCAATACCAGGGCCCGGCGCACAGCTTTGGCGAGGAGAATGATGCCTGGGTGCGTCACGTTTCAGAGCCGCTGCTGTGCGATTACGAGCCTCTGGTAGAACTGGAAACGGCGGGCGTGGTGCTCTACGTGCCGCGCGCTGAACCCTGCCGCTAAGCAAAGCGTAAGCCCCTATGTACTGGATCCGCACCGATAACCCGCTTGATCTATTCTTGTACCTGCTGCTGACCGCTTCTTGGGCGGTAGGCGGCTGTTTGCTGGCTGGTAACGCCTTTCACCTGCGGCGCGCCGAGCGCCTGGTCACGGGCCTATCTGCCGGCCTGCTGCTGTTCATCACCCTGAGCAACCTGCTGGCAAACCTGCTGCCGCTCACCCCGGCCTATTGGCTGAGCGCAGTCGGCATCCTGCTCGCTGGTCTCCTTGCGGCCAGGGCGGCTTTGCCTGGGCAGGCAGCCTTACCCATTACCCTGACCGGCCTAAAAAATGCGCTGCGCCTGATCTTATCCATCATTCAATATCCACTGGCCATCGCAATTCTGACCGTTCTTTTCACCTTCATCCACCGCGGCCTGGCGCTCTTCGACGAATACCTGCACATTCCGCTCGTCTCCACCATGGCCGCCGGCGACATTCCCCCCCACTTATACGTTAACCCCGACCTGCGTTTTGCATACCATTATGGGATCCAGGTTTTTGCAGCCAGCCTGGTGCGGTTAGGAGGCTTGTTCCCCTGGAGCGCCTGGGATGCCAGCCGCGCCGCGGCGCTGGCCTTCACCCTGGTGCTGGGCTACCTGTGGGTGCGGCGCATGACCCATTCCCGCAAGGCCGGGTGGCTGGGCGGGCTTTTATTTGGCCTTGGCGGAGGCGCACGCTGGTTATTGGCCTTGCTGCCTGGGCCCTGGCTGGCATGGCTGAGCGAGGGCATTCAAATGCGCAATACCGGCCTGGATACCGGCTCTACGCTGGCGATTGCCTTATCTCGGCCCTGGGTCATTGATGGCAGTGGACCCATCTCTTTCCCCTTCGCTTTCCACAATGGCATCTTCGTGCCGGTGACCTTTACCCTGGGCAGCACCGGCGCTTTACCCTATATGACCATCCTGACGCTGCTTTTGCTCTTGCCGCCCCAGCGCCGCTTCACGCCGCTGGGCCTGGCAGCCTGGACTCTGATCTTCGCCAACCTGGCCCTCAGCGCCGAACATCTCTTCGCCATGCTGTGGCTTGGCATTGCCCTGGCGGCTGTGCTGGCTGTGGGCAAAAGGGCAGCGAAAAGACCTTTCTTACCGGGGGGCAGTATCCTGCAGTGGGGTGTGGTGCTGGCTTCATCGGCACTGCTCAGCGCGCTGCAAGGTGGATTCATCACCGAAACCCTGCGCAGCTTGGGGGCCGCCTTGCTTGGAGGAAGTGCCGCCAACTCGAATGCTTATGGCTTCGCCCTGCGCTGGCCTCCTGGGCTCTATTCAGCCCACCTGGGGCAGCTCTCCATCCTGGATGTGCGCCAGCTTCTGGCATTGCTGGCTGAGCTGGGCCCGGTGCTGCTGTTGATCCCGGTGGTGATTGCCTGGCAGTGGCCCAGGCGCCGCCGCGCCGATTGGTTCAGCCTGGGACTGGGCTGGAGCGCACTGCTCAGCCTGCTCTTTGGCCTGCTGGTGGAATACGGCGTGGACCGCTCTACCACGCGCATGGCCGATACGGCCCTATGGACCTGGCTGGTGCTGGGCTTTCCCATCCTCTGGCAAAAGGGTAAGCAGTTGAACCTGCCCGCCCGCCTGGGCCTGGACCTGGGCTGCATCGTTGCCCTGGCAGGCGGCGTGGTCATCCTGGCGTTCCAACTTCCCGCCCTGTGCTTTACACAATATACATATTACCTGACCGACCTGGACGCCGGCATCGCCCAAGATTATTGGAACCGCTTGCCAGCTTCGGCCCAGGTCTTTGACCCCATGGCATCTCGCGCTCCGGCTTTGTTTGGGCGTATTCCACGCGCCCACTCTGCCATCTATTTTCCTTTGCCCGAATGGCAGGCCTTGGTAGATGACCCCAACCCGGTCACCATCAGCCAGGCTGGTTTCGACTATGTATATTTTGAGGCGGGCTGGTGGCACAGCCTGAGCAAGGCCCAACAGGCCCGCTTCGAACAGCCATGTGTGAATTTCATGGAAGAACGCAGAGAACCGGCCTCGATTGGCACAGATTACCGCATCCTGGCGGATATCAGCGCATGCAAAGCGCAACCGTAAAGCAAGCGACAGGCCCCACACAGAATGAAATCTAATCCGACCAATGGTATAATATTTCCCACTTAATCAGAGAAAGGTTCCCCATGACGATCGAATACCGTGAAACCACCGAAGACCTGCTGACCCGTATCGACATCCACAAGAAATACGGCGGCAAGGATATTGACCAATGGATGTTGGATCTTTTGAACGTCCAGCCTGGCGCCCGCATCTTGGATGTAGGCTGCGGCGCGGGCAAGCAGTGTTTCTTATTCCACAAGGCCCTGCAGGGCCAGGCCGAGATCACCGGTGGTGACCTCAACGAAGAGCTGCTCACCAAGGCGCGTGAAGAGAACGCTAAGATCGGCAGCCCCATCACCATCACCGAGCTAGATTTCAACAAAGCCTTCCCCTTCTCCGATGCACAGTTCGATCTGTTGACCTGCTGTTTCGCCATCTACTACGCCGCCGATATCCCCTACACCATCAGCCAGATGCACCGCGTGCTCAAACCCGGTGGGCGGCTCTTCACCAGCGGGCCCATGCCCCAAAACAAGCAGCTATTCTACGATGTCATCCGCGAAGCCACCGGCAAAGAAATCCCGCCCATGCCGGGTTCATCACGCTACAGCAGCCAGATCCTGAGCGCCATGCGCAGCCAGTTCAAAAGCGTCGAAGAACACATTTTTGAAAATCCCCTGACCTTCGAGGCAGTCGAGCCGTTCCTCGATTATACGCGCGCCTCCCTTTCAGAAGACCGCAAGCTGTGGAAAAGTTTCTTTGAAAGCCCCGAGGATTTCGAGCGCATCATGGGAAAGATCAAGGATGTGTCTGAACGCCGCATGAAAGAAGACGGGCAATTGGTAATGGTCAAGGTGGTCGGCGGTTTCATCGCCCACGCTTAGCTGTTTTGCAAGACACTGGAATACCTTATGGGCATGAATATTTACGGCCAACGAATTTGCTTCATCGGCGCGCATCCTGACGATATTGAGCTGGGTTGCGGGGCATTGATCGCCAATATCAACGGCAAAGCCGATATCTTGTGCGTTACGCTATCAGACAACCAAAAAAACCCGGCCCTGAAAAACCTGGTGGCTGAGCACCGCAGCAGCATGCAGGTTTTGGGCGTGCCGCCCGAGAAAGACATCCTCGAGGCGTTTGAGACGCGGCGCTTCCCCCAGATGCGCCAGGAGATCCTCGAGTTCTTATACCGTCTCAATCGCGATTTTAAGCCAGATATCGTCTTTACGCACACCCGCTCTGATATCCACCAGGATCATGTGCAGACCACCGAAGAGGTGCTGCGCGCTTTTCGCGGCACCACTGTGTTGGGCTTTGACGCTCTGCGCAGCAGTTACGGCTTCTTCCCCCACTTCTTGGTAGAGGTCTCTGAGCAGGATGCCGAACGCAAGATTGAAGCGCTGTCGAAGTATTCGACCTATCACGAGCGTTACTACTTTGAGCCCCAGGTGCTGCGCGCCACCATGATCCGCCAAGGAGCGCTGGCTGAACGCGCCTACGCCGAGGGCTTTGAGATGCTGCGAGTGGTCAGCGCCTTTAACGTTTGCTAAGCCACAACGGGTCAAGGTGTGCGAGGCGTGACGCGCCCTGCACACCTTGACCTATTTAAATCAGCAGTTATAATTCAGTTATTGAATTTTAGGCTGAAATGAACATACCTCCCGACCCCGCCCGCGAAATGACCCTGCTCGAGCATATCGAGCACAACCCAGATGTGACCCAGGCCTCCCTTGCTACCCAGCTAGGCGTGGCAGTTGGCACCGTTAACTGGCACCTGAAGCGCATGATCGCCAAAGGCTATGTCAAGGTGAAACGCGCTGAACGGCGCAAACTGCGTTACATCATCACGCCCGATGGCATTGCCTTCCGCGCCCGCCTGACGATCGATTATATCGAGCAATCGATGCTGCTTTACCGCCACACCCGCAAACACGTGGGTGAGCTTCTGGCTGAGGTCAAACAGGCCGGCTATGACAGCATTTGCATTGAGAACGCCAGCCAGGCAGATCAGCCCGCAGATATTGCCGATATCTGCCGCCTCACCTGCCTGGAACAAGGCATCCAGGTGATCGAGAACCAGCCTGCCAACCATACACCGCTGTTGGTCGTGCGCGGCACCAAGATCACGCTCACCATCAATCCCGAGCATCTGCAGGAGAATAATGCATGAGCACAATACCTGAACCGACTCAGCACGTGTTGGTAACCGGCGGAGCGGGCTATATTGGCTCGCTGTTGACCGGCGAGCTGCTGCGACATGGCTACCGTGTGACGGTGGTAGACGAGCTGTTGTTCGGCGGCGAATCGCTGATGGCGTACCTGCCCCATCCCAACTTTCAATTCGTCAAAAGCAACGTCAGTGAGCCGCGCGCCATCCGTAATGCAGTGCGCGATGAATGGCCCAAGCCAGATGCCATCGTCCACCTGGCAGGCATTGTGGGCTTCCCCGCTTGCCAGGCGGTTGGGCGGCAGGTGGCCTGGCGCTATAACGTAGAATCCACCCAACAGGTCTTCGAACAAGCCGAGGCCCTGGGGACCCAACGCTTCGTTTATGCCTCCACCTACAGCAACTACGGCCTTTCGCCAGACGGCAAACCGGTCACCGAAGAATCTCCCCTCACCCCGCAGTCACTCTACGCCGAGACTAAGATCGCCGCTGAGCGCTTCTTGCTCAGCCAGAGCAAATCTGCCTGTGCACCAACGGTCTTCCGCCTGGCAACCCTCTTTGGTATCTCGCCTCGCACCCGTTTCGACCTGATCATCAACCAGTTCGTGCTTGAAGCATACACCCGTCGTGAGCTGTTGATCTACCAACGCGGCTACTCGCGCTCCTTTGTTCATATCCGCGATGCCGTGCGCGGCATGATCTTGGGCTTGCAAGCCCCCACCGAGGCCGTGCGCGGTCAAATCTTCAACCTGGGGTCGGATGCAGGCAATTACACCAAAGATGAGATCGTTAAGTTGGTGTTGAAACGTCTGCCCGAGACCGTGGTCAGCTATAAAGATATGACCTTCGGCGGCGATATGCGCGATATCACCGTCTCATTCGAGAAAATCCGCAAGGCGCTCGGCTTCACCACCGAACTGACCGCTGAAGACGGTGTGCGCGAAGTGTTGCACGCCCTACGCAGCGGCCTGATCAGCAACCCACAGGATCACCGGTACCGCAACGCCCAATTCATCGTTCAGTAAGCTAATGTCGCTATCCCAATCAGGAGCAATCACACATGTCACCACAATCTGACCCCAACTTTTGGAAGAACCGCCGTGTCTGCGTCACCGGAGGCGCCGGCTTTTTAGGTTCTTTTGTAATCGAGGCACTCAAACAGCGCGGAGCGAGCGAAGTGTACGTGCCCACACTTGAAGAATACGACCTGGTCCAACCTGCCGATATCCAGCGTATGTACGACACCGCTCGCCCGGATATCGTTATCCACCTGGCAGCCCTGGCGGGTGGTATTGGCGCCAACCGCGCCCGCCCGGCTGATTTCTTCTACATCAACTTAATGATGGGCGTCCAGCTCATGCATGAGGCCTGGAAGCGCGGTGTGGGCAAGTTCGTTGCCATCGGCACCGTGTGCGCTTACCCCAAGTTCACGCCCATTCCCTTCCGCGAAGAGACCCTCTGGGATGGGTATCCCGAAGAGACCAACGCTCCCTACGGGCTGGCAAAGAAAATGCTCCTCGTGCAGGCCCAGGCTTACCGCGAGCAATACGGCTTCAACGCCATCTACCTCCTGCCAGTCAATTTGTACGGGCCGCGCGACAACTTTGACCTGAAAACCTCTCATGTCATCCCCGCCCTGATCCGCAAATACATTGAGGCCCAGGCCCGGGGCGATAAAGAAGTGGTGTTGTGGGGCGATGGCTCGCCGACGCGTGAGTTTCTCTATGCCGGCGATGCCGCCGACGGCATCTTGACGGCAGCCGAGTTCTACAACGGCAGCGAGCCGGTCAACCTTGGCTCAGGCCAAGAGATCAGCATTAAAGACCTGTCAGAGATGATCGCCCGCCTGACCGGTTTTGAAGGCAAGCTGGTGTGGGATACCAGCTATCCAAACGGCCAACCTCGCCGGGCCCTGGATACGTCTCGTGCCGCCAACTACTTTGGCTGGCGCGCCCAGACCTCGTTTGAAGAGGGGCTGAAGCAAACAATTGCCTGGTATCGAAAAACAGTGGGCAGTAAATAGTGGATAGCATCATCTTCCTCCGCCCTACACGGGGGTTGGCCGCGCTGAACCTGCGCGATCTATGGGTATACCGAGAGCTGGTCTACTTTTTGATGTGGCGCGACCTGAAGGTGCGCTACAAACAGACCCTACTCGGCGCCAGTTGGGCCATCCTGCAGCCAGTGGTACAAATGGTGATCTTCACCCTGCTCTTCGGCGGCGTGGCCAACTTATCTTCAGAGGGTGTGCCTTACCCTGTTTTCAACTTCACCGCCCTGCTGCCCTGGGGTTTGTTCTCCAAAGCACTCAGCGATGCCGGGCGCGCCCTGGTGAATAACCGCAACATGATCACCAAGGTTTACTTTCCACGCCTGGTCATCCCGGTTTCATCTGTATTGGCCGGGCTGGTAGATTTTGCTATTGCCTTCGGCGTGCTGGTGCTCATCATCATCTACTACCACTTTGCCCCAGGAGCGAACTTCGACTTTCACTTCACGCCGGCCTTGCTGACCCTGCCGCTGTTCTTGATCCTGGCCCTGGTTTCGGCCCTGGGTTTCAGCCTATGGCTTTCGGCAATGAATGTGATCTACCGCGATGTGGGGCATGTTCTGCCGTTTTTAACCCAGATATGGTTCTTCATCACCCCCATCGTCTATTCATCCTCAGAGATCTCGTCCAAGTGGCAGTGGCTGTATGCCCTCAACCCTATGACCGGCGTGATTGAAGGCTTCCGTTGGGCCATCCTGGGGACCCAATCTACTCCGGCATTGTTATTGATCATCTCTACGCTCGTGGCGGTCGTGGTGCTGATCAGCGGCCTGTTCTACTTCCGGCGTATGGAACGTAGTTTTGCGGACGAGATCTAATGGACGATATTGCCATCCGCGTTGAAAATATCAGTAAGTCGTACCGCATTGGCACCGCCCCTGAGCGCTACCGTACCCTGCGAGATAGCATCACCAATGCCGGCCGGCATATCCTTGCCGCCCGGCACCTGGCAGCGCGCTTGAGCGCCGGCCGCAGTGATCTGGCGCGCAGCCCGGATCCTTCCAGCCATTCCACCATCTGGGCCTTGAAAGACGTCTCCTTCGATGTCCGCCGCGGGCAAGTGTTGGGCATTGTGGGGCGCAACGGCGCCGGCAAATCCACCCTGCTCAAGATCCTTTCACGCGTCACCGAGCCCAGCACCGGCCAGGCCGAGATCCACGGACGGGTGGGTTCTTTGCTGGAGGTGGGCACAGGCTTTCATCCAGAGCTGACCGGGCGCGAGAACATCTACCTGAATGGCGCTATCCTGGGCATGAAACGCGTGGAGATCGAGCGCAAGTTCGATGAGATCGTTGAATTTTCTGAGGTGGGGCAGTTCATCGATACCCCTGTCAAGCGGTACTCCAGCGGCATGTACCTGCGCCTGGCATTTGCAGTGGCGGCGCACCTGGAACCCGAGATCTTGGTGGTAGACGAGGTGCTGGCAGTTGGCGATGCCGAATTCCAACGCAAATGCCTGGGCAAAATGAGTGATGTAGCCCAGGCCGGGCGCACAGTGCTCTTTGTGAGCCACAATATGTCGGCCATCTTGCGCCTGACCGAAGAGACCCTGGTGCTCGAAAAAGGCCGCCTGGCCTACCGCGCCGCCACCCCTGAGGCCGTGGATTATTACATGGCCGCCGGTTTTTCGGATGCCGGAGAACGCCTGTGGCAGGCGAGCGAAGTGCCTGCCGACGCCGCCCCTTTCCAGCCGCTGGCGTTGCGCGTGCGCGATCCCAAGGGCCGGGTGGTGGATACGGCGCGCTCCACCGAACCGCTCTCTATCGAGGTAGAATACCGTCTCGATCAGCCCATCACCGGGCTGCGGGTGGGCATTTACCTGTTGACCATGCGCGGCGAGTACGTTTTCACATCATTTGACACCGATGATCCGGGTAAGTTCGAGCAGCACAGCACCCGGCCTGCCGGGCATTACGTCAGCCGCTGCACCCTGCCGGCCAATTGGCTCAACGAAGGCCGCTACGTGCTGTCTGTCAACGCCAGCGCATTCCATGTCAAGCGTTATTTCTGGGATGACCACGCCCTGGCTTTCAACGTAGATGCCACCGGCGCGCCCGGCAAACACTGGCCCGAACCACGCCTTGGCCCCGTCCGCCCAGCCCTGGATTGGATGATTGAGACACTATGAAGCTGATCAGTAAATCTGACATCAAGAATATCCTGGGGAAGATTCCCCTGACGGCAGAGGCTTATTGGTATATCCGCACGCCCGGCAAACCGCTGACCACCGAGTTCTCGCTGCGCCGCCTGGAAAAGCTGCTGCCCACCTGGCGCCAGCAGGCCGAAGCAGCCCTGGCTGCCCGGCCCAAAGCAGGCTCTCAGAAGCGCATCTTCATTTTCGGCACCCTGCGCTATTGGATCGAACATGCCGCGCTGCTCAGCACAGCCCTGGCCGGGCAGGGCCACAACATAACCTTTTCTTACCTGCCATATGCCCGCTGGCAGCGACCCATGGACCGTTTTAACCTGCGCCGGCACAACCTGTATGCCTATAAACTGCTCCAACAGCTTGAGCCGTTGGTACACATCCACCCCCTGCTGGCAATTGGGGCGGCCCCGGCGCAGGCAGCGACCCTGCCCCCGGCCCTGGATGAGGCCGTGCGCCTGGTGGCCCTGCGGGATACCCAGTACACCCTTCAGGTTGAAGAGGTCAGCCAGGATAGCGACCTGTACCGCCTGCGCCTGGAACGCAACCTAGAAGCCGCCCAGGCGGCCCTGGCCTGGCTTCAGAAGCAGCGCCCCGATGTGGTCATCTTGCCCAACGGCACGATCCTGGAATTTGGTGTGCTCTACCAGGTGGCGCGCTACTTGGATATCCCCGTGGTAACCTATGAATTTGGCGAACAGCACAGTCGCATCTGGATCGCTCAAAACGCTGAAGTGATGCGGCAAGAAACCAATGATCTGTGGCAGGCCCGTCAGGATCAAACCCTGAACGACGAACAGATGGCCCAGGTGCGCAAGCTCTTTGCTTCACGCCAGCGCGCCAGCCTGTGGGAGAATTTTGCCCGCCGCTGGCAGGGTGTGCCCAGCGCCGGCGGCGACAAGGTGCGCCAGGCCCTGGGATTGGATGAGCGCCCGGTGGTCTTGTTGGCAACCAACGTCATCGGCGACAGCCTGACCCTGGGCCGGCAGGTCTTCAGCGATTCGATGACCGATTGGCTCAAGCGCACGGTGAAATTCTTTGCCTCCCGCCCTGATGTGCAGTTTGTCATCCGCATCCATCCCGGAGAGCTGATCACCAAAGGCCCATCGGTGGCGGGCGTGGTCAGCCAGGTGCTGCCCGAGCTGCCAGAACACATCCACCTGGTGGCAGCCGATGCCCAGGTCAACACTTATGATATTGTAGAAATTGCCGACCTGGGATTGGTTTACACCACCACAGTTGGCTTGGAAATGGCGATGAGTGGTGTGCCGGTGATCGTGGTGGGCAACACTCATTACCGTGAGAAGGGGTTCACACTTGACCCAGCCTCGTGGGAAGACTATTTCAAGACCCTCGAGCAGGTGCTGGCTGACCCGGTGCGCTGCCGCCTGGCAGAGGCGCAGGTCGGACGCGCCTGGCACTATGCGTATCGCTTCTTCTTCGATTACCCACATCCCTTCCCCTGGCACCTGCTGCACATCTGGAAAGACCTGGAAGAATGGCCCATCCAGCGCCTGTTGAGCGCCGAGGGCCAGCAGGCTTTTGGCCAAACCTTTGACTACCTGGTAGGAGCACCAGTCCGATGGTAGCTCCCAAGTCACAAACCTCCCCTGAGCCGGGCGCGCCTGCCAACACCAAGGCCCAGGTACAGGAATTCTATAACCAGGTAGGGTGGCAAGAAGTAGGCGCCGGCATCTATCAGAATGCCACCTACGAAGACCTGCGCCCGGTCTCGCGGCAGTACATCCACGACTGCCACCAGCGCGTAGCGCGCCACCTCAAGCCCAAGGGGCGCCTGTTGCTGGATGCCGGTTCTGGACCCATCCAGTATCCCGAATACCTGGAATATTCGCTGGGCAAGAACGGCAACCAGCCTTACCAGTACCGGGTCTGCCTGGATATTTCTCAGGTGGCCTTGCAAGAGGCCCGCAAGCGCATTGGCGATGCTGCCAGCGGGGGGCACGGCCTGTTTGTGGTGGCAGATATTGCCAACCTGCCCTTTAAGCCCGGCGCGTTTGACGGGATTGTCTCTCTGCACACCATCCATCACCTGCCCTTTGAAGAGCACCTGCGCGCCTACCAAGAGCTGCAGCGCGTCCTGGCACCCGCATCCAGTGCAGTCATCGTCAACGGTTGGGACCTGCCCCCTCTGACCGTCTTCTTCAATTTCTGGATCAAGCTGGCCGAGAAGCTCTATGCGCTTCTTCGCCCATCCTCCCGGTCTGCTACTCGGCCGCAGCCGGCTGACCCCACGCCATCCAACGCCAACGCGCCGCAATCAACCCCCAGGGGCACTTACGTCCGCAAACACACCCCCGCCTGGCTAAAAACGGTTGTTGGCGCTCAGATGCCGGTAGAAATTTGGTGCTGGCGCAGCGTGAGCGTGCGCTTCTTGCGCACCTTCATCCACCAACGGCTGGGCGGGCGCTTCTGGCTGCGTTTGTTGTACTGGCTGGAGGAACGCCTGCCGCACTGGTTTGGCGAGAACGGCCAATACCCGCTCATCGTTTTACGTAAGGATTAAGCATGCTCAACGACTGGATCAAGCTCTCTGAACAACCCTTGGAGACCGGCTCACGCCGCATCCTGCGTCGCGCTTACCGCCTGCCCGATGGCCGCGAGAGCACCTTTGATATCAAGCATGAGGGCTGCGCCGTATGCATCCTGGCCCTGACCGATGCCAACCAGGTAGTCATGACCCGCCAGTTCCGCCCTGGTCCCGAAAAAGTGCTGCTAGAAATGCCCGGCGGCGGGGTTGAGCCAGGCGAGGCCCCCGAAGCTGCCGCGGGTCGCGAATTGCTTGAAGAGACCGGCTATGCCGGAAAATTAGAGTTGGTCAGCACCAGCCTGGACTGCGCCTATTCGACCATGGTGCGCTACAATTTCGTGGCTACCCACTGCCGCCCAGTCCAACCGCCCAGCCCTGATGTGGACGAATTCATTGAAGTATTTGAAATGCCCCTGCCCGATTTCCGCCAGCACCTGCGCAGCAGCCAGCTTACCGATGTAGAAACTGGCTACCTGGGGCTGGATTACCTTGGTTTACTATAGGAGTTACCTTTGCATGAACTGGAATGAAAAAGTCGTTCTCATCACTGGCGGCACCGGCTCGTTCGGCAAGAAGTTCGTTGAGATCATCTTGAATGAGTACCGCCCCGCCAAATTGATCGTTTTCAGCCGCGACGAACTGAAACAGCACGAAATGCGCGTGGCGGGCTTCAACCAACCCAACCTGCGCTACTTCATTGGCGATGTGCGCGACGTAGAACGCCTGCGCCGCGCCATGCACGGGGTGGATATTGTGGTGCACGCCGCGGCGTTGAAACAAGTGCCGGCCTGCGAATACAACCCCATGGAAGCGATCAAAACCAATATCCTGGGCAGCAGCAACGTGGTGGATGCGGCCCTGGATGCCGGCGTCAAGCAGGTGTTGGCCCTGAGCACCGACAAAGCCGTCAACCCGGTTAACCTGTACGGCGCTACCAAGCTGGCGGCTGAGAAGCTCTTCGTGCAGAGCAATTCTTATGCCGGCGGCATGGCAACCCGCTTCGCTTGCGTGCGCTACGGCAACGTGGTGGGCTCACGGGGCAGCGTTGTGCCCATCTTTATGCAGCAGCGCAGCAGCGGGCGACTGACCATCACCGATGCCCGCATGACCCGCTTCTGGCTGACCCTGGAACAAAGCGTGCGTTTCGTGATCAGCCGCATCGAACAGATGCACGGCGGCGAGGTCTTTGTGCCTAAAATTCCCTCCACCAAGATCGTTGACCTGGCAAAAGCCATTGCCCCAGATGCCAAGCTGGAAGTGATGGGCATTCGCCCTGGTGAGAAACTGCACGAGGTGCTGATCTCGGAAGATGAGGCTCGTTCGACGCTTGAGATGGACGATATGTTTGTTGTCCAACCCAGCGGCGCACTTTGGTTTGGGCACGAGTGGCAAGAATGTGGCAAGCCCTTGCCCGATGGGTTCCACTACGCCAGCGATAATAACCCCCAATGGCTGAATGTAGACCAGATCCGCCAGATGGTGGCACCTTTCGAAAACAAGAACCTGAATATCGCACCTGAAGAGTAATCATCTACCCGAATTCATGGCGGGCAAGGAACCGCCCTCGGATAGGTTCAAAATCTATGCGCATCCTGATCACAGGAGCCAGCGGGTTGTTGGGTCTCAACCTGGCCCTGGAGGCAGCAAAGGAGCATACGGTATTCGGCACGGCCAACAGCCATGCCTTTGCCAGCCCTCCATCTGCCTTTCAAGTGGTCCAGACCGACCTGCTGGCCCCAGGTGCAGTGGAAAGCTTATTCAAACAAACCCGGCCCGATTGGGTCATCCACTGCGCTGCTCTTGCGAACGTAGATGCCTGCGAAGCAGACCCGGCGCTGGCATCTCAACTGAATACAGAACTACCGCGTAAACTGGCCCAGCTTTGCCAGGCGCCCACTGGACAGGCAGACAACCGATCTTCATCGGCAGGCAATGTCACCAGGGGCGGAGCACGCCTGCTGCACATCTCCACCGACTGCGTCTTTGACGGCCAGCGCGGCAGTTACAGCGAAGAAGATACCCCCAACCCCCTGGGGGTTTACGCCCGCACCAAGCTGGAGGGCGAGTTGGCCGTCTTACAGGCCAACCCCCAGGCCATTGTGGCGCGGGTGAATCTCTTCGGCTGGAGCCCCTCTGGCAAGCGCAGCCTGGCAGAGTTCTTCTACAACAACCTGAGCGCCGGCAAGCAGGTGATGGGCTTCACAGATGTGCTGTTTTGCCCCCTGCTGGCCAATGACCTGGCCCATGTGTTGATCGAAATGTTAGGGAAGGGGCTGAGCGGCGTTTACCACACCGTGAGCAGTGAATGCCTGAGCAAGTACGAATTCGGCCTGCGCCTGGCCCATCAATTTGGCCTGGATGCCGGTTTGATCCAACCCACCTCGGTGATGCAAGGCGGTTTGAAGGCCGCCCGCTCGCCCAACCTTTCGATGCGCACCGATAAGCTTGCCGCCGCCCTGGGGCATCCTCTCCCCAGCGTATCCACAGGCATCGAGACTTTCTACCAGCTTTATCAACAGGGTTATCCACAGGTTATCCAGAGGTTATTCACCCGGTAAAACCGTTTTCACCGCTGAGACGCAGAGAAAACTCAAAAACTCAGCGCTCTCTGCGTCTCAGCGGTAAATCCCATTCACTATTCACTATCCACTGTATTTAACGGAGAATCCTATGGACATCACCATCTCCAACCGCACCATCGGCCTTAACCATCCCACTTATTTCATTGCCGACATCGCCGCCAACCACGACGGCGACCTGGAACGGGCCAAGGAGCTCATCCGCCTGGCCAAGCAAGCCGGCGCCGACTCGGCCAAGTTCCAAAACTTCCGTGCCCCAAAAATCGTCTCGGATTATGGCTTCAGGCACATGAACAGCCAGGTCTCGCACCAGGCAAGCTGGAAGAAATCGGTCTTTGAGGTTTACCAGCAGGCCTCCATTCCCTTTGAGTGGACATCGATCCTCAAAGAAGAGTGCGACAAAGTAGGCATTGAATTCTTCTCAGCGCCTTACGATTTTGAAGCCATTGATATGCTCGATGAGCATGTGAAGCTCTACAAGGCTGGTTCTGGTGAGATCGATTGGATTGAAGCCCTGGAGCGGATGGCTTCTAAGGGCAAACCCTTCTTTGTCGCCACCGGCGCATCGACCATTGGCGAGGTCCAGCAGGCCGTGCATGCCATACTCAAGATCAACCCGCAGTTGGTGCTGATGCAGTGCAACACCAATTACACCGCCAGCCCCGATAATTACAATCACCTGCACCTGAACGTGCTCAAGACCTATGCCAGCATGTTCCCCGGCGTGATCCTGGGCCTTTCAGATCATACCCACGCCCTGGCCCCTGTATTGGGTGCGGTGACCCTGGGGGCGCGCGTCATTGAACGCCACTTTACCGACAGAAACGACCGTGAAGGCCCAGATCACAAGTTCGCCATGAACCCTGATAACTGGGCCCGCATGGTTGAAGAAACCCGCCTGTTGGAACGCTCCCTCGGTTCGTCAGACAAGTTCGTTGCGGGCAACGAAGTGCAAACGGCGGTGGTGCAACGGCGTTGTTTGCGCGCTGCACGTGATATCGAGCCCGGTGAGATGTTCACCCGCGAGATGATCGATGTGCTGCGCCCGGCAACCCCCGGGGCGATCAAGCCCGACCAAATTGCCAACGTGATTGGCACGCGCGCCTTGAACTTTATCCCAGCCGGCAAAGAGCTGCGCTGGACGGACCTGGGAGCTTAGAGACAGCCCATGCCTACCGTTCCTGAGCGCGTTGAAGCCGCCAGAGCAGGCACAAACCCCACCGTGGTCTGCCGCATGCCATCTGGCTGGGTGGTGCTGTGCGATATGCAGTTTTTAAGCGGCTACTGCATCCTGATCGCTGACCCGGTGGTTGCCAGCCTGAATGACCTCGGCCGCGCCAAGCGGGCCGAATACCTGTGTGATATGGCAACCGTGGGAGATGCCCTGCTAGAAGTCACATCTGCCTACCGCATCAACTATGCCATTGCAGGCAATTCAGATCCTTACCTGCATGCCCACATTGTCCCCCGTTACATGTCAGAGCCAGAAAACCTGCGCAAAGGACTGCCCTGGTCGCACCCCAAAGGAGAAATGGACACGGTGCTTTTTGACGCCGAACGGGATAGGGCCCTGATCCAGCAGCTTCGCTGGGCCATCGAGAAGCGCCTGTAGCACCCCGTATGCGCATTCTCTACTTTTCGCGCGACTACACTACCCACGACCATCGCTACCTCTCGGCACTGGCAGGCACCGAGCACCAGATAGCTTACCTGCGCCTGGAGCAGCGCGGCCACCCGTTGGAAGACCGTGCCCTGCCGCCAGAGATTGAACAGGTGGGTTGGGCCGGCGGGAAAGCTCCGGCTGCATTGCGTGATGGGCCGCGCCTGCTGATGGATTTGAAACGCGTCATCCGCCAGGTAAAGCCTGACCTGATCCAGGCAGGACCTATCCAACGCTGCGCCTTCCTGGCAGCCCTGAGCGGTTTCCGGCCCATCGTCTCAATGTCTTGGGGCTATGACCTGCTGCACGACGCCCGGCGCAGCCGGGCCTGGGAATGGGCCACGCGTTACACCCTCAAACACAGCGCCGCCCTGGTCGGCGATTGCAACACCATCCGCCAGCTTGCCATTTCGTACGGCATGCCCAACGAGCGCATCGTCACCTTCCCCTGGGGCGTAGATATCCAACACTTCACCCCGCCATCCGATAGCGCCCTCCAGCCGCCGGTTGAAGGTCAACCCTTCACCATCCTCTCGACCCGGGGCTGGGAACCGATCTACGGGGTAGACGTGATCGCACGCGCTTTTGTCGCCACCGCCCAACTGCATCCAGAACTGCACCTGCTGATGCTCGGCAATGGCTCGCAGGCCGCCCAACTGCGCCGCACCTTTACCCAGGGCGGGGTGGATGATCGCGTGCACTGCCCCGGGCAAGTGGGACAAGCTGACCTGCCGCGCTACTACCGTTCTGCCGACCTCTACGTCAGCGCTTCGCACAGCGACGGCTCGTCAATCTCTTTGCTTGAAGCCATGGCCTGCGGGCGACCGGCCCTGGTCTCTGATATCCCCGGCAACCGCGAATGGGTCACGCCCGGCGAGAACGGCTGGTGGTTCACAGATGGGGATGCACAAGCCCTGACCCGGGGCATCTTGCAGGCGGTCGAACAGCGCCAGGCACTGCCTGCCATGGGTCTGCGTGCCCGCCAGGTCGCCGAAGCGCGCGCCGACTGGCAAAAGAACTTCCTCGAATTAGAAAAAGCCTACCAGATCGCCGCCGGCAAATAACGATCCGCCACTTTTCATTACTTACTGCTCACTTTTCTATATGCACGCTATCACTGCCATTATTCAAGCACGCATGTCTTCATCCCGCCTGCCTGGTAAGGTGCTGCGCCAGATCTCCGGGCAGCCCATGCTGGCCCACGTGGTAGCGCGGGCAAAGCGGGCCCACCTGGTTGACCAGGTGCTGGTCGCCACCACCACCGGCTCGGATGACAACGCCATCGAGCGCTTCTGCGCTGAACGCGGCTACCCCTGTTACCGCGGCAGCCTGCCTGATGTGCTGGATCGCTATTACCAGGCCGCCCGCCAATCCCAGGCCGGCACCATTGTACGCATCACCGCAGACTGCCCCTTGCTGGACCCGGCAGTGGTCGACCTGACCATCCAGGCTTTCCAGGGCGGCTTCACCCCCCAGCAGACCGGCGGCTACGATTTCGCTGCCAACCGCCTGCCCCCACCCTGGACGCGCAGCCTGCCCATCGGCCTGGATGTGGAAGTGTGCAGCTTTGCGGCCCTTGAACGAGCCTGGCATGAGGCCCATGAACGCTTCCACCGCGAGCACGTGATGCCCTACCTGTACGAAGATGTCAGCCTGTTTCCTGTGCAAAACAGCCAGGTCGACCTGCCCTACCACCTGGCCCACGGCGTTTCACCGCGCGGTTTCCGCGTCATCCAGCTCCATCACACACCCGATCAGGGCAGCCTGCGCTGGACAGTAGATACCCCCGCCGACCTGGAACTGGTTCAACAGATCTTTGAGCATTTGATGGCCCCAAAAGACCAGGTATCGTCTGATCCTTTTGATGAGACGATTTTCCCCTGGCATACTGTTTTGAGCCTTGTCCAAAGCCACCCAGAGCTGTCTGAGATCAATGCCAGTATCCAACACAAGACTGTTTTCGATGTAGACACCCGCACCCAGGCCTAATTTCCTCATGCTGACCATTTTCACCACACCCAAACCCTTTACCAACCCGCACATCAACCTGATCCAGCGCAATGCCATTCAATCCTGGCTGCAGATGGAGGCAGATGTGCAGGTGTTGGTCATTGGTCAAGAGGCCGGGTTGGCTGAAGCCTGCCAGGCGCTTCAAGAAAGTGTCCCTGGCAAGCTGAGGCACCTGCCCGATGTGGCCCGCAACATCCAGGGTACGCCCCTGGTGAGCTCAATTTTCGAAATGGCCCGCCAGGCGGCAGGGCCGCAATCTCTGCTGGCTTACGTTAATGCCGATGTGATCCTGCTGCCCGATTTTCTCCAGGCGGCGGCGCAGGTAGCCGGGCAAGCCGAGAAATTCTTGATCGTCGGCCAGCGCTGGGATCTGGATGTACAGCAGCCGATCGATTTCAGCCCTGGCTGGCAAGCCCGCCTGCAAGAAGACGTGCGCCAGCGCGGCCGGCTCCACCCCCCCGGCGGCAGCGATTACTTCATCTTCCCATCACAATGCTTCACGGCCATGCCTGCCTTTGCCATCGGCCGGGCCGGCTGGGATAACTGGATGTTCTTCCATGGGCGGCAGCAGGGATGGCCCGTGATCGATGCTACGCAGGCCATCCAGGTCATCCACCAGGATCATGATTACAGCCACCTGCCTAATGGGCAGCCGCACTACCGCCTGCCTGAAACAACCGAAAATGTGCGCCTGGCAGGTGGGCGGCGCACCATCTTTACCCTGGCTGATGCTAACTACCAATTGAAAGACAAGCGCATCCAGCCCATCCCGCGGCGCGGGGCCGGGTTGTGGCGCGAGATCGAAACCCTCCCCCTGCGGCGTTGGAAGTCTATCCCCCTCGCCGAGTTAACCTTCGCCATTTTCCACCCTGTCAAAGCCTGGCGCGAATGGCGAGCCAAGATCAGTTGGAAGCTCAAACACCTATGAGAAAAGGCCAAAATCCAGCCAAGTTCGTCAAAGAAGTTGCCAAGCCCCAGCGCGTGACGATTGCCGTGCTGAATTACATCCCCTTCTTGAGCGGCTTTTATGCCCAGACCCTCGATGTGCTCAAGACCTGCCTGGGCAGCATTTGGGAAAACACCGACCTGCCTTATGACCTGCTGGTCTTCGATAACGGCTCCTGCCAGGAAACGATCGACTTCTTGACCGAGGCCCAAGACGAGGGCAAGATCCAATACCTGATCCTCTCGCAGAAGAACATGGGCAAGGGCGGCGCATGGAACATTATGCTCGATGCCGCGCCAGGCGAGATCATCGCTTACACCGATAATGATGCCTTTTTCTACAAGAACTGGCTCTCCAAGTCTCTGGCAGTGCTCGAAACCTTCCCCAAGGTCGGGATGGTCACCAGCCGGCCTTTCCGCACCCCGCCAGAATTCTACACGGCCGGATTGGATTGGGCCAAGAGCACCCCTGATGCCAGTCTCGAACGCGGCCAGTTCATCCCCTGGGAAGCCTTTAAGGCCTTCGATATGAGCCTGGGCACGCCCGAAGAAGAGGTGCGCCAGCGCTACGAGGCCACCGAAGATGTGCGCGTTACCTACCAGGGTTTGAGCGCTCAACTGGGCGCCAGCCACTGGCAGTTTGTGTGCTACAAATCGGTCATCCAGCAGTTTTTGCCCTTCAGCATGGATCGCCCAATGGGCCAGGTGCGCCAGCTCGATCAGCGCATGAACGAAGCCGGTTACCTGCGCCTGATGCCGGTCGAATTCCTGGCGCAGAACATGAGCAACCGCCTGGATTGGGTCCACGACCCGAACGAGGCCGCTCCAAAGCCAGCGCCCAGGCCCAATCCGCTGCGCAAACGCTTGCTGCAGGCGGCCCCGGTCAAACGTGTTTTACTGGGCCTTTATGACCGCATCTTCCGCTGGTACTACGCGGATTGATCCTCAGCAACCCTTAAACCAGGGCCTTTTGGTAAACCAGGCCCTACTGGTAAACCAGGCCCTTTTGGGCCGGGCATATTGATCACAAACAACATGACAAAAAGAATCTTCATTTCTGCCGACCACGGCCTGGCTGTGGTTTACTTCTTACAAAGCGACGTCTTGCCCACCCTGCTCAATGCCGGCGTGGAGGTGGTACTGCTGACCGATGACGTTTTGCTGGAGCAGATCCGCGAACGCTTTGGCCAACCCGGCTTGATCGTCGAGGGCTTGCGCCTCACGCAGGCCGAGGAATATGCCAGGCGCGTTTCTCCTGAGCTTCAGTGGTGGCTCACCTATTTGCGTCGTGTAGGCGGGTCAAAACGCATCAACACCGAGGCCATGGATAGCTACATCGAGCAGGTAGAAGCGGAGGCCGGTTGGTCGCGCCGCATCTTCATCCCTGCGGCACGCGCTGCCGTGGGCATCTTGCGCCGCTCGGCTTCAGCCCGCCGCCGATTGGTGCGCTACCAGATGCGCTTTAACCCCGGCCTGTATGCCGACCTGTTCGAGCGTTACCAGCCCAGCCTGGTGGTTGCCAGCACGCCGGGCTGGCGCATGGACCGTTACCTGCTGCGCGAGGCGCACAGCCACGGCATCACCACTGCGGCGGTGGTGGTTGGCTGGGATAATCCCAGCAGTTATTCGATCCCCGGCGCACCGGTAGACTGGATCAACTGCTGGTCTGAGGCACAAAAAGAAGAACTGGTGCTGGGTTCAGATTGGGACCCTGAACACATTCACATCGGCGGCATCCCATCTTATGATGGGTATTTTCGCAAGCAGTGGCTCATCCCACGGGATGAATACTTCCGCCAGCACGGCCTGGACCCAGAGCGCAAGCTGCTCTCTTATGCCGCCAGCTTCGTCAGCTTCTCGCCCAATTACCAGAACATTGAAGCCCTGGCCCGCCTGGTGTCATCTGACCAGCTTGCCGCCCCCTGCCAACTACTCATCCGCCTGCATCCCAATCACTTTTGGGATAACAAGCTCTTTGCTGGCGAACGCGAACAGATCCGCCAACTGGCAGAGCAGTACCCGCATGTACACATTGTCGAGCCGGTGCCTCTGGGCGGCTCCTTAGGCTACTACTCCGGCGAAGATATGCCCGAGAAAACATCGATGATGGGGCATGCCGATGTGTTCCTGACCGTTTACTCTACCATGGTGGTTGAGACGGCAATCCACCAACGGCCCATCGTCAGCGCCTGCATTGATGCCCCCGGCGGCTGGAACGTGCCGCGCAAGTACTCCCTGCCGCTCTCGCAGATCGGCAACTGGCCCACCCACTACCGCTTCCGCCAATCGGGCTTTGGGCGCGTGGCTAACAACGAAGCCGAACTCGCCGAGGCGATCAACTTTTATCTAACGAACCCCGATGCCGATGCCGCCCAACGCCAGGCCTTCATCCAACGCGAAGTGACCTACACCGATGCCAGCGCTGGACGCCGCACCGGCGAATATTTGCTCTCGCGCATTCCCTAACCAATGACTATGAAATTTCTCATCTCAGGTCTCGGATCAATTGGCCGGCGACACTTTCGCAACCTGGTGGCACTCGGTGAAACCCATATCACCCTCCACCGCACCCACCTTGCCACCCTCTCAGATGACGAGCTGGCGGGTTACCCGGTGGAAACCAACCTGGCGGCGGCCCTGGCCCAACATCCAGATGCCGTCTTCATCACCAACCCCACTGCCCTGCATATGGAGGTTGCCATCCCGGCGGCCGAGGCGGGTTGCCACCTCTTCTTGGAAAAGCCCATTTCGCACACACTGGAGGGGCTGGACCGCCTTCAGGCAGCCGTGCAGAAGAACAACCGGCAAGTTTTGGTTGGCTTTCAATTCCGCTATCATCCCGGCCTGCGCCAGGTGAAGGCCTGGCTGGAAATGGACGCCATCGGCACCCCCATCTCTGCGCGAGCCCACTGGGGCGAATACCTGCCCAACTGGCATCCCTGGGAAGATTACAAGCAGGGTTATGCGGCCCGCCCCGACCTGGGCGGGGGCGTGGTGCGCACCCTCACCCACCCACTGGATTACCTGCGCTGGCTTTTGGGTGAGGTCAGCGCCGTATGGGCTCTAACCAGCAGCACGGGCCTGAACATGCCGGTTGAAGACAATGCCGAGATCGGTTTGCGCTTTGCCACCGGCGCCCTGGGCAGCGTGCACCTGGACTATAACCAACAGCCGCCCACCCACACCCTTGAAATTACCGGCACCCGGGGGCGTATCCTATGGGACAATGCAGATGGTATGGCACGCCTTTACCTGCACGATCACCTTGGCGAGCGCTACAGCCCTTATTACCCAATGCTGCCCACCAAGTACACCACCAATGGAGATTGGCTGGTGGTCCAGCCAGCGGCAGGCTTCGAGCGCAACTGGATGTTCATGGACCAGACGCGTCACTTCTTATCTGTGCTGCGCGGTGAAGCCCAGCCAGTTTGCACACTGCAAGATGGCATCCAGGCCTTGCGCCTGGCCCTGAGCGCCCTCGAATCGGCCCAACGCGGCGTCTTGATCTCCTTATAGGCCGCCTTCTATTTGTTGCCCATGACAAGCACCCCTCGCAAGGTTGACCGGACCACCATCCTGATCGCACTGCTCAGCCTGGCCGGCTGCCTGGTCATCATTCTCAGTACGCGCTGGGGCCCATGGGCTTACAGTGATTCGACAGAATATATCGTCTCGGCGCGCACACTGCTGGCTGGGGAAGGGCTGGGGATCTATACCCCCACCGGCACATTCAAGCCGCTCTCTCTGCACCCGCCACTCTACCCCCTGCTGTTGAGCGCTTTCGGCTTCTTGGGGATCGAAATGCTGGATGCGGCGCGCTGGCTGAATGTGCTGTTCTTCGGGGGCACCATTTTTCTCGCCTCCTGGTTTGTCCATCGTTTGTTCCATTCAGCCTGGCTGACCGTGCTCACCGGATTGGCTGTGCTGACCATGCCGGGCCTGGTAGATGTATTCAGCGGCGCCATGACGGAGCCATTGTTCTTCCTTGCCGCCACCCTCAGCCTAGGCCTGCTGGCGATAGCGCTCTCTGCCCGGCAAGAAACACTCCCCGCAAGCTCAAATCGCCTGATCTTATTCTCGGCACTGGCAGCGTCTGCCGCCAGCCTGGTGCGGTACCCGGGCATAGCGCTGGCTGCCGCCGGGTTGGTTGGTCTGCTTTGCTTTAACCATGCCCCCCTGAAAGCCCGCCTCCGGCAGTGCCTGGTCTTTGGGGCAGTCAGCCTGCTGCCCACTGCCGCCTGGTTGGCTTGGGTGTATGCACAGACGCGCACCATCAGCTCGCGCAACTTTCACATACCTGCCAACCTGTGGGAAACACTCACTCCCCTGCGCCTGCAATTCGCAGAGGTCTTGTGGGGCTGGCTGCCATTCACCCAATTCCTGCCGGTTTATTCTTATAAGCTGGCGCGCAACCTGCTTTTGGGCCTGGGCTTCTTGTTCATCCTGGCAGCCGCTCTATCCATCTGGAAGCAAGCCCGGCAGGATGCTCAATCTGCCGGCAAATTAAGCCCGCTGGGTTTATGGGTGGGTCTATGGTTTGCCTTCATCGCCGCCTACCTGGCTTTGCTGGTTTACACCTTCATCTCTACCACGCCCACGCCCGATATCATCAGCCGCACTTTACTGCCGGTGCAGTTTGGGCTGCTGTTCATCGTCCTGCCGATCGGGCGACTCATCACCCAGGCATGCGGCCAGCCAGGCCCAACCCGGCCCACTCAGGCCAAATTGAGGCTCATCTTACCTGTGGCGGCGGTTGGCGCAGCCCTGGTCTTCATCGCCTCGAATTCCCAGGCAAGCTGGCAAATTGCCAGCGCTTATTATCGCAATGGGGGCGGGTTTACCAGCCTGGCCTGGCAGCATTCCCTTACCCTGCAAGCCCTGCACGGCCTGCCAGCCAATATTCCGATCATCAGCAACCGAGCGCCTGCCGTGCTGCTTCTGGCCAACCGCCCGGCATATGACTTCTGCGGCCCGACCAAGGATCCCTACTGGCCCTGCTACTTAGAGAGCGCGACGCGCTATGGGGATCTGCCCGACGACGAGGTACAAAGGGTCTTTCGAGAGACAGGGGCCGCACTGGTGATCTTTTATCCCTACTGCGCGCCAGGCGATTCGCCCTGGAGCGCCAACGTCCTTGCCCAACTCAACATGGTTACACAAGGGTTGGAAGTTTACACATCTTCTTGCAATGGGGCCATCTTCTTTTACCCCAGGCCTGAAGGTCAAAAATGAATACGTTCAGCGCTCTGGCTATTCGCACCGCGCGCCACCCCAATTTCCCCTTAATTCTCTTGCTGGTTGTCAACCTGGTTGCCGGGTTGCTGACCTTTCAGGATTACAGCCTGAGCTGGGATGAGCCGTTATTCTATGCGTATGCCGATGCCATCCCCTATGCTTACTCGATCAGCGAGCGGTTGAGCGGGGATTTTAACATCGAAAATGCCTACGGTCCCAGCGCAGAAGATCATAAAATCTACGGCCCGGCATACTTACTGCCGGCCAAGGTAGTGGTCGACCTGCTGGATTGGGCCCTGCCAGTCAGCCGTGTTGCGCTATGGCACCTGGTGAATTTCCTAACCTTCCAAGCAGGGGTGGGGTTCTTTTACGCACTCTGCCGGCGTTGGGTAGATGCCTGGGCAGCGTTTGGGGCAGCGCTCCTTTTCAGCACCCAGCCGCTTTTATGGGGCCACGCCTGGATTAACCCCAAAGATATCCCCTTCATGGCCTTCTTTACCGCAGCAATTTACCTGGGCTTTCGCATGGTAGACCGCCTCTCACAAGGGCAGACGACCAGCCAGGCAATGCTTTCAGCGGCTGCCCCCTGGCCCGAAGCACGCTGGAAAAAGCTGAGACGCAGTTTGCAGATTGCGGCCATCGCAGGGCTGATCCTGGCGGCAGGGGCCTATGCATTTTCGCCCCAACTTGAGGGCCTGGCTGGCGTCCTGATCCACAAGGCTTACCTGGCTTCTCCTGAGAGCCTGGCAGGCCGCCTGTTCGGCTTCCTGGCAGCCAATGCCAAAACAGTGCCCGAAGAAGCCTACACCAACAAAGCCTTGATCCTGTTCTCGCACCTGAAGTTAGGGCTGGCCGTCCTGGCGGGTGGGCTGACGCTGACAGCGGCGGTATTCACCCTTTGGCTGGCAGAGCTTCAACGCAGTGCGGCCTGGCTGGTTGAAAAACTGTCCCCCCTGCCTACCCGGCCTGCCTGGTGGGTAAGCGGGACGCAAGCGGGGAACGGTTGGCGGCATTTGTGGTTGCCAATCCTGCTGGCTGGGACGGCTCTGGGCCTGTTGACTTCGATCCGTATCATCGGCCCGCTGGCGGGTTTGTTGGTTGTGCTATATTTCTTCCTGCGTTCTGAACGCCGCCCCCTGGCAAGTATGGTAACCTATGCGGTCATCGCCGTTCTGGTGATGCTGATCACCTGGCCTTACCTGTGGGAAGCTCCCTTGCAGAACCTGATCGGGGTTCTTCAGCACATGGCGAACAACCCTCAGATACTTTCTGTGATCTACAACGGGGCAGCGCATCTGTCAAATCAACTTCCGGCATCTTATCTGCCGGTGATGCTGGCAATCACACTGACCCTGCCGGTTTGGCTGTTGTTCATGAGTGGGCTGGCGGCGGCAGCACTGCGCGTTGCCAGGCAAAATATCGAGTGGCGTTCATTGAGCATGGTGCTGTTGTGGTTTTTATTGATGCTGGTGTATGTCTTGGTCATGCGCCCGCCAATGTATGATGGCTACCGGCACTTCCTGTTCATCCTGCCGCCGGTCTTCATCTTTACAGGCCTGGCCTTACAGTTCTTCTTCAATCTCAGCCGCCGAAGATGGTTCAATATTCTCTTGCTGTCGGCCCTGGTGCTGCCAGGCATTCTCGGCATTGTAAGACTGCACCCTTACCAATATGCCTACTACAATGAGCTGGTCGGCGGAACCGGCGGGGCCTTCCGGCGCTTTGAAACCGATTATTGGCTGACCTGTTATCGAGAAATCATGGAGCAGGTGAACGTCAGCACCCCGGCTGGAAAGACCCTGTTTGTCCAACGCCAGCCATCCATCGCCCAAGAATACGCCGCCCAGGGCCTGGTCATTGAAGGCTTTGAGCCCGAAGATGACCAGACCTTCTCTGGTAGCCTGCTCTTGCTCTCAACCCGAACCAATGCCGATCAAAAGGTCCACCTCGAAGCGCCCATCTTATACAGTGTTGGAAGAGATGGGGCCATATTTTGCGTTGTGAAACAGATCCCATGAAACACAAGTTATTTCTGCTTGCGCTCCTCATCGTGGCTGGCATTGGCGTCTGGGCCATATGGTACAGTTCTCCTTACGGGTTTGGGTTGGTCAACGACTCTGCCACGTACGTCGAAGGGGCCACGAACCTGCTGGCAGGCAATGGCTATGTCCGCACTTCGGGCGGCGGCGAACTCAAGCCCATCACCCATTTTCCACCGCTCTTTTCTTTGCTTCTGGCAGCGTTGGGCATGGCTGGCTTTGATCTGCTGGAAGGAGGGCGCCTGGCAATCAGCCTGTTGTTTGGCATCGACATCGTCCTGGTGGGATTGAGCGTTTACAAGATCAGCGGCTCACAGCTCTTTGCCCTGCTGGGGGCGCTGCTCCTAGCTGCATCTGATGTGCACCTGGGTGTGTATGCCATGCTGATGAGCGAGCCGCTGTTTCTGACGCTCTTGCTGGCAACCTGCCTGGCGTTGGCCAAGAGTTTCGAACACCAACACTGGGGTTGGCCGCTCTTGACTGGCATTTTGCTCAGCCTGACCATCTTAACGCGTTATGCCGGAGCCAGCCTGCTCATCCCCATTCTGCTAACGTTCACTTTGCTCAAGATGGAGGGCCGGCCTCCCATTCCTGGCCGGATATCCCTGCGTGCCAACCCACTGTGGGCCGTGGCCTTGCTACTGGCAGGTATGCTGCTGCCGCTGCTCGCCTGGATGGGTTATAACCTGAGGCTCAGCCAGGCCAGTTCGCTCGGCAACCGCCAGTTCAACTGGCACCCCATTCCCCTGGCAACCCTGCTGGAAGGGATCAAAAACCTGCTCACCTGGCTGGCCCCTGATGATCTGCTGGCTGCCCACCGGCTGTGGGGGTGGCTGTTCAGCCTGCTGGCATTGATCGTTGTCCCCGGCATCTTGGCCTGGCTGGGCTGGGTGATATGGCACCAATGGCGCGGCCGCCCGGCAGTACAACCATCGACGGGCAGCCTGGCCCTGGCATTTGTGTTGGCAGCCCACATCCTCACCTACCTGGGTTTTCTGATTTTATCGATCAGCCTTTTCGACGCTACCACGCCTTTGAACGACCGCATTCTTGCTGTGGCATATGTACCAGAGATGATTCTATTTGCCAGTGGACTGGCCTGGTTGTGGCAAGCACTCGGCAAACAGGAGGCGGCCAAGTGGATCCTGGCCCTGTTCTGTGCCGGGCTCGTCCTTGCCAGCTTATGGGATGGCGCGACGGCAGTGCACGATCTGAGGCTAGAGGGCCGGGGGTTTGCCCACCAGGGATGGCAAGAGTCGCCTGCCATCCAAACCGTGCGCGACCTGCCGACAACAACGATCATCTACAGTGACAAGCCCGGGGCAATATTCTTGCTAACGGGCAGGGCAGCTTATGTTCTGCCGACTCCCATGGATGCGGTCACAACCCAGGCCAGGGCTAACTTTGCCGGCGACCTGGCCCAAATGCAAACCCGCCTGCTGGGGGGGCAGGCTGTGTTGGTGCTGTTTGACCTGCAAAACAGCGCAGAGCCCGCCGACGTAGCAACCTACGACGAGATTTCGGCTGGCATGCCCGTGCTGGCCAACTATGGGAACGTGATCATCTTTGGCAGCCTGCCCTGACGCCCTCTGCCATCCTTTGCTCATTAAGCCCTCTCGGGATATAATCGTCGCTCGTAATGAGTGATGAATAACTAACACCTTCCGGAGCTTTCATGTCTACCCCCTCCCAACCAACCATACTTTCAAAATTCGATCTCAATGGGCGCGTCGCCATCGTCACCGGTGGGCCGGGCCTGCTGGGCAAGCAGTTCTGCCGCACCCTGGCTGAGGCCGGGGCCGCGGTGGTGGTTGCAGACCTCAATGCCGCCGCCTGCGAAACCCTTGCCGCGGCCCTGTGCCAGGATGGTTACCAGGCGGCAGCCGCCCCGACGGATGTCACCCAGCCCGAATCGACCCAGGCCATGGTTGAGACGGCCCTCAGCAAATTTGGCCGCCTGGATATCCTGGTCAACAGCGCAGCCCTCGACCCCAAGTTCGACCCCGAGGCACTGGCAGAGATGGCAAAGCGCGGTGCTGTCTCGGGCGCTTTTGAAGATTACCCGCTTGAAGCCTGGAAATCTGCCTTAGATGTCAACCTGACCGGCATGTTCTTGTGCTGCCAGGCTGCTGTTCGCCCCATGCTGGCCCAGGACAAGAAAGGCTCCATCATCAACATCTGCTCAACTTACGGCCTGGTGGCCCCTGACCAGCGTCTTTACCTGCGCGATGGGCAGCAAACCGCCTTTAAGCCCATCTACTACTCGGTCACCAAAGCCGGTGTGCTTGGCCTGACCCGCTACCTGGCAACCTATTACGCCGGCACCGACCTGCGCGTAAACTGCCTGACCCCCGGCGGCGTATTCAACAACCACGACGAGGTCTTTCTCAAGGCTTATACGGCCCGCACCGTGATGGGCCGTATGGCCAGGCAAGACGAGATGAACGGCGCTCTGCTCTTCCTGGCATCCGATGCGTCATCCTATATGACCGGCAACAACGTGGTTGTTGACGGTGGATGGACAGCCTGGTGATCCAGCCCAATTACGCCCGGCCGAGCGTCCCGGGCGATATCTGCATCTTGCTCGAATCAGACGACCCTGCCGAGATCGACGCCGTACAGCAGCGGCAGGCAGGTTTGCAGCAGGTCTACGCTGGCAATGCAGTGCTGCCCGTTCACCAAACCTGCCAGCGCCTGGAGGTTCGTAGCTCACAGGCCCTGGAGGGGTTGATCAAACGACTGCACGCCTTCTGCGAACGAGTGCCGGTTTCTTTGCCCACCCTCACGGCCGCCGCGCTCACCCCGCTTTACTCCGGTTACCGCCAGGGCTATATCCTGAAGTGGGATACGCAGGATATCAAAGAGCTTGCCACCGATGAGCATCAGCGCCGCTTTGCTGCCGCGCTGGAGCAGGCCATCCAGGGGGAGGGCATCACCATGCTCTACCCGGCAGGATGGGTCTCAACCTTGATCACTGCCCTGGAAGGCATCTCGCCCCCAGAACAGGATGAACCTCGCCTGCTGGACCAAACCTATCCGCTTTTTACGCCGCGCCTGCTTTCTGTTTCTCGGTTGGTTCAAAAACCGGTCGGCAACGCCAGCATAAAAACCGCGATTGGCTACCAACTCTTAGCCAAGATCCCCTTGAAAACAAACGGTCACCGATGAATATACTTGCCCTGATCCCTGCCCGCGGCGGCTCTAAGAGCATTCCGCGTAAAAATATCCGTCTCCTCGCCGGGCACCCTCTCATTGCCTACAGCATTGCTGCAGGCTTACAATCGAGCCTGGTGACGCGCACCATCGTCTCTACTGACGACGAGGAGATTGCCGAAGTGGCCCGCGCCTGCGGCGCCGAGACGCCTTTCTTACGCCCGGCTGAATTTGCTCAGGATACCACCACCGATTTTCCTGTCTTCACCCATGCCCTGGGCTGGCTCAAAGAACACGAGGGCTATGTGCCAGATATCGTGGTCCAACTGCGCCCCACCTCGCCCATCCGTCCATCCGACTGCGTAGACCAGGCCGTTCAGATGCTGCTCGACCATCCGGCTGCCGATTCCGTGCGCGGCATCGTCCCCTCGGGGCAAAACCCCTTCAAAATGTGGCACGTAGACGAGGCAGGCCAGATGCGCCCCCTGCTGACCGTGCCCGGCCTGGATGAGCCTTACAATGCCCCGCGCCAGGCCCTGCCTCAAACTTACTGGCAGACCGGGCACATTGACGCCATCCGCACCCGCACCATTCTCGAAAAAGCATCTCTCAGCGGGGGCACCATCCTGCCGCTGCATATCGACCCACACTACACGATCGACATTGATACGCTGCGAGATTGGGAACGTGCCGAATGGATGATCACCAAGGGCTTATTTGCCCCACAAGAAGGGCTGCCAATGGTAAGACCTCTCGCGGCTGCCCAGGCAGGCGAAACCGAGCCTCAGCCTGCGGAAGAAGAAGCCTGCCCCATGGACTCATTGGGGCTGCCAGAAGAGCTTCGTTCACGGCCCAAGGCTTTTCCACGCCCGCTTCCCCAGCATCCTGCCCTGGTAGTCTTTGATTTCGACGGTGTGATGACCGACGACCGGGTATGGGTAGACCAAGACGGGCGCGAAATGGTAGCCGCCAACCGCCGCGACGGCATGGGGATTGCCATGCTGCGTAAAGCCGGCATCCCTGCCGTGGTACTCTCGACAGAAGAGAATCCGGTCGTTGCTGCCCGCTGCCGCAAACTGGGCCTGCCCATCCAACAAGGCCTCCAAGATAAGGCTGCCGCATTAAGCCAGCTGTTGGCTGAACGCCAGGTTGACCCGGCGCAAGTCGTGTACCTGGGGAATGATATCAACGATGTGCCCTGCTTCCCCATGGTAGGCTGTGCGGTAGTCGTAGCAGATGCCCACCCGGCGGCCTTTGACCAGGCCGATATGGTACTCTCTTATCCCGGCGGCCACGGCGCGGTGCGCGAGCTGTGTGACCTGCTCTGCTCACAACATTGAACGGAGCCCTGCGCTTCTTGACCAAAGCTAAAATCACCGGCGACGGTGAAACCCTCAACCCATGATTGTTTATTTAATTCAATAGGAGAACCTATGACCCGCGAAATAACCATCGGAAACCGAAAAATTGGCGATGGCCACCCCACCTACATTGTTGCTGAAATTGGTATCAACCACAACGGCAGCGTTGAGATTGCCCAGGGTTTGATCGATGTGGCTGTAAAATTTGGCGTGGATGCCGTCAAATTCCAAAAGCGAACCCCTCTCTTGTGCGTGCCCCCTGAACAGCAAAACCACATGCGCGAGACCCCTTGGGGGTATATCACTTACCTGGATTACCGCTACAAGGTTGAATTTGACGAAGCTCAATACCGCACGATTGATGATTACTGCAAGTTCAAGGGCATTCCCTGGTTTGCATCGGTATGGGATGAAGAAGCGGTCGATTTCTTGGAAGCATTTGACCCCATTTGTTATAAGATCCCATCTGCTTCGCTGACCGATCACAGGCTGCTGCGCCATGTGCGCAAAACAGGCCGCCCCCTGATCTTATCTACCGGCATGTCTACCATGAAACAGATCAAGGCGGCAGTGGCTGTGGTTGGCGAAGAAAACCTGCTCATCACGCATGCTACCAGCACCTATCCCTGCGAACCAGAAGAACTGAACCTGTCGGTCATCCGCACTCTGCGAGATACTTTTAACTGTCCAATCGGCTACTCTGGTCACGAGGTCGGTCTGATCCCGACCGTGGTGGCGGTTGCCATGGGCGCCTGCATGGTAGAGCGCCACGTCACCCTTGACCGGGCCATGTGGGGCGGTGACCAGGCGGCATCGGTGGAACCGGGCGGGGTTGAGCGGTTGGTCAAATACATCCGGGTGACCGAACAGGCTGTAGGCGATGGGGTGAAACGCGTATACGAGAGTGAAATGTCTTCGCTGCGCAAGCTGCGTCGCGTGGTTGGTGACGAACAAAGCGGGGCTTCTCCGGCTGCTCCAACTCAAACGAATGAACGAAGTGGATAACAAACAAGTTAAACCTAACGTAAGAACATACAGAAGGTTCTTGGAGATTGCTCGCCGGATCCGCGAAGCCACCTTGGTTTCTGGGTATGAGCGGGTGAACAGCCGGCGCATCGCCGACCTGGCCCGCCAGGTCAATGAACAAGCCATCCAACCCAAGGGCCGCCCGGTGGCTTTCGTCAAGCTTTCATCAGGCATTTTGAACCTCAACCTGAACAATGCCTTCCACTTGCTCACATCCCTGGCCTTGCAGTTGCAGGGCCAGCCGGTGGTTCACTTTGCCTGCCAGGCTGGCATGAGCCGCTGTGTGCTTGGGACAGATCGCAACCGACCAATCAAACAGCCCCCCTGTGCTGCCTGCCAGCGCCATACCCGGCGCATGCTGCACCAGCCTGCTCATTGGTTTCGTTATGCTGAAAACCCTGCGCTTGCTGCTGCCGTGCGAGATTTGGGCCTTCCCGATTTATCCACTTTTCGTTATCCACTCGAGTCGACACATGATGAACTGCCGCTGGGCCAGATCGTTATCCCTTCTCTGCGCTGGATCCTGCGCTGTCATAACCTGGAGGATAATGAGCCAACCCGGTTCTTAATGCGCCAGTACATCCTATCGGCATACAATGTTGCGAAAGAGTTTGCGGCTTTCTTAGAGCAGACGAATCCCCGCATGGTCGTTGTCTTCAATGGCATGTTCTACCCCGAAGCTGTTGCCCGCCGCCTGGCACTGGCCCGCGGCATCCCCTGCATCACACACGAGGTCGGCCTGCGCCCCTTCTCAGCTTTCTTCACCCCCGGTGAAGCCACGGCTTATCCGATGGATATCCCACCCGATTACGAATTGGATGAGGCTGAGAATGCCCGCTTGGATGCCTACCTGGAACAGCGCTTCCGCGGCAACTTCAGCATGGCGGGCATACGCTTTTGGCCCGAAATGCAAGGCCTGGACCAGGCTTTTGTAGATAAGTTGGCCAATTTTAAGCAAATGGTTCCCGTCTTCACCAATGTGATCTTCGATACCAGCCAGGTGCACGCCAACACCATCTTCCCCGATATGTTCGCCTGGCTAGAGCATGTACTGGAATTGATCCGGGCGCATCCCGAAACTTTTTTCGTGGTGCGCGCCCACCCCGACGAGACGCGCCCACAAAAAGAAAGCCGTGAGACCGTCCAGGCCTGGGCTGAACACCGGGGATTGAAGCAATTGCCCAATGCCATGTTCATTGCGCCATCCGAATACATCAGCTCATACGAAATGATCCAAAGATCCAAGTTTGTCATGGTCTACAATTCATCCATTGGCCTGGAGGCTTCACTCATGGGGTCACCCGTGCTGTGTGCGGGCAAGTCACGTTACACCCCTTTCAATACCGTCTACCTGCCGCTGACCGCTGAAGCTCACCGCCAGCAGGCCGAGGATTTCCTGGCGGCAGAAAAGGTGCCCCCCTCACCCGAGTTCATCGGTAACGCCCGGCGCGTGTTGTATTACCAGCTTTTCCGCACCTCGCTTCCATTTGATACTTCCCTGGAAGCGCAGAAACTACCTGGTTTTGTCATTTTCAAAGCCGGGCTCGATTGGAAACAGCTTTTACCTGAAAATTCACCCACCATGCAAGCTATTTTAGATGGCTTGCTAGAAGAAACTGACGGACACGACAAGTCCGCATTCATCCTTACCAAGCATTTATGACACTTCAAGGTCGTACGATTAGAACAGCCAATTGGCTTCGATACTATGCGAAACGCCTGGAACAAAATTGGCGGTACCGCCAGGCTGCATCACCCAAAGATGGATGGCCCGTGCTGCTAGGCATCTCTTTCCCAAAAAGCGGCACTAACCTCTTGCGTCAGGTGCTTGAAGCCTTTGTACAAGTGGGACCTTTTTCTGACCGCTCATTTGATGTCTTTGCAGCTTTTGATGCAAAAACAGGTGCGGCGCGTGCCAGCTCAGATGCTGTGCGTTACCTCAAAACACTGCGCCCCGGCGATGTAGCTGCGGCTCACTTTCATACCTGGCCCGAGGTCATACAGGCATGCAGCCAGTCAGCTTACCTGCCTTACTTTATGTACCGCGATCCCCGTGACGTGGTCGTCTCGCACGTCTTCTACGTCACCAACCGGGCACAGGAACACGTGCATTACAATTATTACACCAAAGTGCTGACTACCTTTGATGAGCGTTTGCGCACCAGCATCTTGGGCCTGCCAAATGCCGTTGGGCCAGATGGCAAGCTGGTCGATTTCCCTGACATCGGCCAACGCTTTGAGCCTTACGTGGCCTGGATCGACCAACCCAACGTCTTGGCGCAGCGGTATGAAGATTACAGCATCAACCGCCAGGCTGCGGTTGGCAAAGCTGCCGACCACTTTCTACAGCGCGTCGACACCTTGCCAATCACCCGCCAACAATTGATGGATGCTATCGAAAAAAACATCGTCCCAAAATAATTGTTAGCGCGCCAAAGCGATGGGATGGTCATGCTTCCACCAGAACGGCCAAAGGTAGCACCTGATGTTTCTGCCAGTACAAATCCCAACCTCCATTGAGCAGCAGGGTGCGCAGAGCAG
>Ga0209605_1000499_pt1 | contig 48967 bp, 25 predicted proteins | sample AD_UKC035_MetaG_FD_184408 | JGI IMG/M metagenome (GOLD analysis project Ga0209605, IMG submission 184408) | Active sludge microbial communities of municipal wastewater-treating anaerobic digesters from USA - AD_UKC035_MetaG (SPAdes) (version 2) | ecosystem: Engineered > Bioreactor > Anaerobic >...
GTCGCTCAGGCCCGCCTTCCAAGACCAGCTCCCAGAACTCGCCTTGCAGTTGTCCCGGTGCCAGATCGACGTCCCGCCACCGCTCGCCGTCCAGATCCCCGTCCCGCTCTCGACCGTGTCAGGACCGTACAAATAGACACGCTGGTCGGTCCTGAAGGAGTAATAGTTCCCTGAATTGTTGTTTTGGCCGTAGTTCTGGGCGCCGTCGTAAGAACCGACATAATAATTATAAACCGTACAGCCTGACAACCCGGTGATGGTGAGGCTGTGCTGCGTCGAGAAGTTCACCAGGTCTTCCGCCACTGTCGCAGGAGGGGTCGAAACGCCGAAATAGACCCTTGAGTTCGCCGGTTCGTCCGTGGTCCACGAGATCGTGGCTGTAGAATCGGTCTTCGCCGACACATGGACATTGGTTATGACGGGAGGAGTGCAATCGACCGGGAACGAAACATCAACGTCGTGGTTCGGTTCTCCGCAGTAGTCGGGATCTCTATACCTGGCTGTCACCGTATCTCCCGCCTGCACGCCCACCTGCCCTGCTCCCGGCGTCCCGGTAGTGGTCTGGAAACTGCCTGTGTAGGTGGCGGATCCCGGCGGGTCGTTCGCCATAGTGAACTCCACCGGAACGGGGTGGCTTGTAGAAAAAACGGATAGCGTCACCGGAGAAGAGGCGGTCGAATCGAGGATCGTGACGCCTATTTGCGTGTTGACGCATCCCGCCATGGACTTGTCAAGTATTATCATTCCCGTGCAAGGCTGGGGAACGATCGTCACGCAGTTGCTCATCGGCCCCGCACAAGCGTCCGAACCTGTCATCGCCTGGGCCCTGTAGTAGTATGTCATTCCGTTCACTGGAGTCGTATCCACAAAACTGGTCGTAGGGGCGAATACGCTCCCGACCTTGGTGAAGCCTGAATCGCAGCCGGTCTCGTTCCTGTAAAAGAAATACCGGCTCGCGTTGGCGACAGGCGTTACGTTCAACGTCACCGCTTCGCTTCCCGCTATCGCCGAGAGAACAGGGGCGGTAAGGCCGGGACAGGAAGTCTGGTTCTGGTTCGTGGGATCCCCAGCCGCGCCGCATGCTATGTTGTGGCGCTTGAGTGCGGCGAATATCGCGGCCGCGTGGGGAGTTCCGTTGGCCGTCCCGTCGCCGTCGTCGTCCAGGGCCCTGAACAAGGTGTAAAGAGTGCTGCCTCCGCACCCGTCGCTTGTCTTGGTGCTTCCGTTGCAGTTGTACATGTTCCCGAGCTGAGCCATCGAAAGATACGACAGCCTTTCGACCAGCTGCCATGCGGTCGGGAGGTCAAGCCCGCAATAGGAAGGGAGGTCCCTGGTCACGAGGTCCCAAAGCGCCTGGGTTGATATCCCCGATTCGCAATGGTCCTCCCATCCGCAGGGGCCGTTGTATCCCCCCGAAGAACAGCTGTAGACGCTGCCGTTGTTCGCCGGCGTCCACGGAGTCTGCTTCGAATGTTTCATGTAATCGGCTTCCCTTATTCCGTCGCAGTCGGTGCACGCGTCGCCGTACCCGTGACAGTCGTCTCCTAGGAAAGCTCCTCTCCCGGTGCATGAATCCCTGTACTGCAGGGTGGCCGTCCAGTCCGCTCTCGTTTCAAGCGGAGGGCTTCCTCCCCCAGAACCGTCGTAATTGTCGAAGCTGTGGCCCCACTCGTGAACGGATACTCCGGGTATCTCGCCCAGGTTCCAGCATCCCCCGGCAGCCTTGTAGAAATAAAGGGAGCTTCCTCCCGAACTGGCGTTGCATGTCGGGCTGTTGTTCACATTGACCGTGATATACGAGTTGTTCAGCCAGCTGTTCGACGGGTAGTAGGTTCTCGCCTTCATGTTGACCTGGGTGAGATGGTAATACTGGACCTTTGAAGAATATGTATTGCCTCCCGCTCCCGGGTTGGGGTTCGGGACTCCGCAGTCCTGTCCGACGCTCTCGCCGTAATCGGCGTCTCCGCCGGTGGTCGTGAGAGTCGTCGCACCGCAGGCGTCGACGATCCTTGTGTACTTGCCTGCGCCGAGGTTGAGAGTAGCGGCGTTCCCGGTGAACCTGCCTCCTATGTCGGAATAGTCGTTGGGAGAAGGAAGTCCCGTCGCGACATAGGGAAACGGCCTGTCCGCCTGGTTATTGTGACCGTCGGCCGGATATACGACGCCGTGGACCCACCCGTAACGGTTGATATCAACGAACCTCAGGATTTCTCCCGTGTTGGCGTCCACGAGCCCCTCCCAGGTCCCCGTTTCTCCCTCTCTCGTAAAGACGAACCGGTACGCAAGAGCGTACGATATCCCGGTTCCGGGGATCCCCGTGAAGCCTTCAATCTCAACTCCAGAAGGGACAGTCGGAACGATGGTGAGAGACCCTGCCTCCGCGAAGCGGTCGCTTTCCAGGGATCCGCCTATGTACCCTGACAAAATATCCAGCGCGGTATCCGCGCTTATCAAGGGAAGAGTGTCCAGCTCGAACTTGCCTATCAATGAAGTGGACACCTGGATGAGGTTTCCGTTATTTATCCTGAAGCTGATCCCCGCCCCTTCCACGGGTATGCCTTGAGGGACCCACTGGAACCTCAGGAAATAAATGGAATTGCCGAACGGCCCGGACCCTTCCCTGTCCAGATATAGCTCATCCTGACCGGCAGGAAATATCGAAGCGTTGTCTTCCATGAACCTGCGAGCGGCGGCTTCTGCATCCTCGAGCCTGATGCACTCGTTGGAAGAGCATCCCTTTCCAAAGGAATCCCAGCTGACATTGGACCGTAGTCCGGGGAGCAATGGGATCGCGCCTCCCTCGAGAAGTGAAAATTCCCCTCTCCTTCGGTCGACGGTGAACTTCCAGGCATCGCCGTTATCCGCGAGGAAGCCCTCCATGGCGTCAGCGCCCCTCAGGCCGTTCCTCATGGAATCGAGGTCGCCTGTGGTTTCCGTGACTCGAAGCGTCTGCTTCTGGAAGACAAGAAGATCCAGGTTCCCTTTAGTCCCCTTGACCCCGTAACCGAATGCCAGGACACAGAAAACTATCATCCCGACGGCTAGTGAAGCTGATTTTACTCTCATTTTTCACTCCCCTGACAAGCTTTTATGCTTCATAATCAAAGAATTGAGATTAAAACATACTATACGCAAAATCAAGTGCTTTTGTTCCCGGAAGCTTCCGGCCCTGACATGAAAAACGGGGCCGGTTTCCCGGCCCCGTTTTGGCTTCAGTCCTTCAGCGCCGTTTTCAGGAGCAGCCGCCCGAGCTGTTGACAGTTCTCGTTCCGCAGGTCGCCGTCCCGGCGGGGCCTTCGCCCGCTCCGCTGTAGCCCGTGATCAGGAAGTAGTAGCAGCGGCCCGATACTCCGGACGGGTCGTCCCCCGTCACGTCGAAGCTCGTTCCCGCGCCGTCGTTCCTCAGGCAGAAGTCGTTCGTCGCGTCGCAAAGCGCCGACAGGTTCGACAGAAGCCCGCGGTACACCCTGTAACCCGTAGCGTTCGCGTCGGCCGTCCAGTTCATCGTCTGCCCGCTCCACGTGAAGTTCTCGCCGGATGCCACTTCGCCCGGCACCACCGCCGTCTCTTCCTCGTCCGTGCAGGCGACGGGATCGGAGTCCGTGTGGCAGCTAGCCGTGTTGTAGGTCCTCACCACATAGCTGTGGCTCGCCGTGTCCCCGGGGTCGTAAACATAAGGGCTAGTGATCCCCGTCGCCGTTTCGACCGCGTCGACAAGAAGAGAGTTCGACGTCGACGGGCTTCCGGCGGAGAAGGTCACCGTAACCCCGTCCTGGACATCGGGGTCGTTGTCCAGAACGCTCGATATCGCCGGCTTCGTCGGGTTGCTGCAGGAAGATTCGCACACCTCGACCGTGCAGCTCGGCGATGTAACGTAGTTAAGAGATATGTCGTCTATGTGGCAGTCGTTCCCGTACTGGCTCACTCCGAGAACTCCGATGTAAACGCTCTGCCCGATGTAGCTCGCAAGGTCAACCGTGTGAAGCTTCCAGCCCGTAGAACCGTCGTACCTCGGGATAAGACCCCCGACCGTCGTCCACGTAGTCCCGTTCGTCGATACCTGCACGTTCACGCCCTCGTTAGTGTAGGTCGTGTAGCCCGTGTCATGGTACATGTAAAGTGTCACGTTGGCTCCCGCAGATCCCGCGGGGATAGCCGTCGAGCCCGTCTGGTAAAGGCGGGTCGTCGAGCCGGAAGATGCCGTCCAGGAGTTGAAGTAAGCCAGGCCCGCTCCCGAGTGCGTCGGGCTGCCGGATGGATGAACCGTCGCCGTCGAACGCGCCCAGTTCCCTGCCGTCCCGCTGACGTCGACCTGGGCCCAGCCCGTCGGCGGGAAGGTCGTCCCGTCGTAGCTCTCAGACCACAGAGCCATGTTCCCCCCGGCAACCTGGTGCCCCACAGTCAGGCTGAAATCATCGTCCCAGCTCCCCTCGTTCGACACCATGTGGATAGTGAAGTCTAGGACAGTCCCGCACGCAACAGTCCCGTCCACGCGGAAAGAGAAGTGGTTCGATATCGAACCGCCCGTCCCGTCAGCCGCTATGTTCGGGAAAGACGCCGTCGCGTCCGTCACCGTGACACCCGTCGTTGATGTGCTGAGAGTCCCTGTAACGCCTGTAACCCCGGAGGTCCCGTTGTTGTGGAGCGTGAGCTGGACCGTAACGTCCTCGCCCGGGTCGATGTAGCCGTTACCGCCGCCGCTCCCCGTCCCGTTGCACGCCTCTGTGAAGCTGTTCGACTGGTATTCCAGCGATGCCCCGCATGACTGCGCCGGGTAGGTGAAGTTGATGCTCCAGGCGTTCAGCGTCCCCGCGTCGCCGCTAGCGGTGTCGGTCACGCTCAGCGTCCACGTCCCGAGCGCGTTCTGGCCGTCGAACGAAGAGAGCGTCCCTTCCGGCCTGAAGGACCCCGTGAAAGGCGCCGTCCCCGCCGTTATCGACCCCGAAGCCTCGTCGTCGAACACCGTGTTCGTGAAGTTGTCCCCGCTGCTGCCGCGGTTGTCGACCAGAAGGACCGTCGTGCTCCCGGGGCTGAGAATACGCATCTCCACATCCCCGTCATACGTGTGAGTCAGGCTGCCTATTATCACATTAACGTCCTGGATCACCTTGTTGTCCGTGACGGCCACCGTCGACGTGACCGTCGTCGAGTCGGGGATGGCTTTCGGCACGTCGGTCGAGGCGTAGGTCGGGTTCACGTTCATCCCCGTCGTGAAGGTGTAGTATGCTCCGCCGTTGTTCGCCGTCGCGCTGTTGCCGGCGGGATCTGCCGAGGTGACAGAGAAGTAATAGCTCGTGCACTGTGAAAGACCCGTCACGAGTACGCTGTGGCTCGTCACATAGCTCGTCAGGTTGTCGGTGTTCGTCCCCGGAGGAGTCGAAGTGCCGTGAGTCACTCTGCTGTTGGCGTTCTCGTTCGTGTCCCAGGTGATCGTCGCGCTGTTGCCCGTCACGTTCGTCGCCAGAACGTTGCTGATCACTGGGGCTGAACAGTCGACCGTGGCGGTATCCTGACGAAGTACATTCGTTCCTCCCGCTCCGTCATCAGCATCGATGTAATTCACCGTTATCGTATTGCCGGTCGCTACGGAAAGAAGCCCGTCCCCGTGGGACGGAGCGGCGGTCGATAAGGTGATAGTTCCGACAAATGTCGCGGATCCGGCCGGAGTTGCCGTTAGGACGACGGTTTCTGGTGTGGTTTCGCGAGTTGAAGAAATAGTGACATTCTGCGTGGGGTTCCCGCTGAGGCTCGCGTCCGAAACCGTGATCGTGACATTCCCTGAACAGGCGTAGGTCTCCTTGTCGAGAGCCACGCTGCCGGCGTATCCGCACGCGTCGAACCTGAAAGAAGCTATCCTGGTCTGTCCTGACCCGCCGTACTGGGTCGTGAACCAGAAAGTGCAGTCGTCTTCGGGATCAACACCCATGCCCGCGTAATCTCCCCATCGCTCGCTGCCTGTCGAGGAGGTTGTCGCGTTGATGATCACATTATCGTAATAAGGCATCGTTCCGAGCGGATCTGATGACAGCCGCCCCGAATAGTAAATCGAAGGATAGAGAGAATCTCCCGTGCGTGTGTAGCCGACGGCGATGTTTCCGCTCCCGTCCATGGCTATGCCGGCAACAGATCTGTGCACACCTGATTCGCCGCCGAGGACGCCTTCCTGGTAAAGGCCCCACGATCCGCTGACCTTGCGCAGCTCGAACCAGTGGATCGCGGCGTGATCCGTGCCGTCCACATCCTCCGCGAAAGCGCCAACGATGGTCTCATACGATCCCCAGTTGCGGTACTGAACGGGGAAATGAAGAGGCTCCCTGATCGGGTCGATCGCTTGCGTCGTTCCAGCCTGCGGCATGCAGTCCCAGTTGCCGCTGGTGCCGCATAAGGTATGGTCCCAATCCTCCATCGGAACAGGGGTGAGCTGAGTTATTGTCGAACTGGCTGGAGTGTCCCAGTCCACATGGAACGCCCAAAGATCCATCACGTCGCAATTCGTGCATGAATACCCCGAATGTATCTCGGTATCCACCGGCCGCGCGAAGATGGCAGGAGCTCCGGCCGGAGGCGGGTTCCCTTCCATCGTGGCGGGAAGGGTAAGCTGAAAGCCCCACCCGGAAAGGGTCGGGATAGTGAACGTCTGGGAGGTTGCGGGCTGACCGGCCAGCATGCTGACGCGGTCCAGCACGTGAACATAACCCCCGTTGTTTACTCCGATGTAATAGCCGTCGGGCCATACCGCGTATTTGGGATAGTCCTGCATGCCTCCCGCGGCGCTCATGTCGAAGGCGTAAGCGTAGTAGGCTCCCGTTGGATCGGAAGTCTGGGAGACATAAACGCACAGCGTTTCGGCCGAAGAATCGAATTCGCTTATCATCCAGCGGTCTGCCATTTCGTCGTATTGGACTATAGGATCGCAGTATCCGCTGTTGCAGGGAGAGGAGCCCATGTCGTCCATGTAGAACTGGTCGAGCTGGGTCCCGGTCTTGCTCCAAACAGTGATGATAGATGTCTGGCTGGAGTTGTCTCCCTGAACGAAATGATCGGGGCCGACGTCGCCTGTATCGTCAGGAGGAGAGGAGGAGGATGTGTATCCGGCAAAGTTCATGATCGGCGTGTTGAAGGCGCTCGGCTTGGGGTTACCGGATCTTGTCGCGAGGAATTGCTGTTGAAGCTCAGCCAGCCTGTTCCCGTGCTCCGGCATGTCGATGTTTGGAACGACTATGCCTCGGTCGTCCCTCCGTTTGGCCTCGACCTGGAACATTATCGAGGCAGGACCCGGATCCGGAAGGTCCCGGGCGGCCGGAGTCAGGGTCGGTACGACCGGCTCGCTGACATATACCGGTCCAGAACTCTGGGCGAACCTAGCTGTGGCGATGAAAAGTAAAACCATCGCAAGGGTGATAATTTTCCTATTCATGGCAATCTCCTTCAAATATATATTTAAAAGGCAGGGCGACCTCTTCGGAAATGGTGCTCCTTGTGATCGTATCCTGCTACGCTTCACGGGTTAAGCAGTTCAGTGGCGGCTGTCCGGAGGTCCTTGCTTCCGTTGGCGGCCATAATTTCCAGGTCCTCCTTGTCCATTTCTTTGAGGACATCTTTACAAATATCCACATAATCTATATCAGCGGAGTTGAATTTTATGAAATTCCCTTCAAGGACGGGAAGGCCGGGATGGAATGATTCTCCCTTGCGCCCCCTGTGTCCCCGGAATACCTTGTCGGAAAGGATACCGCTGTGCTCGGTAGTCACACGGGCAGACCATTTTTCTGTAACAACCCTTCCCCTGGGAGGGGGGTAGCCGCCGGCCGTTTCATCCAACACATAACGCCTGTCCGTGGTTTCGCGGACAACGCGTACTTCGATCCTGCCAAATCTCTCAGCAAGAAGGGGGTGCGAAAGTCCGTTCTTGAGACGGGTTTCCCTCGGGTCCGGCTCCGGCGGGGCTTCTTCGTTGAACTTGCGTATCATCTCCCTGAGCTCTGCGGATTTGATATGGTTCAGCTTGTCTTTGGCATAAAGATGCCTCCACGCCTTTTGTCGGACATCGTCATCCGGCTCCTTTTCCGCAGTTCTCGCAAGGACTTCCGCGTCACGGATCATCGGAACGATCTGGGCTCGAAGGCGCCAATCGCTCCCGCTTTCCAGGTAAGCGCCCAGCAACTCCTGATCGGTCAGCCGTAAAAGAGCTGCTTTACGGACAGAGGAGCTGGGATCGTTGCGCATTATACGGTAGATCAGCTCCTGATCAGTCAGCCTTGCAACGGCCCTCCATCTGACCTGCGGCGAAGGGTCATCGAGCGCCAGGCGGGAGAAAAGGTCCGCGTCGTTGATGTCCAGCCCGCCGACCGCCCTGGCGCGAACTCGACCGGACCGGTCCTTTTCGATTATCTTCAACAGAAGGTCATGATCGTGTATGCGCGCAACCGATTCCTCTCTGACTTTTTCATCCGGATCATCGAGCGCGACACGGGTGAGAGCATCCTGGTCTTTAAGCCGCCCGGAGGCCTTGGCTCTGACCAGAGCATCCTTGTCCCCTGTCGCGATCGAGTAAAGGACCGACTGGTCCTCCAGATGGGCGGTGGCAGCCAAACGCACTTCCGGCGAAGGATCCTTTTCGGCCAGATCTGCCAGCAGAGCCTTGTCTTCTATCTTTCCGGCAGCGGCAACTCGAACTGCTGGTGGATCATCCCCGCGAACCAGCTTTTCCAGAAGATCAGCGCCGGTCAAACCTTCAACCGCCGCGGTCCTTACCTCGACGGGTTGCGAAGCGTCCGAGGCAAGTGACGCAAGAGTTTCCTGAGAATCCGACAGTCTTATCGCCGACACCCTCAGGACAGGGTCCCGGCTATCACGGCTAAGCTCATCGATGATAGCCCTGTCCCTTATCTTGGATAATGCAGCGGTCCGAAGCTGGTCTTCCTCCGTGTTTCGCGCCACATCGAGAAGAAGGCGGTGATCCGAGATCATGTTAAGCGTCTGCATGCGAAGCCTGGCGTCGGGGTCGTTCAGGGCGACTTTGACCAGTAGATCCTGTTTATGGATATTTCTCACTGCGGCCGTTCTGACCGCGACGACCTTTTCTTCCTCCAATATCCTTGACAGGGCTTCTGTGTCCTGCAGCGACCTTACCGCGTTCTCCCGAACCAGCGGATCGGGGTCATGGAAAGCAACTTCGGCCAGCATTTTCTGGTCTTGCATTACTTCAACTGCCGCCCATCGCAAGTACCAATCCTCTTCCTTTGCGATCCTGTATAGCAAATCCTGGTCTTGAAGCCGGTAGATCGCCTCTTTCCTGACCAGGCGCAATCCGGCACAGGTCGCCACCTTGTAGAGCTGCTGTTGATCTTTGATCCTGGCGACTGCCTCGAGGCCTTCTTGCAGATTTACGGCTTTTATGGCGGATTCATCATCAGAAAGTAAATTATCTTTTCGGTGGCCCCGCGAATAATCCGAGACCTTTCCCGCTGATCCGTCGTTTCCCGCGGGATCTTCAGCAGCCTCCTCGGCAAAGAAAACGGCCCTGTCAGGCGGAACAATTGATTTATCAGGTTGATGAGAAGCCGGGCGTCTGTCCCTGACGGCACATGAGATAACAGCCAGCGCAAAGAGCGTTATCAGAACGCGCGACCATATATTTATCAATCTATCTCCCTGGGAACTTGAACACCCTCGTTCCGGTTATTATTATAATCCAAAAGCATATGTTTTTTCCATAGTCAAGGACCGCTGCGATCCTGAACAAGGATCCTCTTCCCTGTATTAACTGACAAATGACTCGGAATAAACGCTTATTTTAGCGGAAGAACATGACAGAAAGGAACGGGGCCGGTTTCCCGGCCCCGTCTTACGCTTCAGCTCTTAAGCCTTCGGTTCTTCCGCTCTGTCCTCAGGAGCAGCCGCCCGGGCTGTTTACCTGCCTGGCGCCGCATGTGGCCGTCCCGGCAGGGCCTTCGCCCGCTCCGCTGTAGCCCGTGATCAGGTAGTAGAAGCATCTGCCCGACGCTCCCGCCGCATTGTCGCCCGTCACGTCAAGGCTCGTTCCAGCCCCGTCGTTCCTCAGGCAGAAGTCGTTCGTCGCGTCGCAAAGCGCCGACAGGTTCGACAGAAGCCCGCGGTACACCCTGTAGCCCGTAGCGTTCGGGTCAGTCGTCCAGTTCATCGTCTGGCCGCTCCACGTGAAGTTCGTCCCAGATGCCACTTCGCCCGGCACCACCGCCGTCTCCTCCTCGTCCGTGCAGGCGACGGGATCGGAGTCCGTGTGGCAGCTAGCCGTGTTGTAGGTCCTCACCACATAGCTGTGGCTCAATGTGTCCCCGGGGTCGTAAACATAAGGGCTAGTGATCCCCGTCGCCGTTTCGACCGCGTCGACAAGAAGAGAGTTCGACGTCGACGGGCTTCCGGCGGAGAAGGTCACCGTAACCCCGTCCTGGACATCGGGGTCGTTGTCCAGAACGCTCGATATCGCCGGCTTCGTCGGGTTCGTGCAGCCGCCCGCACACGCCGTCATGCTGCATCCCGGAGGCGCCGTGTAGCTGACTTTCACGTTGTCCACGGCGTACCAGTAGTCCCAGGAGGCGTTCTGATAGCTGAAACGCACGCGGAAGTTGGCGTTCCCCAGCGCGTGCGTGGTCACGTTTATGCTCTGGTGCGCGTTCAGGTCCGCGTTCGTGTCCGTCCATACTGTCTGCCACGCGCTGCCGTTGTACACCTGAACAGTCGCGTCGTCCCCGTTGTAGTAGTTGTAATAGATGTCGTATTCCAGCGTCACCGCCGTCCAGGAAGCGTTCGAGCAATTGATCACCGGAGAGGTCAGGATCGTGGATGTCGTCGCACCGCTTCCGCACGCGTCGGAATCGCTCAGGGCGTAGTAGCCGCTTCCCGTCGTCGGCCGCTGCGACGCCGTGTTCACCCTCGCGAACGGCCCGCACGTGTGTGGGCCCGGGCCCGTCGTAACCGTCCAGTTCGGCCAAGTGGCCACGTCCTCGAAGTCTTCCAGGTAAGCAGTGCCGCTGCCGGGAATAACATTCCCCACCGTGTGCGTGAAGTTACCCGTCCAGGGGCCGCCCCCGGCTGCCGTTATCGTAAGCGTGAAGTCGATCACCGTCCCGCAGGCCACTCCCGTACCCACGCTGTATACAAAGTGAGGCGCGTTGCACGATGCCGTCCCCAGCGGCGCTATGTTCGGATAGCTCGCCGTCGCCGTCGTCACCGTGATCCCCGGCGTCGTCGTAGACAACGTCGCCGATATGCCCGTCGCCGTTCCGCCGCTGTTCAATAGCACCGGGTGGACCGTGACGATTTCTCCAGCGTCTATGTACCCGTCGCCGTTGCCGGTTCCGCCGCTCCCGCAGCTGTCTTCAAACGTGTTCGACTGGTACGAAAGGTCCGGGCCGCATGTCCCCGGGCGGCTGAGTACTATGTCGTCTATGTATAGGTTCCACATGTTCGCCACGCTCGTGCAGTGGAAGCTCAGGTAGTAAGTCCCCGTCGTCGGCACCGTGAAGTTCCCCGACAACGCCTGGCACGTCGTGTTCGTGTAGCTCGCCGAAGCAAGCACCGTTATCGTCTGACCCGCCGGCGTCGCCGCACTACCGCACTTCACCTCGAAGATCTCGGGGTAGCTCGCGCTGTACACCTTCTGGTTGAACGACAGCGTGTACGTCATCCCCGCCGTCAGCGTTATCCCGGGAGTGTAGGCATACGAGTTCGCCGCCGCCGAGCCGTTGTAAGGGTACATCAACGCGTTCCCCGCGCATCCCGACGCGTTCGTCACCCACGCGTTGCCGCTCGTGTGGCTCTCAGACCATCCCGCGGGAAGTGCCGTCGGCGTCGCGCTCGTGAAGTTCTCGCTCCACACCGTCACGCTCGCCCCGACAGTAGAGAAGGTGTAGTAACTGCCTCCGTTATTGTCGGAGGCGCTATTGCCCACGGCATCCGCCGAGGTCACGGAGAAATAGTACTGCGAGCAGGGAGTGAGCCCTGTGAGGTTCACGCTGTGGCTCGTGACGTAATTTCCGAGGTCGTCACGGTTCGTCCCCGGAGGGATCGAAGTCCCGTAGGTCACACGGCTGTTAGCCGACTCGTTCGTCGTCCACGTCACCGTCGCCGTAGTTCCCGTCAAGTTCGTCACCGCGACGTTGCTGATAACTGGAGGGGTGCAGTCCGTGGAAACAGTTCCTGTGGCCGTATATGTGACGTTCATCCCGCCGTCGCAATCTTGTGCGTCCACATACTGAGAAGTTATAGTGTCTCCCGAGTTAACGCTCAGGTATCCGTCTCCATGAACAGGGGCCGAACCGGTAAGATTCATGGTTCCTTTGAATATCATTGAGTTCACGCCCTGTTCCGTGAGCACAAGGCTCTCGGGGGTGCTTTCGCGCGTGCTCCATATATTCACCGCAGCTGTCTCGATGGTTGAAGAATTCGTGTTGAGATCCCGATCTCCGACGATTACCGTTACAGGAACGGTGCACCCGTATGATGTCTTGTCCAGCGTTATCTTGAAGGGTTCTCCAAGCTCCGCGAGCGTCGCTATCGTCGCTTTGACTCCCGCGTAAAAGAATGACGGGTCTCCGCAGTTCGCGATGGTATCGGTGACTTGGTGATAGTAAGGATAGTTGCCTCCGTGTCCACAGTAGCCTTCGTTATCCGTTATCCCGCAGACTGCAGCGAAATTCCTGTCCCAGAAAGGCGCATGGTCTGATGCGGTAAGCGAGGGGCAATCGAAAGCGTCAACCACGAGTCCGGTTGAATAGTCGGCCGCGCATGCCGCGAACAACAGCCCCAGCGCCTGGGAGCCGGGGATCCCGGAGTTGTAATTGAGGTCGAGATTCTCGCTGCCCGGAGTGTCGCCTTCCCAGCCGGGCATGTCGAAAGCGATGACGCCCTGGATATCGTCGCCCTCATGAGCCGCGGCGTAAGCTTCGCTTCCGTACAACCCCTGCTCTTCTCCCGTGACCGCGATGAACTTCACGGTGTTCTTGAACGCGTAGCACGACATGATCTGGGCGGCTTCATAGCCGGCTACCACTCCCGACGCGTTGTCATCGGCGCCGGGCGCGGCGCCCGAAGATGGAAGATCGTCGATGTGACCGACAAGGATGTAGATCTCGTCCGGATTGACCGCTCCGGTGATCGTCCCGATGGCGTTGGGAGCGTAGCTGGGGTTGTAATCCTGGTATTCAGCGGAAAGCCCCAACCCGGAGTAAAGGTTGTAACTGTAGGTCACGGCGTTGTCGCATCCCGCGCTGCTGCTGTACCTTGTGGTCCATCCTCCCGTCGTCGTCAGCGTGCTCCAGTAGGAGGCGATGTCAGCGGTGTCAACGCTGTTTACCATTTTCTGAACAAGCGGGTCAACATGGAAAAGTTCATTTCTTCCATCCAGCTTTTTCTGTATCTCATTTTTACGAAGGGACCTTCTTACCGGTTCTTTCCTCATGGGGGAAACAAATACTTTTGCGTCGTACAAAGGCGCCAGGCCGTAGCCTAAAGGAACCCTTAAAAGAAGAACGTTCTCTTCAGAGTAGATTATCTCTCCCGCACCCTTCAACAGGACGATATCTGAATCCGGCCTTGTCCCCACGATGAAGTAATCGCTTAAGGTCGGCGCCGAGTCGATGATAAGAGCTTCGTATCCTTTCCTTGCAAGAAAGTCCATGTCGTCTTTATCGCCCAGGACAAATAGCGACCTGCTCAATTCTCCTATCAGATATATATTCTCATCCAACAGGAGGTTTCTGTCCTTCGGGGACTGTTTCTCCACCCTGATAAGAAAATCCGCGCCGTCAGCCGCGTAAATGTTGCCGCACGCCAAAGCGATACAGATCGCGGCCGCGAGCAACAGTGTCAATTTTTTCAGCATGTTTCCTCCCTTTTTTCCGCGCTTCAAAAAAAGGGGCCGGTTTCCCGGCCCCTTCGCATTTCATCTGAACTTCGGCCTGCCGCAGTTCAGTGTTCATTTGTTGTTTCTCAGGAGCAGCCGCCCGAGCTGTTGACAGTTCTCGTTCCGCATGTCGCCGTCCCGGCGGGGCCTTCGCCCGCTCCGCTGTAGCCCGTGATCAGGAAGTAGAAGCACCTTCCCGACTGGCCCGCAGGGTCGTCCCCGGTCACGTCGAAGCTCGTTCCCGCGCCGTCGTTCCTCAGGCAGAAGTCGTTCGTCGCGTCGCAAAGCGCCGACAGGTTCGACAGAAGCCCGCGGTACACCCTGTAACCCGTAGCGTTCGCGTCGGCCGTCCAGTTCATCGTCTGCCCGCTCCACGTGAAGTTCCCGCCGGATGCCACTTCGCCCGGCACCACCGCGCAAGAGCTTATCGTGACAGCGTGGCCAGCAGAGGTCCCGCTGCAGCCGCTGCCGTTAGTGTAGGATACCGTGTACGTACCGCTCGCGCTCACCGTGTACTGGTAAGCGTTCGCCCCGCCTATCGGGCTCCCGCCGACATACCACTGGTAAGAGCTCATACCGTTCTCGGTCGAGAGCTGAACCGTCGTAGCAGGGCAGGTGTTCGCGGAATCTCCTGTGATGGTCGGCGTAGGCGTGTTGTTCGCGTCTGCCCTCGCCGTCGCCGTAGAATCCGTGTGGCAGCTCGCCGTGTTGTACGTCCTCACCACATAGCTGTGGCTCGCCGTGTTCCCCGGGTTGTAGTCGTAGGGGCTCGTGATCCCGGTCGCCATTTCCGCACCGTCCACAAGAAGAGAGTTCGAAGTCGAGGGGCTTCCAGCGGTGAACGTCACCCTCACCCCGCTCTGCGCGCACGCGTCCAGGTCCGTAACGCTTCCGATGGTCGGCTGAGTCGGGTTGCTGCAGCCGCCCGCGCACGCCGTCATGTTGCATCCCGGAGGCGCCGTGTAGCTGACCTTCACGTTGTCCACGGCGTACCAGTAGTCCCATGAGGCGTTCTGGTAGCTGAAACGCACCCGGAAGTTCGCGTTCCCCAGCGCGTGCGTGGTCACGTTTATGCTCTGGTGCGCGTTCAGGTCCGCGTTCGTGTCCGTCCATACGGTCTGCCACGCGCTGCCGTTATACACCTGGACAGTCGCGTCGTCCCCGTTGTAGTAGTTGTAATAGATGTCGTATTCCAGCGTCACAGCCGTCCACGCCGCGTTGGAGCAGTCTATGACAGGAGACGTAAGGATCGTCGAGGTCGTCGATCCCGAGCCGCACGCGTCGGAATCGCTCAGGGCGTAGTACCCGCTTCCCGTCGTCGGCCGCTGGGACGCCGTGTTCACCCTCGCGAACGGGCCGCAAGTGTGAGGCCCCGGGCCCGTCGTCACAGTCCAGTTGCTCCATGTCGAAATGTTCTCGAAGTCCTCAAGGTAGGCCGTGCCGTTTGCGGGAATAACATTTCCAACCGTGTGCGTGAAGTTACCCGTCCAGGGGCCGCCTCCCGCCGCCGTTATCGTCAGCGTGAAGTCGATCACCGTCCCGCACGCCACTCCCGTCCCCACGCTGTACACAAAGTGAGGCGCGTTGCAGGATGCCGTCCCCAGAGGCGCTATGTCGGGATAGCTCGCCATCGCCGTCGTCACCGTGATCCCCGGCGTCGTCGTCGACAACGTCGCCGATACGCCCGTCGCCATTCCGCCGACGTTCATAAGCACCGGGTGCACCGTGACGCTTTCTCCCGCGTCTATGTACCCGTCTCCGTTCCCGGCTCCGCCGCTCCCGCAGCTGTCTGCAAACGTGTTCGACTGGTATGAAAGGTCCGGGCCGCACGTCCCGGGACGGCTGAGAACGATGTCGTCTATGTAAAGGTTCCACATGTTCGCCGTGCTCGTGCAGTGGAAGCTCAGGTAGTACGTCCCCGTCGTCGGGACAGTGAAGTTCCCCGACAATGCCTGGCACGTCGTGTTCGTGTAGCTCGCCGATGCAAGCACCGTTATCGTCTGACCCGCCGGCGTCGCCGCCGTTCCGCACTTCACCTCGAAGATCTCGGGGTAGCTCCCGCTGTACACCTTCTGGTTGAACGACAGCGTGTACGTCATCCCCGCCGTAAGCGTGATCCCGGGAGTGTACGCGTACGAGTTCGCAGCCGCCGAGTAGTTGTACGGGTACATCAAAGCGTTCCCCGTGCATCCCGACGCGTTCGTCACCCACGCGTTCCCGCTCGTGTGGCTCTCGGACCATCCCGCGGGAAGTGCCGTCGGCGTCGCGCTCGTGAAGTTCTCGCTCCACACCGTCACTGGCATGTTCGGGGTCGTGAAGGTGTAATAAGATCCTCCGTTCGTGTCCGTCACGCTGTTGCCGGCCACGTCCGCCGAGGTCACGGAGAAATAGTACTGGGTGCAGGGTGTAAGCCCCGCAAGGTTTATCGTGTGGCCCGTAACGTAGCTCGTAAGGTTGTCCTGGTTGGTCCCGGGAGGCGTCGACGTACCGTAAGTAACGCGGCTGTTCGCGTTCTCGTTCGTCGTCCACGTCACCGTCGCCGTCGTTCCGGTTATGTTCGTCACCGCCACATTGCTGATCGTCGGGCCCGTGCAGTCGATCGATGCTGTTGTCTGAACAGCCAAGGGCCCGCCGCCGCAGTTATCAGGATCGGTGTACTGAACGTAGAGCGTGTCGCCCGCGGTTACATGCACGACTCCAGGACCACCTGCTCCCGATGTAGTCGTGAATGACCCCGTATAGGGGGAACCCGCCCCGGTCATGGTGAAGGTCCTGTGCGTGGTGTCGGAAGTCGACCAGGCTTCGCATGTGAACGGAGATGTCGGAGCGCTCGAATCTCCAACGGAAACATTCACTGTCGACGAGCAGCTGTAGACGGTCTTGTCAAGCGCGGGAGAGCCCGTGCATTCGACGGGAATTCCCGTGGCGCAGTTGCTGCTCGCGCTGACGCAGGAGTCGTTGGCGGTCGCAGCCTGTACCCTGTAGTAGTATGTATATCCGTTCAGGCAGGCGTTGTCAGTGTAGGTAAGAGTGGGCGCCGTGACGATCGCTATCCTGTTGAAAGCCACATCGCAGTTCGACGCGTTCTTGTAGATATAGTAGCGCGTCGCATTCACCCCTCCCGTGGTCCAGTCAAGTTTGACAGAATTGTTTCCTCCGGATGCAGTGAGAACAGGCGTCGTTAGGGAAGGGCAGGAGGTGTTGTTCTGGTTCGTCGCGTCACCCGCCGCTCCGCAAGCGATCCCGTGCCTGTTCATCGCCTGGAAGATAGCCTGCGCGTGAGGCGTTCCGTTTGCAGTCCCGTCCCCGTCATCATCAAGGGTCCGCAGCACGTTGTACAGTGTGTTGCCGGTACAGCCGCTGGAAGACGACCCCGTGCAGGTGTACATGTCGTCTATCGTTATGACACCGGTAAACCATAGACGGTCCAGGAGCATCCACGCCGTAGTCAGGTCCAAACCGCAGTAATCGGTAAGGTCGTGGGTAGCGAAATCCCACAGCGCCTGGGTCGAGAATCCCGCTTCGCAGTGGTCTTCCCATCCGCAGGGGCCCTGGTAACTTCCCGTTCCGCAGGAATCCCATACCGTTCCGCCGTTATCGGCGTTGTTGGCGACCGTCCACGGGGTGTTCGCCTGGTGAACCCTCCAATCGCAGTCGCGAACCCCGGAACAATCAGTGCAGGGATCGCCGTAGCCGTCGCAGTTCCCGCTCGTCATGAATCCCGCACCGGTACAGGAATTGTGCGTCTGGATGATTGCCGTGAAGTCGGCGTATGTTTCAAGAGGAGGCGACTGGGCACCGGATCCGTCCTCATCGTCGTAAGCGTGCGCCCATTCGTGCATCGAGACTCCGGGGATCTCTCCCAAATTGTTGCATCCGGAGGCCTTCTGATAGAAGTTCACCGTCCCGCCTCCAGACGTCGCGTTGCACCAGGGACTCTGGTTAGTATGGGCTGTCATCGTGTAACTTGTGAGCCATGTGTTTGACGGGTTGTACACCTGAGCCTTCAGATTGATCGCCGTCAGGTTGTAGAACTGTGTCCTCGCAGATTTTGTATTGCCCAGACCCGCAGGGTTTCCAGAGGGAACAACGCAGTCCGCACCGGTAGTCAGGTCGGTCAGAAAGTCGGCGTCGCCTGTTGTTGTCGTGAGGCTGATACTGCCGCAGTCATCGTCAATTACCGCGTATTTTCCATTCAAGGTGCTTGTAGCGTTATTGCCGGGAAAATTACCGAGCTCGTCAGTATAGTTGTTCGGAGCGGCAAGACCGGTATCAGCATAGGGAAACGGCACGTCCTGGTCAGGAGGGATACCGTCGGACGTCTTCGCGCCGCCATGTATCCTGCCGTACCTGTTGATGTCCACGAACCTGAGGAGCTCCCCGCTGTGAGCGTCAACCGTCGCTTCCCAGGTGCCGGTAACTCCGGGCCTCCTGAAGACCATCTTGTAAACAAGGCGATAATCAGCCATCGATCCGATCGTCCCGGAGTAGCTGAAGGTGTCCATCCCCTTCCTGGTCGTCGGGATTATCGACAACATGCCTCTTTCGAGGATTTCGTCCTTATCAGTCACCATTTCACCGCCGAGATACCCGTTCATGATGTCCCAGGCCGTCTCTTTCGTGACCGCGGGCCTGGTATCAAGAGACTGGGGCGCCACGCGCGTCGATGAAACGGAGATAAGGTTGCCGTTGTTGATTATGAAATAGATCGAGGCTCCCTCGACCGGAATGCCATCGATCGTCCACTGGAAGCGGACCAGGTAGATGGAGTCCCAAACGGGAACCGTCCCGTTCGGGTCGATCACAAGCTCTTCCTGCTTCACAGGGAAAAGCCCCGGATACTTGTCGAGGAACTCTCTCGCCAGCACTTCCACCTTCTCCCTCGGAATGCACTGTATCGAACCGCAGCCCGGCGCGAAAGAACTCCACGAAAGGCTGTTAGCGGGACCAGGGATCCAGGGTATAGCGCCCCCGTCGATCAGAGACGGAACGCCCCGCCTCAGGTCTATCAGGATGCGCCATGAAGCGTCGTTCTCCGACAGGAACCTGGCGGCACCGTCAAATGACGAAAACCCATCTTGGATCGACCTGAAATCCTCTCCCGTCTGGCTTACCCTCAGCTCCGGCATCACAAATGCCAGGGAACCGAGGTTCGATCTGTCGTCATTCACCTTGTAGGCGAAGAACGACACCGACAGGAGGAGGGACAGGACGATGAAACCGATGATACACCTGGACAAATTCCGTTTCATCTCGCGCCTCCTTCACTTGAATAAATGCATATATCACTAAATCCAATGGATTTTGTTCCAAGATTTTGAGAGATAGATTTTGAATCGGTATTTTTATTCGGGGTTGTGCGCTTCGAAAAGGTAGCAAATGCGGCTCTTACAATAATTTAAACCCTCCCGCTGTGTGGAACTTAAACCCTCGATGCCCTGCAAGAAACTGATATTATCACTTCATTTCTTTCATGTCAACAGTTTTGAAGCCGTGAATTCTGTTCATATCGATCATCGGAAAACCGGCCCGTTTTCTTAACCAAGGACCTTTTGCGGGATTTGATTTCCGATATAAGAATGATCGATGGGCCTCCTGCCCCGGCCAGGAATTCAAAGGCCGGGATGATTTTGGTTCTTGCCCCCCTCGCTTCTCTGCAGTCTGTTTCAAATCAGCCTAAAGGAGACCCTTAACGCCGATTCACTTGACAGAGAAGAAATAACTTCATATACTTGAATGGAGTGGAAGGGATTAGAGGAGGTTTATGAGGCGAAATGGCTGAAAAACTTGGAGAAATGCTTTTAAAGGGGGGGCTCATATCCGAGCAGCAGCTTCAAGAGGCTCTTCAGCTTCAGAAAACCAACGGGGGCAAGCTCGGTTTCAATCTCATTAAACTCGGGTTCGTCAAAGAAGAGGAGATAACTTCGCTTCTTTCCGAGCAGTACGGCGTCCCGGCGATACACCTCGAACATTTCGACATCGACGAATCTGTTTTGAAGCACGTTCCCGCCGATATAGCGCAGAAATATCTCCTCATCCCCATCGAACGGACAGGCGCAACGCTGACGATCGCGATGGCGGATCCGTCCAACATCTTCGCTCTCGACAACATCAGGTTCCTCACGGGCTACCAGGTCGAGCCGGTCGTCGCCTCCGAAGCGTCGATCAGGACGGCCATCGAGAGGTACTACGGCGGTTCCAAGGAGATGCAGCTCAAGGACGTGATGGACGAGCTGGAGAAGGTGGCCGACGCGGCGGAGCTGGAAGTCACCGAAGAAGAGGAAGAGATCTCGGAACAGGCTCTGGCGGCCGCCAGCGAGGACGCGCCGGTCGTCCGGCTCGTTAACGCCATACTAACCGACTCCATCAGGAAGGGCGCAAGCGACATCCACATCGAGCCCTACGAAAAGGATTACAGGGTCAGGTTCAGGATAGACGGGGTGCTTTACGAACAGCTTAGGCCGCCGGCCAAGATGAGGGACGGCATAGCTTCTCGTCTCAAGATCCTCGCAAAGCTCGACATCGCCGAGAAAAGGCTTCCCCAGGACGGCAGGATCAAGACCAAGATGAAGATCGACGGAAAGACGCGCGAGATCGATTACCGCGTCTCGACCGTCCCCACCCTCTACGGCGAAAAGATAGTCATGAGGCTCCTCGACAAGGAAGGCCTCAAGCTCGACATGACCAAGCTGGGGTTCGAGCCCGAGAGCCTCGAGAAATTCGAAAGGGCGATCCTGAAGCCTTACGGTATGTGCCTGGTCACGGGGCCGACAGGTTCGGGCAAGACGAACACGCTTTACTCCGCCATCGGAAGACTGAACAGCCCCGAAACGAACATCATGACGGCGGAGGACCCGGTCGAGTTCTCGATAGTCGGATGCAACCAGGTCCAGATGAAGGAAGGCATAGGCCTCAACTTCGCAGCGGCGCTCAGGGCGTTCCTGAGGCAGGACCCCAACATAATCCTCGTGGGAGAGATCAGGGATTTCGAAACCGCCGAGATCGGCATCAAGGCCGCTCTCACCGGCCACCTCGTCCTCTCGACGCTTCACACGAACGACGCCCCGTCAACAATATCGAGGCTCATGAACATGGGCATCGAGCCTTTCCTTGTCGCCACATCGGTGCACCTGATACAGGCGCAGAGGCTGATTAGAAGGATATGCAAGGAATGCAAGGAAGAGGTGTCCCTGCCCGCCAAGGCCATGCTCGACCTCGGATTCAACGAGGAGGACATGGAGGGCCTCAAGATCTACAAGGGCAGAGGCTGCCCCACCTGCAACGGAACGGGATGCAAGGGCAGGATAGGCCTCATGGAGGTCATGGAGATGACCGACGCCCTGAGGGAAATGGTCCTTATGGGAGCGAACGCCCTCGAGCTCAAGAGACAGGCCATCCAGGACGGCATGATAACGCTGAGGCGCTCGGGCCTGATCAAGATCAAGGCCGGGCTCGTCCCGGTGGAGGAAGTTCTCAGAGAAACAGTCATATAGGGAGGTAACGCATGACACCGGAAGCCCCGACCGGCTCCAACCCGCCGCTTTCGCTGCACCACCTTCTGAAAGTAATGATAGACAACCAGGGGACGGACCTTCACGTCACGACGAACACCGCTCCCCAGATCAGGATCCACGGCCACCTGAAGACCATAGACACCTTCAAGCCCCTCACTCCGTCGGAAACAAAACAGCTCTGCTACTCGATCCTGACGGACAACCAGAAGCACAAGTTCGAGGAAACGCTCGAACTGGACCTCTCGTTCGGGATAAAGGGGCTGGCCCGTTTCAGGGCTAACATCTTCCAGCAGAGGGGCGCGGTGGCGGGAGCGTTCCGTCTGATCCCATACGAGATCAGGGGATTCGACGAGCTCGGCCTTCCCCACGTGATCCAGATCATGTGCGAAAAACCCAGGGGTCTGATCCTCGTCACCGGGCCGACGGGCTCCGGCAAGTCGACGACTCTCGCCGCCATGCTCGACAAGATCAACAGGGAAAGGCACGACCACATAATCACTATCGAGGACCCGGTCGAATACCTTCACCCGCATAAAAGCTGCCTGGTCAACCAGAGAGAGATCGGAGCGGACACTTTCACATTCAAGGCCGCCCTCAAGAGCATCCTCCGTCAGGACCCCGACGTAGTGCTCATAGGAGAAATGAGGGACCTGGAGACCATCGAGGCGGCGCTCAGGATCGCCGAGACGGGCCACTTGACCTTCGCCACGCTCCACACCAACTCGACGGTCGAAACCATCAACCGTATCATAGACGTCTTCCCCAGCAACCAGCAGGCCCAGGTAAGGACACAGCTTTCCTTCGTTCTTCAGGGGATCCTCTGCCAGACCCTCCTCCAGACAAAGGACAAGAAGGGCCGCTGCCTGTGCGTCGAGATCATGGTCCCGAACGCGGCGATCAGGAACCTCATCCGCGACGACAAGATCCACCAGATTTATTCGATGATGCAGACCGGCCAGGCGGGAAGCGGCATGCAGACCTTCAATCAGGCGCTCGCCGACCTGTTCCTGAGAGGGAAGATCGACATGGAGACCGCCGTTGCCAGGTCTTCCCAGCAGGAAGAACTGAGAGAGCTGATCGACAGGGGCGTGACCCTTGGATCTAGGCAGATGAACGTTGGGACTGGACCGGGCGGATTGCCCAGGGGACCGCAGCCGCCCACTAAGAGGTGATGTAATTAACCTTCCGGATTAGGAGGAGATATGCCTCAGTATGATTGGACCGGGACAAAGAAGACGGGGGAAGTTGTCAGCGGTGTGATGACGGCGGACTCCAAAGATGCCGTCAGCAGGAACCTTCAGCGCCAGAACATTATGGTCACGAAGATAAAGGAGAAAGGCAAGGAGTTCGCCCTTCCCAAGTTCGGCGGAAGCGTTACGACCAAGGAACTCGCCATATTCACCCGGCAGTTCTCGGTCATGATCGACGCCGGCCTCCCGATCACCCAATGTCTTGAGATACTCGCGAGCCAGCAGGAGAACAAGTTCTTCCAGCGCATCATTTTCGGCATCAGGGAGGACGTCGAGGCCGGAGCCAACCTCTCGGACGCGCTCCGAAAGGCTCCCAAGGTATTCGATGACCTTTACTGCAACCTGGTCCAGGCGGGCGAGGCGGGCGGTATCCTCGACACGATCCTTCAGAGGCTTTCGGTTTACATCGAAAAGAATGTCAAGTTGAAGGCGGCGGTCAAATCGGCGCTCATCTACCCCGTAGTAGTAGTAGTCGTCGCCATCCTGATAGTCGCCCTCATCATGTGGAAGGTCATCCCCACCTTCGCATCCCTGTTCGCCGGATTGGGAGCCAAGCTCCCGATGCCCACCAGGGTAGTCATCGCCATTTCCAACTTCCTGGGTTCCTGGTGGTGGCTTATAGGCATATCGATCGCCGCGCTGATAATAGCTTTGAGAACCTACTACGCGACTCCGGGCGGAAGGTACAACATAGACAAGATAACCCTCAAACTGCCGGTCCTGGGCATCGTTCTGAAGAAGATAGCCGTGGCCAGGTTCTGCAGGACGCTCGGGACGCTGGTATCATCGGGCGTTCCGATCCTCGAGGGACTTGACATAACGGCGAAGACATCGGGCAACGCCGTCGTCGAAGAAGCCATCATGAAGACCAGGAAATCGGTCGAAGAAGGCAAGACCATCGTCGAACCCCTTCAGGCCACCAAGCTTTTCCCCGGCATGGTGACGCAGATGATAGGCGTCGGAGAATCGACCGGAGCCCTTGACGCGATGCTCTCCAAGATCGCCGACTTTTACGAGGACGAAGTAGACGAGGCCATAGCCAACCTGATGTCGCTCCTGGAGCCTCTCATCATCGTGTTCCTCGGCACCACGGTAGGCGGCATCGTCATCGCCATGTATATGCCGCTGTTCTCGCTGATACAACAGATCCAGTAGAGCGGTGGGCGTACCGACAGATACGCTTTTGAACTCAGCCGGGCCCCGTCCTTCAGGCTCTTCCGAAACAGGAGGCACCCTTGGGAGAATTTGAACGGACGGGGCTTCGTCTTATCGTTTTCCGGCTGGTGATCGCGCTGACTTTCCTCGCTTCTTCCCTCGGACTTCAGGTCGCCCTCGGAGAGAAGTTCCTGCTGGGCCCCTACTTCTATTTTTCCGCCCTGGTCCTTTTCCTGGAGATCATCTACCTCATGATCTACGCGCTCTTTCCGGGACTGAGGAAAAAGGAACCCTTCATCTACATTCAGCTCCTGGGCGACTCAGCCACGGTGATGGTTCTTCTCTTCTTTACGGGCGGGCAGTCGAGCGTCTTCGTCTTCCTCTGTCACTTCCTGATAGTAGTTGCCGGGTCGATCCTGAGGAAGAGAGGCGCATTCCTTCTCGCTCTCGTGAACGGCCTCCTCTTCGGCCTCCTGTGCCTGAGCCTCTACTACGGATGGCTGAGGCCAGGCAAGGCCTTCAGCGCTATATTCGAACCGCCCACCGCGGGCGAGGCGTTCAACGCACTGATGACCAACCTGATCGGATTCTTTCTGGTTGCCATGCTCATTTCCGCCATGGCTACTAGAATGGAAAAAAGCAGCCGTGACCTGGGAGCGGCCAGAAAGGACCTCAGCTACTACCGCCACCTTAACGACATGATAGTCTCGTCCTTCTCCGGAGGTATTATCGTCACCGACCTTGACGGGAAGGTCACGATGTCCACTCCCAGGGGCCGCGAGCTCCTCTCGATGACCATCACGGAAGGGTGGAGGCTCGACGAAAAGATACAGAGCCTCGGCGGGCCGCCTCTCAACTTCAGCGGAACGCTGATAAAAAGCTGCGACATCCCGCTCTCTCTCCCGGGAGAACGGCACGTGATGATCTCCATATCGCAGCTGGGCGAGGACGGAAGGCTCGTCGGATACCTCGCCCTTGTCAGGGACGAGAGCGAGGTCGTGAGGATAAGGGGTGAGCTCGGCCTCAAGGAGAGGCTGGTGGCCCTGGGAGAGATGGCCGCGAACATGGCGCACGAGATCAAGAACCCTCTCGGCTCGATATCCGGAGCGGCCCAGATGCTCAAGTCTGAGACAAGCGAAGGAAGCTCGGAGAGCGAACTTCTCGCGATCATACACAAGGAAAGCCTCAGGCTGGCGGAGGTTCTGGACAACTTCCTCCGCTTCGCCAACCCCCCCAGACCGGAGAAGCAGGCCGCCGACATCGCGACGCTGTGCAGGGAGACCGCGACGCTTTTCGAGAAAAGCCCGTTCTTCGCGGAAAAAAAGCTTGACCTTTCATGCGACTGCGGGAACTCGGAAATGACGGCCGTCATGGACCCCAACCAATTCAGGCAGGCTCTCTGGAACCTCCTTCAGAACGGAAGGAAGGCTTCCCCCGACGGAGGGAAGATATCCATAGTTTTGAGAAAATCTCCGCCATGGGCTATAGTTGAGGTTTCTGATACGGGAGTTGGAATGCCCAAAAGCGAACTGGACAAGATGCAGGAACCTTTCAAGAGAGGCTTCGGCGCCGGCGCCGGGCTGGGGCTTTCCGTGGTCTACAGGATCATGGAGCAGCACGGAGGGCGCCTGGAGATCGACTCCACCTACGGGTCCGGAACGACGGTCAGGCTCTTCTTTCCCCTGGAATAGGCTTCAATGGCGAGAAAGATCCTTGTTGTCGACGATGAAAGAAGCATGACCCAGATGCTGAAGATCCTTTTCGAGAAGGAAGGGATCGAGACCGCTACCGCTTCGAGCGCGGAGGAAGCCCTGGCGGCCATACCCCAGTCCCACTTCGACCTGGTCCTTTCCGACATAAGGATGGGAAGGCTTTCGGGAACCGACCTGCTCCGCGAGGTGAAGAAGTTCGAGACGCCCCCCGACGTCATCCTGATGACGGCCTACGCCACGGCGGAGAGCGCCATAGAGGCGCTGAAGCTGGGAGCGGTCGATTACATCGTGAAGCCTTTCGACATCGACGAGCTCCTTCACAGGGTCACGAGCGTGCTCGAAAAGAGGAACCTCATAGAGGAGAACATACAGCTCAAGTTAGAATTGTCGAAGGTCGAGAAGTTCGGAGACCTTATCGGCAGCAACCCCGAGATGCAGAAGATCTACGCGATGATCGAAAGGATCGCCCCCACCAACTCCACTGTGCTCGTTCAGGGGGAGAGCGGCACCGGGAAAGAACTTGTCGCACGGGCCATACATTCGCATTCGCTCAGAAAAAGCAGGCCTTTCGTCTCTGTCAACAGCGGCGGGATCCCCGAAACGCTCCTGGAGAGCGAGCTTTTCGGATATGTCAAAGGAGCTTTCACCGGGGCTGCCCAGACTAAAAAAGGCCTTTTCGACGTCGCTGCCGGAGGCACCCTCTTCCTTGACGAGATCGGGGAGATGTCCCCGCTGATGCAGGTGAAACTGCTGAGAGCGATCCAGGAAAAAACGATCAGGCCGGTCGGGGCCACCGCGGAGCACGAGGTGGACGTCAGGCTGATCGCCGCCACGAACAAGGATCTGCTCGAGATGGTCAAGCATAACGGCTTCAGGGAGGACCTGTATTACAGGATCAACGTCATCAACATCCCCATGCCTCCCCTTAGGGAGAGGAGGGAAGACATTCCGATGCTGGTTAGCCATTTTATCGACAAGGCCGCGAGGGCGATGGGCAAAACCAGCCCGGAGGTTCCCCCGAAGACCATGGAACTCCTCGAAAAATATGACTGGCCGGGCAACATCCGCGAACTGCAGAACGTCATCGAGAGGGCGATCGCCATCTCTCCCGGTAGGACCATAGAACCTTCCCACATACCCGACAACGTCCTGGGTTTTTGTGCAACCGGGAAGCTGTTCGAGATAGATATCAGGGCGGACGGATTCTCGCTCAACGACGAGATAGAAAAAATCCGCAGCATCTATGTCCTGAAGGCCCTGGACATGGAGGGAGGGAACCTCACGAGGGCGGCAAAACGCCTGGGGATCACCTTCCGCTCGATCAGGTACTATGTGAAGAAATACGGGCTGGGCTACAGGGAGAACTCCTGATGAAAGCCGATGTCAGCATCCTCATCCCCCTGTTCAACGAAAAGGACTGCGTCGAGCCGCTGTTGGAAAAACTATCCTCCGTCCTGCCGTCCCTCGGGGGCAGGGCCGAGATCGTGATCGTCGATGACGGGTCGACGGATGGAAGCGGCGAAAAGCTCGACGCCGCGCTGAAAATAATGGACAACCTCAAAGTCGTGACCTTCAGGAGGAACTACGGCCAGACTTCGGCCCTTTCGGCTGCGATAGCGAACAGCTCCGGCGAGATTCTGATCCCGATGGACGCCGACCTTCAGAACGATCCGGAGGACATCCCCCGCCTTCTGGAGAAGCTGGAGGAAGGCTTCGACGTGGTGAGCGGATGGCGCAGGAGGAGGGAGGACCCTTTCCTGACAAGGACCTTACCCTCGAAGATCGCCAACTTCTTCATCTCGCTGATTTCCGGAGTGAAGCTGCACGATTACGGATGCACCCTCAAAGCTTACCGGAAGGAAGTTCTCGACGAGGTGGACCTTATAGGCGAGATGCACAGGTTCATCCCTGTTCTTGCAAGCTGGAAGGGCGCGAAGGTGGCGGAGCTCGAAGTTTCACACCATCCGAGGACGGCAGGCAGATCGAAGTACGGACTGGGAAGGACGTTCAAGGTCATCCTCGACCTGCTCACCCTTAAGTTCCTGGGCTCTTTCCTTACGAAGCCGATCTACGTCTTCGGCGGCTCCGGGTTCGGCCTGATCTCGATCTCGGGGCTGGTCGCGGCCTTCACCCTCTACCAGAAGTTCATACAGGGGTTCTACGTCCACAGGAACCCCCTTTTCGTCGTGGCGGTATTTTTCGCCCTCGCGGGGCTTCAGCTCATCATGATCGGCCTTCTCGGCGAGGTCCTCGCGAGGATCTATTTCCAATCTTCGGGAAAGAAACCCTACGTGATAAAACAGATCAAGGGTCCGGCACAAGGAAGCTGATGTGCGGGATCGCCGGCTGCTATCTTAAGGACAAGGCGGACAGGGAAGACCTCCTCGGAATGACCCGGAGGCTCGTCCACAGGGGCCCTGACGGCGAAGGGATCTTCGTCGAGGACGGTGTCGGCCTTGGCCACCGCAGGCTCTCGATAATCGACCTGAAGACGGGAGACCAGCCGATGGCCTCAGAGGACGGAAGCGTGGTGGTCGTCTTCAACGGCGAGATATACAATTTCAGGGAACTGCGAAAGGAGCTCGAGGGCGGAGGACACAGGTTCGCCACATCATCGGACACCGAAGTCCTGGTCCATCTTTACGAGGAACACGGGGAAATTTTCGCCGAGAGGCTGAACGGCATCTTCGCCTTCGCGCTTTATGACAGGAAAAGGAAGGTCGTTGTCCTTGGAAGGGACCCGCTCGGCGTCAAGCCGCTTTATTACGCCTCCGCCCCGGACGGCCTTCTCTTCGGTTCGGAACCGAAAGCCCTTCTGAAGCACAGGGGGTTCATGCCAGAAACGGACCTCGGAGCGGCGGCGACTTACCTGCAGATGGAATACTACCCCGCCCCGCTCACCCCTTTCCGGGAAATGAAGAAACTGCTCCCGGGGCACGTGCTGATCGCGAGGTCCCCCTCGGACATCGGGATACGGCGGTATCATTCATGGAAGTTCGACGACCTCTCGGGAGTACCTGAAGAAGAGATCGCCGTGATGATCAGGAGAAAAGTCACGGAATCCGTATCATCCCAGCTCGCATCCGACGTCCCGCTGGGAGTTTTCCTTAGCGGAGGCGTCGATTCGGCGTGCGTCGCGGCGGCAATGAAAGCCTCGGGCGCAGAGGTCCGTTCCTTTTCGATCGGGTTCGAGGACAAAGATTTCGACGAGAGCGGCCACGCGAAAAAAGCCGCCCTGCACCTTGGGACCGACCATTCGGAAAGGACTTTCAGCGAGAAGGAGCTTCTCGACCGTTTCGATCCCGTATTGTCGGATATGGACGAACCTCTGGCGGACCCCTCGGTCTTCCCGACGGCCATCCTCTCACGCTTCGCGAGGCAAAAAGTGACGGTCGCCCTGGGAGGAGACGGCGGAGACGAGCTTTTCTGCGGATACCCGACCTACGCCGTGCACAAGTACTTCAGACTCTTCGAACTGACTCCCCGGTTCATCAGCAGTACGGCCCTCAAAGCCGCCGACGCGATCCTTCCCGTGACAGACGGGAACCTCACCTTTTCTTACAAGCTGAGAAAGTTCATGGACGGGGCGGACAAACCGATGCCTGAAAGGCACTTCGCCTGGATGGGTGCTTTCAACAGGGAAAAGCTGTCACGGCTGATGCCCGACGCCCGGCCGGACTTCTCCCCTCTTTCGTGGATGCCTCCCGCTCCCCGCGGAGACAGGGTCACGACGGCCGAATGGCTCGACCTTCATACATACCTGATGGAAGACGTGCTCCAGAAGGTGGACCGGATGAGCATGATGTCCTCGCTCGAAGTGAGGGTCCCCCTGCTCGACCCGTCGGTCGTGAGGCTCGCCTTCTCCATTCCTCCGCGGTCGAAAATGCCCGGCGCGCGGTTCAAGTTCCTTCTCAAAAAAGCCTTCGAACGGGACCTGCCCGAAGGATATTTCAACAGGCCCAAGAAGGGGTTCGCGATCCCGATCTCGAGATGGCTCAGGGGGCCTCTGAAAGAGCGCGCCCTCGATGCTTTCTCTTCGGGAATTCCTCCTTTCATGGACCGGGGCTTCGCGGAGAAACTCCTCGCGGAACACCTCTCGGGAAAACGCGACAACAGGAAACCGATATGGAGCCTTTTCGTTTTCCTGAACTGGTACAGGGCTCTTTCCCATGGATGAGAGGCGCTCTGAGAAACTTCTGCTGATCTTCCTGGCCGCCGCAGCGTTCCTGGCGGCGCTTTCTCCCGTGTGGGACCCCGATTCCTTCTGGCACCTGGCTTTCGGAAGATTCATATTCGAGACGGGAAGCCTCCCTTACACCGAGCCTTTCGCGTTCACGAGGGAAGGGATGCCGGTGACGGACCTGAGCTGGCTCCCTCACCTTCTGTTTTTCACTGCGTACAAGGCGTTCGGCTTCGCGGGGACAGAAGTCCTAGTCTCTCTCGCCGCTGCTTCGACATTGCTCGTGATGACCGCCACGGCGAAAACCGCGGGATCGACGGTCTTTTCCCTCGCGCTATATTTTTCCCTCTTCTTCAACGCGTTCGCGGCAAGGTTCAAGCTGAGGCCCGAAGCTCTCTCCCTCTTGTGCTTCGCTTTCCTGGTGCACCTCCTGACGAGGTACAGGAACGGCGGCAGCCCGCCGCGCTGGTCGTTCTTCCTGTTGTTCCTCGCCTGGACGCAGGTCCATCCGTCGTGGATATACGGGGCCGTGCTCATTCCCGTTTTCGTCCTCGAAAAACATTGGCGGAATTTCCACGCGGCGTTCGCCGGGGACCTCCTCCGGATGGGTGCCCTTCCCGCGGCGGCCCTCTTCCTGAACCCTTACGGCTACAAGCCCGTCCTCTTCCCCTTCTCCTCGTTCATCACCATGAGGGCGGCGGGCGAGATGGAGATATCGGAATGGCGCGGGTCGCCGTTCACCCTTTCCACGGCGCCCTTCCTGATCCTGGCCGCGACAGTCTGCGTCTACACTCTGATTAGGCTTATCAGGAAAAAGGACACCGCTCTTCCTTTCATCGTCTCCCTCATGCAGTTCTTTTTCCTGGTCTCGTGGGTCCGCTACTCCTCCTTCGCGTTCATCGCCGTCGCCCCTTTCGCATGCGTTATGTTCGTGAATGCGCTGGAAAAGGTGAAGGTCTCGCCGAAGCTGATCCGGTCGGCAGCCCTCATTCTCCTCGTCCTGCCGTTCCTCTCCGTCATCAATTACACGCCCACCAAACTGATAATCGACCTGAACTACCCCGAGAAAGAAACCGCTTTCCTTCTGTCGAGAGGGATCGGCGGCAACATTCTGCACACTTATGTGGCCGGCGGCTTCATCGAATTCAGGACATATCCCGAGAACAAAAGCTTCGCCGACGGGAGGTACTTCGATTTCCTGAAGCAGTTGAAGGAGTTCCAGGCCGCAAAGAACAGCGTTGACTCCTTCAGGGATTTCGCGGAAAGCTACCCCTTCGACATCGCGGTGATGCCCTACACGAAAGCCGCGGTCCTGGACGCGGGAGAGGGAACGAAGAGGAACGCCCTCGCGCTGATGCTGCCGCGGGAAAGCTGGGCGCCTGTCTTCTACGGGCCCTACGGAACGGTCTTCCTTAAAAGGACCCTGGCGAACGCCGCGCACATCGAACAGCTTGAATTCAAGGTGCTTTTTCCCTATGATAAGGACTTTTCGAGGCGGGAAGTGGCATCGGCCAGGGCCGACAGAAAGCTGCTGGAAAAAGAGCTGAAGCGTGCCGCGGAGACAGGCGCGGGATTCCTCGCGGAGTGAAATGCTAAAAGACCATTACGACGTCATCCGAAAGAAAAAAGACGATCTCTGGTGGTTCAGGGGGAGGAGGGAGCTGTTCTTCTCTCTCCTTAGACGGAGCATGAAAGGACCGTTGAAGGCCGGCCTTGACGCGGGCTGCGGCCCGATGACCAACGAAAGCCTTTACGGGCGGTTCGCTGAACGCTGGATCGCCCTCGACAATTCCATGGAATCGTTCAGGGAGCCCGTTTCATCGCGGAATGTCAAAGCCGTTATCGGAGGACTCGACCGCGCCCCCGTCAGGGAGGAAAGCGCGGACCTGATCCTTCTGCTGGATGTCCTCGAGCACACCGACGACGACAAGGCCGTTATCCTCGAACTCGGCAGGTGCTTGAAAAAGGGAGGGCTTCTTCTGATTTCCGTACCCGCTTTCAACTGCCTCTGGTCGCGCCACGACGAGCAGGCGGGGCACAGGAGGAGGTACCGCTCCCGGGGCCTGATCGGGCTTTGCGAGGGATGCGGTTTCGAGGTGCTGGACGGGCACTACTTCAACACTGCTCTTTTTGTTCCGATCTATATCGCAAGGAAGATCTTGAAGATTCTGCCGGGCGGCAAGAAAGTCATAGAGTCTAACCTCTCTCCGGGATTCGCCGACCCGCTTCTCCGGCTGGTACTTACGATAGAAAGATGGGTCGGCTTCAACCTGTTCAGGATGCCTTTCGGTACGAGCTTCGTACTCCTCGCCAGGAAGAACGATGAGTGATCTCTCCTTTCTGAAATGCCCCGATTGCCGTCTTCCCCTTGACGGAAGCCCTGCCGGGCTCCGCTGCGCGGAATGCGGGCGGTCTTTCCCGATGACGAACGGCGTCTTCGACCTCTCGACGGCTCCTTCCATCACTCACGACACCAGGAAAACGGTCGCCCAGTTCGGAGAGTCCTGGAAGATATTCGACCATGTCGAACCATACCACGAAGACCAGTTCGCGGAATGGATCGCGCCGTTCCCCATAGAAGACTTCAGAGGCAGGACCGTCTTCGAAGGCGGATGCGGCAAGGGAAGGCACACCCTCACGATCTCCGCCTACGAACCATCGCGCATCGTCTCGGTGGACCTCAGCGAGGCGGTATTCATCGCCGCGGCGAAGATGGCCGCGATGAAGGAAGACCTCCCTCAAGAAAAGAATGCTCCCGAAGCCATCTTCATCAGGGGGGACCTCAAGGATCTCCCCGTAGCCGATAATTTTTTCGATGTGGTCTTCTGCGTGGGCGTCCTCCACCACATCGACGACCCGCGGAAGGGACTCGAAGAAATGTGGAGGATCCTCAAGCCGGGAGGAAAACTCCTTCTCTGGGTCTACGCGCGGGAGGGAAACGGATGGATAGTCCACCTGCTCGACCCGCTGAGAAAAGGCGTCACATCCAGGATCCCGACCAGGTTCCTCAGGATCATGGCATTGCCCCTCACCGCTTTCCTTTTTTTCCTTCTGAAAGCAGTCTATGGCCCGTTGTCCGGATGGGGGAAAAGGAAGACTCCGCTCCCCTATTCCGACTACCTGAACTCCATCTCGACCTTTCCCTTCAGGGAGATAGACAACATAGTCGTCGACCATCTCTGCCCCGCGGTAGCCTATTACCTTTCCAAGAAAGAGATAGAAAAGATGTTCGAGCCTCTTCACCCCGCCTCCTTTACGATGCGATGGCATCACAGGAACTCCTGGACCGTCCTGGCGGAAAAGAATAAGTAAGAAGAGTTAGAGGGCGGAAGGCACGCAGCGCTTTCAATTCCTGAAAACATCGTCGAAGGCTATGCGAGAATAAGCAATTGGGAAGAAGTGGGCAAGCTTCTCTGGGGATTCTATAAAAAGATCCAGTAGCTCAACTACTAATCGAGTTTCCGCTTCCCGGCTAGCCTCTTTCCTCGCTTGCCCGCTTCCCGGTTATTTCCTTCTGCCTTTATCTGGGCATGTACAACATGCCCCTATGGACAACCCTTCCTTCCCAGCTTGCCAGCTTCCTAACTTCCCAGCTTCCTGGCTTCTTTAAACTTCTGTCTTCTGCCTTCTGACTTTTTCTTTATCTTTGGCACGAAAAATGCTTAATAACTTCCGGAGGGTAACCCGATGGCTAGAAATAAGGGGTTTACGATCATAGAGCTGCTCATCGTGGTGGCGATCATCGGAATCATCGCCGCTATAGCGATACCCAACATGATGGACGCGATCGAAAGGTCCCGCCAGAAGAAGACCGTCGACGAGATAAGGACCATGGTAATAGCGATGCAGAGCTTCGCCATCGATTTCGGCGGATACCCGAACAGCACCCACAACGGTGTCGCTCAGGACGAATGGCCTCTTCTTCTGGACGCCCACGGAGGGACTCCGATAATCATCCCCAGCTACATCCAGGCGGTGCCCGGCCAGGACGGCTGGGGACAGGATTACATCTATTACGCTAACCCGGACGGAGACAGCCCGGTTCCGAGGATCCAGGGAGCGGAAGTGGTCGCCCAGAGATACTGCGTATGGTCAACCGGTTCCGACCGCGACGAGAACGCCCGGGTGGACGGTTCGGCGCCCGCTTCCGATGTAGCCGCCAACTGGTGCCAGATAACGCCTGTAGCGGTCGGCACCAAGAGCACTTACTGCTACGAATCGGACATAGTATGGGGCGATTCGAACTTTCAGCAGTCCCCCGACGGAAAACAGAAGAAGTGCGGGTAACATTTTTTGTCAGGTAAAACTGCCACTTGTTGGTCATCTGCATGGATCCCAAAAGTCAATTTAGAACTTTTCGGACAGGTTCTTCGGCACGGGAAGATAATGTCACCTTTATCTTCTTGATTATCATAGTGTTGTGAAGATTTGGCCACACCATTTGAAACAGGACATGTGAATAATTCCGCCATTTGTTCAAAATCAAGGTGGCACATTTATTGCTTCTATGAAGGCTGGAAAGGAGGTACCATTATGAGAAAGATGAAAGGTTTTACGCTTATCGAGCTCCTGATCGTCGTCGCGATCATCGGCATCATCGCCGCCATCGCGATCCCCAACCTGCTTGACGCCATTGAGAGGTCCAGGCAGAAGAGGTCCATTTCCGAAGTGAAGTCGATCGCCAACTCGATCCAGTCCTTCAGCACCGATTACGGCGGCTATCCTGCAACTACAGATTGCGTCGACGCCGGTTACATGACACAGCAAAACTGGGGTCCGGACTTTATGGATGCAACTGGCAGCCCTGCGTTCTGCCCCGATTACCTGCAGGCGATCCCGACCCAGGACGGGTGGGGCATCCAGTACAACTACTATGCATCGGAAGAATCGGCCACGACTCCTCCGAGACTTGGCGCGCATGTCATGCAAAATTTCTCCGTCTGCTCCCTCGGAGCCGACAGGAACGAGACCGCCGGCCTGGACGACAACACCGACGCCTATGCCGAATTCAGGACTTGGCTCGATAACAACCTGGATGCGGCAAACGTCCCCGGCACAATCAATTCCTGGTGCTACGAATCGGACATCGTCTGGGTCAACAGCGCGTTCCAGCAGGCTCCCGAAGGCAAGCAGAAGAAGTGCACCTGATCTTGATTTAACACCCGGCAACAAAAAGCAGGGGCTTTTGCCCCTGCTTTTTTTATTCTATAATCTCCTTTGGAAATTTATATTTTGGTTGAACGCACCGTCAAGCGAGAGTTATTATCCATTGTTGGACCCGTATTTTCGGACGAGACTGCGACATTTCCCAGTTGTCATGAAAGATCGAGCCCAGGATGACGAATCCGGAAAAGATCCTTAGATGTTTCCCAATTCAATTCTTCATCCTGGTCGTTGTCATGATCGTGGTTTTTTCTCCGCTTTTCACCGGCCGCAACTTCCTTCCCTTTTCAAAACATCCTGAACTTGCTTCCGGCCTTCTGGAGTCCGGCGGGCAGAAGATCCAATGGAAGGAAGGTTACAGAAATATCTGGCTGAACGGGAACCAGTACCTCTTCGACATCGAACCGGCGTGGTTCACTCTCAACCTTCCCCAGGACATTTACTTCGCGAAGCGGATGAGGGCGAAAAGCGTCCCCCTGTGGGACCCGTATACCGGCTGCGGTGTGCCGACCTTCGAATCGGGGCAGTTCAGGCCCTTCAATCCGTTCAAGGTTCTTTTCTACCTCTTTCCCGGGTTCTGGAGCTACTCGCTTTTCCTTTTCCTGCAGCTTCTCGCCGGCGCGGCGGCTTTTTTCTTCTGGAGCCTTGACAGGTGGAAATGTCCGTGGGGAGCTCTCTCGGGAGCGCTTTTATTCGCCCTCAATCCGTGGATCCTGTCGCGGATCGCCACTACGGACGGGGCCGGGTACCTTGTCTTTCCATGGGTGCTTCTTGCACTGGAAAGGACGAGAGTACTTGATCTGAGATCCTGCCTTGTCGTAAGCCTGGCGCTCGCCTGGATGGGGCATGTCTCGCACCCCGAAGCATTCCTTCTTTTCTCGGCAGTCGCGTTCCTCGATTTCTTCATGAAAAACCGAAACTACCTGAAAAGGACTTTTTTCATTCTCTCCTCGACAATGATCGTTTCTTTTTGCCTCGCGGTGCTCTGGGTTCCCCTCATCGTTTATTATCTCGGAGCCTTCTCTTATAAATCGGCGGGATACATCTTCCTCTATCCCTATTCCCTCAAAGCCGTCTTTTCAGCGCCCTCCGACATGTTTATCGCACCTGTCCTTTTCTTCCTGCTTTTGGGGATCATCAGGCATTTCAGGGAGAATCTCTTTTGGCTGGCCTCGACTGCGCTTTCGCTCATCCTCATGGTAAAGCTTCCCCTCGCGGGAAATTCGATATCCCACTTCATAGAAAAACACGCCGGGTTCCAGGTGTTCTACCTCAAATATCTCTTCTGGTTCGCCGCCGCGTGCCTGCTGGTAGCCGCGATCAGCAGGATCGAAGACATTTTAGGCGACAAAAGGCTCCTCGTCGGAAGTTTGACAGCTGCGCTTGTATCTCTTCTGCTCGAGACCGTTATATTCTTGAACCACCCGGACTGGGATCTCTTTCTCGGGATCAGCCCGGCCTTTCTGCTTGCGGTCCTTATCGTTTCATCCGCCTTGCCGGCACTCCTTTTTTTTCCGAAGGCGAAAGAGCGCTCAGGTTCGATAATTTGCCTTTCCCTTGTTGTTCTCCTGGTCCCCGCTTCCCTCAACTGGCTTGAATGGAACAGGGCATCCCTGAAAAAACCGGAAATACTTGAGTTGTCCTCCCTCCAGGATCCCTCGCGGAGGTTGGTATCGATAGGCTTCTCTCCCGGGTTCATACTCCCTCCCAACTGGGGACAGGCTTTCGGGACCAGGCAGGGAGAGATCAACAGCGCCCTTTTCCCGGGCGATTTCTTCAGGCTGTTCCATGTCGGCGACTACCCCGCCACCTTCGTCATCTTCGGCAAGCCGGAGATGGTGATGTTCCAGCAGCTGGGAGCGTCGGGAGTCCTGATTTCCAGCGGCAGGGACCTTTCTCCCCTTAAAAAGCTCTGCTCCGGCCCGGGCGCCGATCTATACGGCATCCCCGACGCGCGGGGGCGCTGTTTCTTCGCCGACAAGATCTCTCCCAGGGCGCCTGGAACGGATCTTTCCCGCCAGATAATGGAACTGGGCGGAGGGAAGGACGGGTGCGTGGTGATAGAAGGGCAGGAAGGAACGCGCCCCGTGGATATCGGCTCGCCGCCGGGCACCTGGGAAATAAAGGTCGCGGAGGATGAACCTTCCTCTTTCAGGTGCTTCGCGAAAAGCGAGGGCGGAGGGCTTTTCGTCCTGAGGGACACTTATCACCGCGGATGGGAAGCCACCGTCGACGGGAAAGCCTCCAAGATCCTCAGGGTGAACGGCTGTTTCAGGGGCTTATTCCTCGAAAAGGGCGAACACGAGATAGAGATGAGATACAAGCCCAGCCTCACAAGAACGGCTTTGTGGATATCCGCCCTGTCGCTTCTCTCAGCGCTTTCGTGTATCTGTTTGTCCCGCCGCCGGGAAGCGCCTCTTGAGGACCCGGGTCGACCGGAGCCGGAGCCCGGGACATGAGATCTATCAAGGGGCTCTGCCTTCTCCTGGTCCTGCTCATCTCATTCCTTTTGATGTGCCTCAATTTCGCCTCCGATCCCCAGCTCGGCGACGAGGGGGTCCTCGCGATGGACGGCTGGAGGATACTCAGGGGAGAGGTCCCGCACCGGGACTTCTTCCAGGGATTCCCTCCCCTCGCGGCTTATGTCCAGGCGCTGTCTTTCAGGATCTTGTCCCCGTCCGTCCTGTCCGTAAGGCTTCTGGGGTTCTTTTACGGGATCATCCTCATCTCCGCCGCGCTGTTTTTTTTCAGGAGTTTCATCTCCGACAAGCTGGTCATGGCGGCGGCGCTCTCGATCATCGTTCCTGCGGGTTTTGGCAACTGGATGTTCGGCAGCCACCACTGGCTCTGCGCCATCCTCCAGCTTTCGGGAGCGATCCTGCTGCTTGCTTCGCTGAGAAAAGGCAGCCTCGGGCTCTCCGCGTGTTCGGGAATGGCGCTCGGGTTAGCCGTCTTCACGCTCCAGGACCAGGGCGGCTACGCGGTGATAGGCCTGCTCGCCGTGTCGGCTGTCGTTCCGGGCGAGAATAGAAAATTGTTCGTCACCGCTTCCTTGTCTGCTATCGCGTCCTTTCTGGCTTTGTCGGCCTTCCTCGCCCTCTACGCGGGGCCGGGACAGCTTTTCTTCGACTGGGTGTATTTCCCGCTCTTTTTCTACAAGCAGCTCCACAAGGCCGATGCGGGGGCCGTCCTCGGTTATTTCACCGATGAGTGGAACTGGTCATACGTAAGCCGGGCGCCTCTGTACGCCGTCGGCTCCGCCCTGAAGAACGATTTCATGATGGTCTCGCCTTTGCTCGCGCTGCTGTCCCTTGCCTGGCTTTGGGTAAAAAAGGCGAGGCCCAGAGAAGAACTCGCGGTACTGACGGTCTTCCCTGCCGCGTTCTTCCTGGGAGCTCTTCACAGGTTCTCTCCGACCAACCTCGTGTGGGGATTCCCCCTGACGCTTCCTTTTTTCGCGTTGATGGACCACTTTTGCTCCAAGGCCGGTAAATGGAAACAGGCCGCGCTGGCCTCCTCGGCATTCCTGATGATGGTTTTCTTCGCAATTTCTCTCGGAGAAGCGCACATCATATCGAGCTCGTCTTACCCCAAATACGAGATAGAGTCGCGGGCAGGCAGATACTCGACCATGGACGGCAGGAAAGCCGAATCCGTCAACGGCATCCTCGATGAGATAGACCGGCGGGTCCCGGAAGGCGAACCGATGTTCTGCGTCGGGTATGTCCCGCTTGTCAACTTCCTTTCGGGCCGGCCGAACCCCACCAGGTTCAATTTCTTTCATTTCGGCGTCTTTTTTTCCCCGGGACAGACGATATCCTTCAGGGAATCGCTGGAACAGGGGAAAGTTTCCTGGGGCGTGAGCCTGAGGGAGAACATGAACGAACGGAACGGCGGCTCCATACTGCCGGGGTTCCGGCCCGTCTTCGCGAACGAGATGTTCGTCCTGTGGGAAAAGAAGAACGCCGCCTCTCAGGTTCGGAAGAGTTTTTCAGATGACGGCCGCGTCGGGGTTCCCGGAAATGAATGACCTTGGGAAGACAGCCCGCAGAACGGTCCTTCTCCTCACCCTCGCGGTCTCCATGATGCTGATGTCGGCCCAGTTCGATATCGGACCGGTCATGGGGGACGAGGGTATCCTGGCGATGGACGGCTGGCGCATCTTCCGGGGCGAAGCGCCTCACAGGGATTTCTTCCAGTTCATCCCTCCGCTTGCGGCCCTCGTTCAGGCGGTTTTTTTCAAGGTCCTCTCGCCGTCGGTTCTTGCGCTGAGGACGCTCGGAACGATCTACGGTCTCATGGTCCTGACTCTCGCCTTCTTTTTTTTCAGGAGGTTCATCAAGGACGAACTTGTCCTTGCCCTCTCGCTCTCGCTTCTGGTCCCCTTCGGCCTCGGCGGGTGGCTGTTCGGGTCCCACCACTGGCTCTGCGGGATCCTTCAGCTGGCGGCGGCGGTCTGCCTGCTGAAAGGGCTTGAGAGAGGGTCTTCGGTCCTCTGCGGAGCATCAGGCATTCTTCTGGGCCTTTCCGCTTTCGCGCTCCAGGACCAGGGCGCGTACGCAGTCGCAGGGATCACCATGTCCGCGCTGTTCCTGCGGGGAAAGGAGAGGAGGCGTCTTCTCCTGGCCGCGGGATCGGCATCGCTGGCGTTCATTCTCGCCGCGGCCCCGTTTGCCCTCCAAGCTTCGCCGGGCAGGCTTTTCCACGATTGGGTTTATTTCCCCTTGTTCAATTACAAAGCGGCCGGCGGGAACCAGTTCACTCTAGCCGGCTATCTTGAAAGGATGGCCGCTCCATGGGACTGGGAGCTTATGAAAGCGGCTCCGGTTTACGAGACCGGATGGGCGATCTCTTCGTCTTTTCTCCTGTTGACTCCATTCCTCTCGCTTGCATGCCTGTTTTATGTCTGGTTCAGGAGATCAAGGCCGAGGACCGAACTGCTGATAATTACCGTCATTTGCCTTTCGTTCCTCCTGGGAGCGTTCCACAGGCTGGCGCTGACGAACCTGTCGTGGGCTTTTCCAGCCCTGCTCCCCTTTTACATGACGGCGGACTCCCTATCATCCGGGAACGGCAAATGGCGGAAGTATCTTTCGAAATCCCTTGTTTCGCTGCTTCTCGCCGCCGCCGTCGGTTTTTCGATAGTCCGTACGGGCATGTGCCTCGACAGGGAGGCGACTCACACTTTATCGACGCCTGCCGGAAGCTACAGGCTCTTCAATCCTGCGGAGACGAGGAACGCCCGGGAACTCGTCGAAGAGATCGGGAGAAGGATGCCGGTAAACGAGCCCATGTTCTGCGTCGGGTACTCCCCCCTTATCAATTTCCTGACACAGCGTCCAAACCCTACCGCCTTCAATTTCATGGTCCCCGGGGGTTATTACTCCCGCGAGCAGGTTTTGGCCTGGATGACGGAGATCAACGAAAAGGGCGTCGAATGGGGGTTCGGCGAAAAGCCTTTCATAACGGCGGAGAGCGCCGCAAGGCTGCTGCCCGCTTTCGAAGTGGCCTTCGAGAATGACAGGTATATCCTCTTTAAAAAGAAGAGAACGGAGCCCGGAAGTGAAAAATGACTCTCCCTGCACGGATATGAGAACGACCGCCTGGAGGCTCGCCCTGCTATGCATGGCCCTGTGGGGAGTGGTCTATTACCTCAGGCTCTTCGATCAGAAGCTCCTTCTGGGAGACGAAGGGACGATTCTCCTCGACGCTTGGAGGATCGCGTCAGGAGAGATTCCGCACCGCGATTTCTTTCAAGGATTCCCTCCCGCTTCCTTCATCCCTACTGCGGCACTTTTCCTGCTGTTCGGCCCATCCCTTCTTGCCGGAAGGCTCCTCGCGCTCGCCCTTGCCGTATCGATCGTTCTTTCCCTCGATCTGGTATTAAGGAAACTGGAAGCCCACAGGGTGCTCCGGCTGCTTTCCCTGGCTCTTCTGATACCTTTCGGAGTCTCCTACTGGCCTATCCCCAGCCATCACTGGTGGGCGGCCCTCCATTGCCTCCTTTCGGCCTATTTCCTGCTGTCGGCACCGGGCTCGCGGAAGCCCCGGCACGCCTATTTCTCTGCAGGCGTTTTTGCGGCGCTGGCGGCTTTTTCCCTGCAGGACCAGGGAGGCTACTTCATCATTTTCACCGCGCTCCTGTACCTGCCGGCTTTGGAAGGTCGGGAACGGAAGGAAGCGATTTGGGGAGGCCTGGCAGGCGTCGGAACGGTCGCGCTTCTGTTCTCCGCGTGGCTTCTTCCGACCGCGGGCATCGGAAACCTCGTCAACGACCTCCTGGTCTTCCCCCTGACCTCATATCACAATATCGAGGGGCACAAGTTCGACCTCTTCTCGGGCTGGAGAAGCGTCATGCCTGTTTTCTCGCGGGACGGATTCGGGAAGGCTCCCCTGTACTTAGGCTCTATGACGCTCATCGCTTTCTTTTTCATGCTGGTGCCTGTGATTTCCTTCGCCTCGCTGTCGTTCGGCAGGATCAGGAAACTGGCTCCTTCCCCTCAAATAGCCGTGGCGGCTTCGCTCGCGATATCCGCTTTCCTGACCGCCCTCCACAGATGGTCGTTCACCAACCTCGTGTGGGCGTTACCGGGGCTTCTCCCCGCCATGTTCCTGCTGTGGAAAACTAGCCAGGCAAAGCGTTTTTTTTCAGCCACGGCCATCGTCATTGTCGCCGCCGCAACGGTTTTCTCCGTATCTTTCTACAGGGCCGCGGCTCCGGAAAGGCTCGTTACTATAGCTTCGTCCGCGGGCTCCCTCCGCGCGTTCAATTCTGGCGAAGTACAGGACCTTCTTCGTCTCCTTGACCACATCGAGCGGTTCAAGAAGCCCGGAGACACTCTTTTCTGCTCCGGGTTCCACAGCCTGATAAACATCTTCACGCTCATGAAGAACCCCACCCCGTTCGATTCCTTCCTTGTTTTCAATACGGAAAGCCAGTACCAGAGGCTTTTCAGCGAGCTGGGATCGGAAAGGATCACCTGGATCTGCATGCCGAAGACCCGTGACAGCGCGAACGCCCGGATAATCCCAGTCATTTCCGGAAAGTACGATCTCTCCTTCGAGAACGACAGGTACATGCTTTACCGCCTGAGGGAGCAGTATCGCCGGTAGCAGACACGCCACGCCCGAAAGCTGCATGTCGGCTTCTTTGAGGAGCCAATAAAAAAAGCCGCCCGAAGGCGGCTTTTTATGAATGTTTGTATCTAACTCTTTCTATCAGGGAGTTACGGGCGAAGCAGGCGCGAGCGCGTCGCTTCCGCCAAGTGAGGTGTCTACGTGTGTAGTGGTCGTTCCGTAAGCAGTCCTGGTCTTCAGGTTGGCGTTCTTCAGGAAGTCGTCATACCTGTAAAACACAGCGTTGGCTCTCCCCCAAGTGACCTTCTCGTCGGGATTGACCGAAAAGATATTCAGGCCGACCTGCCTGAGAATGTGCGCCATGTCGCCTTCAGTGAGTTCCTCGGAAGCGTTCCATCCGCCCGAGAAAGGCAGGACGCCCACATCCTGGAGCAGGGAGAGCGCGGATTCCTGGGTCCAGTCACCCGCTGGTTTTGGCGTGGCTGTGTGTTTCACAAGCAGAAGGGCGAAATCCCCCTGAGTGATGATGTCCTTGTTGTCAGCCATCAATGCCGTCGTCCCGAGGATAACCATCAGTATGGCAATAACAAAGCTTTTAACTCTCATTTTCTCGTCCTCCAATTCTAAACTATATACCAAAATTCCTTTTTGTCAAGAGCATTAGGAGAGGGTCGAATCCTTGGGCTTGCGTTTCCTCCTCTTGCTCAGGTCCTGGAACCTGCTAAGATCCATTCCAAACAGCCAGCTTATCTTTTTCGGCGAAGTTCCCGTGGTGTAGTAGTAACTGTTGCTGTAGTAATAGTCATAATAATAAGATGAAGAGGTGTCCACATAGTTCATCACAACGCCCGCGATCTGGGCCTTAAGCCTTTCCAATGTAACAATCGTTCTCTGGAGCAGCGGTCTGTGCGTGTGCTTGTGCTTGGCGACCAGCAGGACCAGATCGGCATAGGAAGCAAGGATCTGGCCATCGGTGAGAGAAAGAGCAGGGGGAGAATCGATTATAACCCAATCGAACTGGCCCCTCATTTTTTCGATAAGCTCCTTGAATCTCTTCATCGAGAATATTTCCGGAGGGTTGGGAGGTATAGGGCCGGAATACATTATCCACAAATTGACTCCCACGGGAGCGATAAAATCGTCCGGCTTGGCTTCCTTGTCCGCCATGTAGTGGGTGAGGCCCTTGACGGCTGCTTCGGGCTTGAACTTTCTGTGCATGGTAGGCCGTCTGAGGTCGCAGTCCATTATCAGGACCCTGTCTCCGCCTGAGGCAAGCACACTTCCAAGGTTAAGGCTGACAGTGCTTTTCCCTTCCTTCGGCCCTGAAGACGTCACCAGGATGACATTTTTCTGCTTGTTCTGGCTCGCGTAGATCAATGCCGTTCTCAAGGTCTGGTAAGCTTCTATGGAAGCCCTCTGCGATTGGGATTCCATTGCAGGAATCATCGTAAGGAGGTTGAGTCCCAGACCCTGCTCGATGTCCTCCGTGGACTTTATCCTGGTATCGAACACCTGTATCGTCGCGAGCCCGCCTATGGATATTATCAGCCCCAGGAAAAAACCAAAAAGTATGTTCAGCTTCCTGTTCGGAAAAACAGGCGAGCCGGGCGTGACGGCTGGGTTAAGGATTCTTATGTTGTTGGACAGAAGCTGACCGCCTATGTTGAGTTCCTGCATTTTCGAATAAAGCAGATCCATGTAGTTCTTGATGGATTGAATGTTGGTTTCCAGCGAAGTTGACCTGGAAGAAGTCTCGACAAAAGTGACTCCTTCGTTCTTCGCCCGCCGAATATCGGCTCCCAGGCTGCCCTCCTCCTGGCCGTAGGCGTTCATCTGGTTGACATAGGAGTTGAGTATTATGGAGGCCTGCGCGCGGATCTTCTGATTCAAGCCCTCGATCTCCGCCTGCTTTTTCAATACATCTGGATGCTTCGGTTTGAGATTGGCAAGAAGGCCGCTCAGCTCCCTTTCCGAGGAAACGAGCTGCGCGTGAAGCGACTGGATAGCCGGGTTCATGGAGACTTCGGCTATCGTTAGGGGATCACCGCCTTTCGCCAGAACGGCCTGAAGCTGTGACGCAACAGCCCTGGCTTCGTTCTGCTTCACCCTTATGTCGTTGATCCTGTTTTCCATGGCCCTTATTTTTTCATCGATGATCTGTTTCTGGTTCTCGGGAAAATAGGATTCGGAAGCGGCGATCTGGCTGCTGTAATTCTGCTGGAGCTTTCCATACTCCTTCTGCAATTCATTTATCTTATCCAGAATAATGGAATTTGCCTTGTTCACATATTCCATGGCGGCCCTGAGATTCTGTTCCTTGTAAACATCCGCTACGGTATTCGCCCACAACGCTACGTCTTTTTTATATGGAGCCCTTACGGAGATGTTAAAAAGGGCGCTCTCCTTTATCGGATCTACACGCACATACCCGACAAAAACCCTAACCGGATCCTTGACGCCCTTGAAGCCCTCGTGGTCCTGGAGCTGAAGCCTTTCGACGACCTCTTCGAGCACTGCCCTGCTTTTTATTATCGATTCCTGCGAATTGTAAAATTTCAATTCTTCCGACCAGGAGCCCGCACCCACGATGTTCTGGTTGCCGATAGGCGCCCTGGCGTATGTCTGGACATAGACTACAGCCGTTCCCTGGTAGATGGGCGTGACAAGGAAGGAATAGATCAACGCAAGAAAAGTTGAAAGCGCGGTGATTCCTATGATCCACCAGCGGTGTTCCAAAAGGAGGAAGACCCACTTGGCTAGGTCAAACTCCTGTGATAACATTCCTTCAGGCTGGGCTTTCGGTAGGGCGTCTCCAATTGGCATTTTTTAGAACAGCTTCCTTTCATAAACGACTATCTGATCGTTCGGCATAAGGGGCGGATCGCTTAATTTGCCTTTTTCTATCTTGTGGACATCGACCCTGATCGCCTGCGTCTGGCCCGACTGATCCTGCCTGAGGATGATTATCTTGTCCTTATTCGCCCATTCGGTGAATCCGCCCGCTTTCGCGATGGCTCTCAGTAGGGTCAGGTCCCTCTTGTACTCTATGCCCTGTGGAGTTCTCACCTGTCCCGATATGTATATCTGGCTGACGGGAAGAATATTTACGGTATCCTGGTCATAAACAAAAATATTCTCGTTCCCACCTCCGGAACTGAGGAGCGATTCCTTCATGATGACGGTCTTCTGCATCGCTCCGCTTTCATCCCTCCGCTGGACCTCGATGTCACCCGATTTTGCGGTGAATCCTCCCGCTTCCGAGATGGCGTCGAGAAGCCTGAAGGTGCTTTTAAGCGGTATCCTCCCCGGCCTTTCGACCTCGCCGATAATGTTGACGAACCTGCTACCGTATTCCTTTAGCTGTAAATTCACCTTCGGATCCTTTATGTAATCAGTGTATTTTTCCTCCAACAGTTTCTGGATCTCATTCAGCGCCATGTTTTTCACTGACATTCTTTCCAGAAGAGGGAGTGTGACATACCCCGCGGGATCGACGACAACCTCCTTGTTCATGTCCTCGATCCCGTACACTTCGACCATCAAGCGGTCCCCCGGGCCGAGAGGATAGGCAGGAGCGTCCTTTGAGGAAAAGAGTGAACCGGAGGATGATACGGGTCCGACCCATTCAACCATTATCGAGTCTTTTAGCACCGAGATGACAGGATCTTTATCGAGCGGGACAGAGATCTTTAAAGAACCGTCATCGACCAAGCTAATGAAATCTTTCAGATCCTCGGGAATCTCCGGATTTTTGCCTCTCACGGAAGCGAGGATCTCGACAGAGTTTCCTGTACGGGTGACAGTGAACTGAGAAAGGTCGCCGAGGGCAACCCGGCCTCTCTCTCCGCTTATCGTGACCGCTAAGGCGGGGATCGCGAGGGAAAGACAAAAAAGTAGGGAATAAAGCAAGCGGGCGGAGTTTATTCCGCCCGCTTTAAAATGTCCGAAAATCAAGTTTTTACCACCCCATCTGGATCTGCAGGACGAACCTGTTCTCATTGTAGCTGTATGGCTTTCTTTCCACGCTGTAAACATCCCAGAAGTTCAGGTTGGAGTCCCTGTCTTCGTAAAGGTAGTTGAACCTCATGCTTATGCGGGATGAAAAGTGGTAACCAAGCTCCGCCAGGAACTGGGCGATGTCGTCGTTTCTGTGCTGTCCCTGCAGCATCGTAAAAAAGGAGGGCGCGGAGTAGTAATAGCCGTAACCCGGTATGTAATCGGTGACGGCTTCCGGATAATCGTTGACCTGGTACTTTCCGCCTATCGTCGCGAAAAGGTGGCGGTTGAACTGGTGGTGAAGCCTCAAGTCTGCTCCTGTCGCGGTGTAGTAGTTGTTGACATTGAATGCGGACTGGGATGCGTGACGGAAGATCGTGGCGTTAAGATCGGTGAACTCGGCGAATTTGTACGTTAGACCCGCGTCGGCGACGATACCCTTGAAATCGTCGTAACCCTCGATCGTGTGGTCGTCGAAGTCCATCTTCTTGTAGCCTATCTTGGCGAAACCGGAGAACTTTCTCTGGGAATTGCCCTCCCAGCCTATCGAAATCCTGTCCTCGGTGTATTCTTTTTCGGTAGTGTACCAGCCGAAGGGGGAGTGCAGGTAATTATCCTCAAGCGGAGAAGCTTTTATATGCTCGTATTCGAAGACCATTGCGGCAAGAGGCTGGTAGCGGTACTTCCATGTCAATCCCCCTCCCTTCTGGACATAGCTGAAAAAGGGCAGAACGCCCGAATCATGGTCTTCCCTGAAGTTGACCTCGTTGTGGCTGAGCTTGATCCCCAGAGTGTTGAGCGTGGATACGGGAAGCTCATACTGAACTATTGCGAGGTTCCGCTGGAAACGGGCCACGTTCCAGAAGACTTCCGAGTCGGGATCGAACTGAGAAGTCTGCTGAACACCGTAAACATAGTGATCCTTAATGTTCAGCGTGCTTCCGTTCGAGAACTTGAACTGGCTGTCGAAGATTCCGAACCAGGTATCGTGATGCTGAAGGTCGTAATCCTCGTAATCTTTGTACTCGTACTGGACCTGGAGGTTCACATAGCTGTTCTCAAATGGAAATTCCAGACCCAACTGGGGACGGATCATCCAGATGCTGTCGTCATAAAGCTCCCCCATCGACTCGTCGTTTAGAAAGACGTTATCGGAATGGGTGAAAAGAAACTCAACAGACGGTTTGAAGTAAGCGTTGCCCCAAGGTATCCCTTCCTGATATTCCTGCGCCCAAGTGGCGCCACCGAAAATCCCCAAGATCAGCACGAATAATGCAATCTTTTTCATCGACCTCTCCTTTATTTTTTCCTCTTAACCGGCTCAATAGTAAGGGAAAAACCACGCCGCTACCGGCCAGAGTCCAAATACGGTTTGATAATACCTCAAAACAGCCCCTCTGTCAAGCGCTGGAAGCAAACCGCGTCAAGACTGTTTTGAAATGCCCCCTCTACTAACCTCTGCCTACTCGGCGGCCTGCGCCTTTTTCCTCGCTGAGAGTAGTTAAGGAAGAGGCAAAGAGCCGTTACCCCCAGAAGAGCGAAAACCTCTCCCGCGTTACCTCCAATAGTTTTTCAGGCAGAAGATGGAAGGATTCCTTTACTTCGCATCAGAATTTACCAATTGAACACCCTGCAAGTAACTTGACGCTATTTGACTTGGCTGACCAACAAAAACAAAGCCGTAACCAGTTTGATAGAATTTCCAATGGTGCCATTGTCGTCTTGCAATGAATAATTGGCCAGGAACCCTATGCTACAAACGCCCCAATATTTTTAATACTTCTTCTTTTCTTTCTTTGATGATATCGTCATAATATTTCACCGCATCGGTCAATTCCTCTTTTTTCATCACACCACAAGCAATCAAGTTGCTCGCGATTATTCCATGGATGGTCAGTCCAGTTGCCTGCCTGTAGGTATGATTGATGAAACTGTCCTCTATTTTGCAATCAAATCGCATCTGCAAGCTCGGGTGTTCAGGTACTTTCCAACCAACCTCCTCACGGAGTTCTTTTATCATCCTTCCAATTTCCCAAGGAACATATTCGGTAACATTGACATAGCTCACTCCCTTATATTTTGGGCGACGCCTGAATAAGTTGGTAACAGGAGGCAACGAAAACTCCATCTTGAGCCGCAAAAAGAAATACCCGGCTCTTGTAAGATGGATAAGCATTGCTGGCAGTACAGGAATACCCCTCTTAAAAAACGCAAGAACCATATGTTTAAGCCTGAAATTTGCAGATAGATGAAGCTTTTCTTCGTATATGTTCCTTGAAGTTAAAATTACTGGTATTTTTTCGTTTACCGCCGCCCTGTTGACCGCGTCAACCAGCACATGATGACAAAAAGTGCATACCCCCCAGTACGCATCAACGCGTTTTAATGCGTTGATAACCTCCCTGACATATTTACGATCCCAGTTTCCCCGGCTTGAAATTACCCTAAATTCAACATCCAGTTTCTCGCAAAGTCTTTTCAGATTCGAGAACGCGTGTTCATAGTTCAATCCGGTATCGTAATGAATAACCAAGGGATTGAGCCCGAGTTTCTTTTTTGCCGTCAATAGCACATAAGAACTATCTAGTCCTCCGGAAGCTCCTATGACGCAATCATACTTGCGTTTCCTCCCGCCGTTTTTCTCGTCTATAATCCTGCGCAGTTCTGGTAGGGCGGGTTTGGGTGTTAACATAGGATCAACGACCTGTTGCTCAAGATTTCCGCAAGGACCGCAGACTCCCTTATCGTTGATCACAACCCCCGGGAAACCTTCACACATGAAACATGATGAACATTTTTTTCTTTCCGACATGCATCATCCTCCAAAACTTGAAAATGATATTGCTTCATAGGACTGAGGTCTGCTTAATATAAGCAGGGGGCAGCATATTGATAATGGGATCAATCCAATAAACTTCCCACGGGCTTACGCCCGGGGTATTAGCCGAATTCAAGCTTCGCTTGTCCAATATCTTCTTTGCCTTGTTGTTCGATATAGGCTCGTATCACTCGATCATTGATTCCAACGGTTGAGA